>Ga0100378_1006002_pt1 | contig 11057 bp, 10 predicted proteins | sample CryGeymeta201502_FD_81535 | JGI IMG/M metagenome (GOLD analysis project Ga0100378, IMG submission 81535) | Groundwater microbial communities from Crystal Geyser aquifers in Utah, USA - Crystal Geyser metaG 2015-02 | ecosystem: Environmental > Aquatic > Deep subsurface > Groundwater | place: USA...
CCTATGCCATATTAAAAAACGAAGAGTATCGTAAAAGCTATGACGCTATTTTAGATTCTAAGCTAGAAAGGGATGTAAAAGTAAAGGAAATGAATGCTGAACGAAAGAAATTTTATGATGATTTAAAACAAAAGGAACAAGATAATATAGAATATAAAAAGAAGCAAAATGAAATGAAAATGAATATTGAAAAGGAAATACAAATGATGAGAGAAAAAATAAGATTGAATGAGGATATTGATGATATAATTTATGGAAAAGAATATATAAGTAAGGAGTATTTAATTTAATGTAATTTTAATTATTGATTTATTTACATCTTTTCTTAGAACCTAAAATAAAATCAATTGAGGAAAAGTTAAACAACACCGGAATAAAAATAAAATGGAGCGACAAAGCAAATTACACAGTCAATAAGGAAACTATTAGGTCAATTTTCCAAGAATACGGAAAAATCGAAGATATAGTAATCAAAGATGATAATAAAGCATTTATTTTATTTAATAGCTTTAAAGCTGTTCAAAATGTATTAGATAACGGTTTTAAGAATACTATCCTTACAAAATATTTTAAAGTAAAGAAATTTATGAAAAATGATTTACCTGAAGAAATGGACATACATAAGATAAAAGGAGCGACTTTAGACTCTAATATTTTAAATACAATTAAAAACTATAAATTTATGCAGAATTACGAGTATATGAAATCAAAAGATGAAAAGCGTGATGTAAGTTATAATATATTTTATATGTTAAATTTTATCAGTTATTTTTATGTGTTGACTTTTTTTATGTAGATTAGTACAAATGATAGTAGTGTAAATAATGGTCAGTTGAATACGGATGTATTTCAAAATGTGAATATAAATAATTTTGATGAGTTTGAAAAGATGGTGATGGATAAACTACTTAGTAAAAATTAAAACAAAACAGTAGAAATAAACAAATTATTTATAAATATAATTAACAAATTAAATTAACTTACAACTATTAATATTAAATAAGAAAACAAAATTAATAACTTATTATTTTAAAAATCAATTCTTTATTACGTAAAGCTTAAGTAATAATTATATTAAAACTATAATAACGAACTATTTATTATATCAGTTATATCACTTTATTCTCTATTTCTCTAAATATTAACTAGATCTGGTTCTTTATCTGGTAGTACTTCTCCTGCAGCTCCTGCAGCAGGAGGGGCTGGTAATCCTTCTTTTTTAACGTCTTCTTTTTTAGCAGCTTCAGCATTTTTCATATTTGTTTTAAGCTTTGCTATTTCTTGATTATAGTATCTACTTCTAGCAAAATTTTCAGAAGGAGGTTCTCCTCTAAACCATATAGTGTGATGAGTATAAGCAGTAGCTGACTCTAATTGACTTTTATGTTTAGTCCCGCATTCGAAAATAGGATCATCTTTCTTATCTCCCTTTACTGTCCAGAAGTTACCTCTTGCAGTTGAACCGAATGGTCTATCCCAAAATCCTCCTGTGTTATTTTGCCCTACGTAATCTAAACTATCTTCCATTTGCCATTGGTCCATTGCTTTAGTCCACATGACAGCTTGGCCTGGGAATTGTAGTTCGCCGTATGTGCTTTTGAATTCTTGTAAATCCATTTTTCTTTGATTTCCATTAAACGCAACGTCTATCATTTTTGGACTATCAGTTTTAAAATGCCAAAAATATTTATTAGCACTCTTCTCTGTACAAAAGAATTTTAGTTCTTGAACGTCATTTTCATTAAAACCAGCATTCTTTAAATTTATATGAGAATTTTGTTTTAAATCGTGAGGAAGATGTCCTTCTTTTATGTCTACATTACTATTAGGAAGTTTAGAATAGTTAAAGAATAAGGTCCATCCTCCACGTAATGAATTCATATCGCAATATGCTTGGACTTTTCCGCTTTTACCTAGATCAAGCCAGTATGTGCCGGAATCATTACCTTTGGCTCCCCATTTTTTTATATCAGCACATGATTTAGCTGGGTGTTCAGCCCATTTACCTAGTTTGTCGTCTCGTGGTACGGGTAGTGGGGCTTTTGGGAATGAGACTGGATAAGCAACTGTACATTCAGATCTACATTCATGCATCTCCTGGGGGGTCACAGCTAATTCAATTTTTTTAGCTCCTCCTTCATGTGATAAATTAAGTTGATCTCCTATAACATTAGCATTTGCTTGATTTTTATACATAACTTGAAGATTATCACAGCACAGTCGACAAAAAGTATTTTGACAATTAAGTAATTTCTGTTTGCTTGTAGTGGCATACTTATCTTCACACCATTTTGAGTAATTTAATTCGTAATCTGGGTATATACAAAATTTATAGACTTTATTAGGAATTCCCATTACTTTTTTCCATGCTTCTTTGTTATAGTGTTTCTTTTTAGCAGCTTCTTGTAATTTTTTAGGGAATGCATCACTTAAAGAACCAACCATTCTTTTTTTTATTGCTAAATTCGATTTTGACATAGAGACTGTTGCTAATTCAGTAATTAAATTTCTTATTCTATTATAAACCATTGTTTCTTGTGTTTTTGGTTCAATTCCATTATCTGCTTCTTCTTTGGCTTCTTTATTTTTATCAGCTGCTGTTTTATTCTTTTTCTTTTTACCAGATTTAGTTGATTTAGTCGATTTAGTTTTTGTTTCTGTTTTAGTTTTACTTACAAGTTTTGAAACTTCACTTGCTGCTTTGGCGGCTACTTGTGCAGGAGTTGGGGCTTCCCCTCGGCTACAAGTTAAAAGTATAAAATTATAACTTAATAGTATCAAAAATAATACTTTAAACTTCATTTATTAAAATTATTATTAAATGTTTTCACAAAAATAATTATAGCTTTTATAAATAAATTGTTTATTTAATAATTAGAGTAATTTAAATTAATAATGTTTATGTTAATGTTTGTGTTCTGGGGATTGGGGATTGGGGATTGGGGATTGGGCCCAATCCCCAATCCCCAATCCCCAATCCCCAATCCCCTATATACAAAGTAGTTAGTTTAATTAATTATAATAATGATAATTCTGATAATAATGATGGTGGATAATAATTAATATAATAAAATACTATAACTAAATAATTAATTAATTAATATTTAAATAAAATTCTATTATAATTAAATTTTAAATATAATTATCTTAAATCATCTTAAATTAGCTTAATAATAAGTATAACTAAATAAATTAAACTAAATTATTCAGTTAATCTTATTCTTTTATTTAAGAGAATTCGAAATATCTTGAATAAATCCAGAAAGACTTTCATCATAAGGACAACTCTTCAACTTCAAACAGCATTCCTCTTCAATCAGACTTTGATATCTACTATCAACTAAACAACTCTCAAGGCTACTTGTTATTTCACTAAGAACTATTACATTTTTTTCATTATCTTTTAATTTTTTCAAAATATTTAAGTACTTTTTAATACAAGTAGGGTTTTCCTTAAAGATAGTAGTAAAAGAATCAAACTTCTCGTTATTTAAATTAAATATATCAACTGCGTAGTTTTCTATTGTTGCTTCTGATAAATTCTCCATTATAGCCAAACATAATTTAAATTTATGCCTGCTAGTATACGAAATAGAATAGTAAGTAGTTATATACTCATTTACTACTTCCATATAGAAATTATTAAATTTCTTTTCATCCCAATAATTATGTGCATTTGCTAAGATAACTGCATAAACAGTGTATTTAAAATTCGTGTTGACTTTTCCGAATATGTAATTATTACATATAAAGCTGATTAAATTTTTGTTCGAGGAGATAATACATTGGTAATGAAGGCATATATCTAAAAATTCATCATTTAGTTCAGAGTACTTTTCATATTTAGAAGTATTGAATATTTTGTTTGATAGCTCTTCTTCTATTGATTGTTGAGTTTTCTCATCGTAGTGAACTAATTCACTAAAGAAATTTTTAATTTTATCTACTAGTAAGCTTAAATTATCAGAATAATGATTATACTTATCTTTAAAAGTATCTTGTAAGTGCGCAACAGTAAAAATGCTGTTACGTATTGTGTTATACAGTTTTAAAGCGTGTTTTAAGATTATGTTACTATCAATAGGTTTTATACCATTTAAGATTTTAAATAGGTCACTGTACCGTTGTTGAATATAATAATCAAAGAACATTCCGATTTTATCATAATTAGTAAGGGATGTTATTGAGTCTTTAGAGCCTTCTTTTGGGATATTCATTAAAAGACTTAGTAAGTTATCATCATAAATAACACTGTAAAATCCGCTGATATCATTATTAATCTTAATAAAGTCTTTTCTGTTAATGAAGTCATCTTCGGTAAAATTAAATTCGGACACTAAGTCAATTGTCATCTTTTTTTCTTTCATTATATACTTATTTGTAACTCCTTTAGAAGTTTTAAGGAATAATGGTATTTGCCAAATACACTCAGAGTTATTGATTTTTAACTGTTTATTTTTAGTTAGACTTATAACACTTTGTATTGATTTCTGTTCTAGTTCTAAATATCGCTTATCTCGAATTGACGCATATACTACTGGGAACCCAGGGACAGTAAGCCACGTTTTCATAAAGGAGTTAATATCGTCATTGTTATTTTTAATAGTTAAGACATTGAATAAGTCTTCGGTTGTTGTATTTTGAAAGCTATACTTTTTCAAGTATTCAATTATTCCTTCTTTAAATGGTTGATACCCCATATGTTTATCTAACATCCTTAGGACTGAAGCTCCTTTTGCATAGGCAATTGTATCGAATATTTCATGTAAATCTCTAGGAGCTTTACATTCAACTTGGATTGCATGAGTTTTCTCAGTAGAATCTAGATTAAGTGCAGTAAAGTAAATTAAATCAATATATGCATCCCATATTTCAAAATCCTTATTGCAGCTATTTAAACATTTGAATTCATTATATCTGGCAAAACCTTCATTGAGCCAAATGTCATTCCACCATTCCATCGTAACTAAATTTCCAAACCACATATGAGATATTTCATGGCATATAGTTCTTGAGTTAAGTTTTCTTTCCTTAATATCTGTATTTTCATCATTGAGTAGAACATATGAAACAAAAGTTATACATCCCCAACCTTCTAAAGCTCTATAATTACTTTCTGGAAGTGGTACTAAATCAAGTATGTCCATTGGGTACGGAACACCGAAATACTCTACGAAAAAGACTAGTGCTCCTTTAGCAAGTTCCATTGCCATTTTTCCTGAGTTTAACTTTCCAACTGGAGTATAAACTCTAAAAGCTTTCCCTTGTACTGAGTCTTCTAAATATTCAAAATGCCCCATATTCCAAGTTAAGAGATAAACAGACATTGGTGGACTATCATTAAAGCAAAATAAAACATGATCTTCAACTTTCTTCTGTTCTTTAAGTGATCCGTTTGAAATAACAGTAAGATACTTTGATATATATTTCGAATCGACAGATACAATAACTGAGTATACGGATTTGAAGCAAGGCTCATCAAAACAAGGGAATATTGTTCGGGATTCAACAGGTTCAGCTTGAACACCAAAATAGGAAGCTGGGAAAAGATCATTAAAATTAGCTTTCCATTGCTCTTTAAAGTTTTTCTCCTTTTTAAGTTTTTTGTAGTCACCATCAAGTGATAAGTAAAATCCACCATTGTTTGTAATCCTGACATTTCCTGATACCTTTATTTTCAATGTTGCATGGGTAATATTATCTTTGTTTTCAATTTTATCGTCAAGCTCTATGTAAATTGTTTCTTCGATTGGATTTGATACCTTTTGCCTAAGCTCATTTGAATTCCAAGAGTAGAAATTGCATTTATAAATTTGTTTATTAGTAATAAATTCTATCTGTTCGACTTTGTATTGATCTTGTTGAGAATGAATACTGATGAAATTTCCTAACTTTTGACTTATTTTTAAGTCGATTTCTTCATCAATTACATAAGTAAGTTCAAAAGGATCGATATGAATGTTTAGATTATACTTGATTGGGTATATGTCTTTTGGGAGTCTAATTTTTTCGCATTGTTCGATTAAAGAATCTTTATTCATTTTATTAATATAAATAAATTACTTATTTAATTATATAATAGTAGTAAATTGTGTAATTAATAATAAATTCCTTTTCTAAATTCAAATAGTAAATTAATATTTAATATTTAATATTTGTTATTTAATAATTTTTATTATCAATTATCAAAATGCTCCCAAAAAGACTATTTGGAGCAAGATGTCTTTATCCAGATCGAGAGTTTGTATTTAAGCAAGATTTAGAGGATTTTTTCTTATATGTACAAACAAATATACAATTTAAATCTAAACAAGAAGAAATTAACTACGATGAGAAGATAAAAAATAATAATATAGAAAATATAGAAAAAATAGAAAAAATAGAAGAGAGTTTAAGCTTTAATTATACATATTTCAAAACATATTGGAACGAACGTAAAATGTGTATGTTACATTTTTCAAAGAGTAAAGAGGAAAACACGAAAGAGTATTATGAAGTTCTTTTTGGAGAAATACAAAGTAATAATATAAATTCATAAATTCGTTGATATAACATACTTTTAGAACTATCATTACGAAACGAAGAGTATTTTCCATTGCTGTCATTTTTTTCTTTGTATTCGCTTTACTATACTCAACCTTATGATTATAAATATCAAATAAATACTATTCCAGGTAAATTTAGTTAAAATTACTTATTAACAATAATTATAGAGTACTTATTAGCAATTAACAAACTAATCGAAAATAACAAAACAACAATAATAGGAAAAGAAATAGCACTAATGTTAAAGAAGATGTATTTAGACGATGTATTTTCCATCGGTGTTGTAGTTGGATTAAAAACTATAATTTTAAATAAACATGGATTACCTATAGAACAAAAATCGAATACATACTCTGAATATATGGAAATTAGCAACAACGACTTTTTTATTAAGAATGATATAATTAAAGAAGAAAATGAAGATAAACACTATAAAGATAACTACAATGAGTACCTAAGTAAAAAGAGAAATTTAGCAAATGGTAATATAAACATAAATATATACATATAAGTTTAATAATACTTTATAACGATTTTAGAAATAAAAGGTTATATGGATTTGATTAATGACAAAGATAAAAGGACCTACTGCGATTATATGAATAAACCTAAAAAAGTAGATAACAACGATAACAATTATACTACTTTGGAAGAATTCGAGCCTGAAGATTTTAAGCGTGATAAAATAACTAATATTGATTTATATTTGATGCAGACAGATCCTCTATTTTATAATTCTAGTCATAATAATAGAAGTAGTGGATTGAATAAAAATAGAAATAATTATAAGAATAATAAAGCGAATAGTAATAGTGATAAATAAAATTATAAATGATAAATGTAATATGAATGCTACATGTGTTTTTGAAATTAAATTAATTGATATTTGATAAGTATATGGAGTAGTAAAGAAACTGGCTGATAAGTAAAATGTTTTATATAATTAAAGAAGATGCGTATATGAATATATTGATTAAAATAATTAACGTAATATTAATTAATTAAATGATAATAAGTTTAAATTATAAGTTTAAATCAGTATTATACAATGACGGACTTAATATATTATTATGTTACTTTACTTTTAGTAATAATATTAATAGTATATAGTTTTTCGGTCTATTAACTATTAAAAGTTGTAAATAAAATTAATAAAGTAAATAAATACATTTAATATATTCAATAGTTTAACATTTCTGCTATGAATATCTAATTAATATCAAATTAATATATAATCTAATATTTTAAATAATGTTTAAATGATTTACTTTTGTATTAGTTTATAGTACTAACTTTTCAATTTATATTTATCAAACATCATATTACTTCCTATTTAATTAAATATAATATTCATATAATATATTTTATAATTAAAATACATATTAAAATATAAATATTATTAATTATAATGGATAATAATCAAAAAGATAAAGTTGTAACCATATCCGATTTAGGAAATTCTGATAACAATAATGGATACGAAGATGAAAATAGAGAATACGCAGGAGCAGATGTTAAAGTATATATAATATATTAAAATAAGCTAAACTTTCGAGTAAATGGAGAAGTTAAATCAGAAACCTTTTCAGAAGGTCAAGATTTCGAGTTTGTTAAATATAAATTATCTTCAATGATTGATGTTGACCCAGAAAATATAGTATTTATATTATAACTATATAAGATTTTGAAATTTAATGGACAAGCTTTAATATCTCTATACTCAATATGTGATACTGATGTTAAGAATGATGACTATATTGATGTTGAAATTAAAAATTAAAATGTTATTAAATTTTTAATATTAGTGTAATAATAACATAACATTATAACTAAAATTTTATTAAAGTTTATTATATATGTTGTTTATTGTTTGTTTAATTATTAATTTAAACTTTAAATTTTCATTTAATAAGCAAAAATGGATTTAAAAGAAGAGGGAAGTAATGTAAGTATAATGAATACTACTGAGAATTTAAGTATTGGAAGTAGTAATGAAAAGAATATTGAAATTGGAAAAACTAATGAAAATACAGTTGAAAGTTCAGATAAAAATTCTAATGAGGTTAATAATGAGAATATTAATGACAAATCTGAAAAAGAAGTAATTCCAATAGTTAATTCTAATAACAATACTCAAAAGTCAACAAAGAATAAAAAATTTAACCCTAGCGATTATATAACTTTACTTTCTATAGGAAACGGAAATTTTTCAGAAGTATTTATGGTTGAACATATCGAAACTAAAATATTGTACTCATTAAAAATGTTTACGAAAAAGAGAGTGGAAATGGTTAAAAAGCAAGAAGATGTATTAATGGAAAAGCATGTTATGGAAAAAATTGACGAACACGAAAACGTTATAAAATACTATGGTTCAAACAAAGACGAAGTAACATATTAAAACATATATAAATTATATATAAAAATATATATAAATAATATTAATAAAAATAACTAACTTAACTCTCTTAGATGTTTCTATATATTCTTTACGAATACGTAAACGGTGGAGAACTCTGGCGCAAATGCAAAGTATATGGGTTACCAAGTTTAGCTTTAATTAAATACTACTTTAATCAAATTATACATGGGGTCGAACATTTACACAGATTTAATATTGTCCATCGTGACCTTAAACCAGAAAATATTATGGTAACAAAAGACGACCTAACAATTAAATTAATCGATTTCGGAAGTTGTAAAGATCTTGACGGAACAGAATTTGAAAAACAGTTTGAAGAAGAAAGAAACAAAGTAGTTAACAACAGAAGAAAATCAACATTTAAAAACTTTGCGGGTACCCCCCAATACATGGCACCCGAATGTGTACGAAACAAAGATTCAACTAAAGCATCTGATTGTTGGTCACTTGCATGTATACTTTATCATTTATTTGTTGGATTCCCTCCTTACTTAGGTAAATCTGACTATCTGGTTTTCCTTGAATCTACTGAAGCTAAATATAAAATTCCAGAAGGAGTTATAGATAAGGATGCTGTAGATTTAATTAAAAAACTAATGTTGGTGAATCCATTAGAAAGGATTACACTTAATGATATTAAAAATCACGAGTTTATGAAGGGTTATTCGACTGATTATAATAATTCGAAGAATATAAATGATATAAATAATACAAAAAGAAAGTATCCCATTTTTAAGTTAGAAGAAATAGCAATAGAGACAATTAAGAATTCTATAAAAAATATAGCTAATAAATATAAAGAAGTAGGAGCTAAACATGAAGAATTAAGAAAAGAAGAAGAGCAATTAAATTATGCAAAGCAATATGATGATGTAAAGCAGGAAGATGAGAAATCTGAAGAAGAGAAGGACCGGGAAAATGAAAAGAAAATTACATATGAAGGCTTAAAAATAGAATTTAAAGAAGGTGTCGAGATCATTACTAAAGAAGTTGAAAATGTTATTAATAAAATCGAATCAAATGAACTATTAAACAGTGAACAAAAGACAAGTATAAACTTGAAATTTAAGCATTTCCAAAAGCAAGTATTATACGACTATTTTAATATTCCAATGACTTTTTAATTAGTTATTTAATTAGTAAATAAGCAATTATTATTTTAATATATTTACTATAACTATTGATAGAATTATATAAACATTTATTAGTACTTATTTTATTACAGTTATTAGAATATAACTAATAAAATTTTTAAATTAATATTTTATAAGAATATTATAATTAATAATTAAAATAATGGATAGTATGTTATGTTCTATTTGTAAATGTGAATACGATCAATCAATAAAAGTACCAAGAGTTTTAACTAATTGTGGACATACTTATTGTCAAATGTGCATTTTAAAACTTTTAAATAATAATACTGAAAATAGTGAAAATAAATTAGTTTGTCCAGAAGATAACATCTTATATACAGATATTACATCTAATGAAGTTTTTCCTATAAATCTAAAGATTATAAATATGTTGAATGAGAAAACAAATAGAAATAATTCTATTGATCTGTAATATTATATAAATAAATATAGAAAAAAGGAAAATAAAGACAATATAGAAAATAAAGAAAATACAATTAGTCCAGATAAAAATACTATTGATTTAACTTTTTCAATGCAAGATTCAAAAGAACCAGTTATAGAAACATATTGTTTACCTGATCACAATCACAAACTTAAAGTTAATGATACCTCAGTACATGATAAAGTTAAAGTAATTGATAAACAAGCCCACACAACACACGCAACAAATCAAGATTCTTTACACCCTAGTAAAAACGAAGCTTGTGTATTTAGAACATCTGTTAATAAATTTAAAACTTTGGGGAGTAGAAGTTCTATTAAACCAAATATTCCAAATTTCGATCATATTCCAAGCTCAAACTTGTGTTTAAAACACAAAAGACAACTAGAAGTTTTATGTTTAGATGATAAATGCAAAATATGTACACAATGTGCGTTATTCGGAGATCATAAGCATCATGAAATTAAAAATGAAGAAGATATATTTAACGAAGTAAAAATACGAGCAG
>Ga0100378_1006010_pt1 | contig 11052 bp, 15 predicted proteins | sample CryGeymeta201502_FD_81535 | JGI IMG/M metagenome (GOLD analysis project Ga0100378, IMG submission 81535) | Groundwater microbial communities from Crystal Geyser aquifers in Utah, USA - Crystal Geyser metaG 2015-02 | ecosystem: Environmental > Aquatic > Deep subsurface > Groundwater | place: USA...
AAGAACCAGAAGAACCAGAAGAACCAGAAGAACACGACTAAGATTAGCACCCGTATCTTAGGCAAGGTTTCAAGTATTAGTGCCCCTACACCTCTTCTGGCTTTATATGTAACCCTACAAGGCCAAGAGAAGGACTTAAGGACCCCTTATGAGTTCGTTCGTAGGACGGGACAGAGGTACCTCACCCTATGGGAACAAGAAGGTAACCTAGATGCTAAGGGCTTTAGTACATTCGTACAGACCCAGATGGTTCAAGATATAGTCCTAGAGCATGCACTCAGTTCCTATAAGAATGTACTTAAGGGACTCCAGAACCCTTAACCATGAACCCTTAACATGAACCTACAAGGAGTACTTGTGAAGGAGCGAACCCCAATCTCACTAATCCCCTTAATTCATGCTTTTAAATTTACTGGTGACCCTGACCCAGTAAACGAGTACTACAAAGAGACTGTAATTAAAGAGTACGTAACGCCTAACCCAGGGTTCGTATGCAAGGAGTGCCACCAAGTCCTATCAGTGCACGGGTACTGTGAAACTCCAAAAGGAGGACGCATTGCTTGTCCTTCAGATATGATTATATTAGGAATACAAGGATACTACCCTTGCAAGCTCGCTACATTCCATAAGACACATGAGCACTACGAAAACCACGAGTACGTACCTATGGAGGATTCCTAATGGTACATAAAAAACTTAGGGATAACTTCGGTGTAGACCCTTATTACTGGACTTCTGAATGAAACGAATAACACCCAAATCAATTAAAGAAACATTGCTACCTAAACCTCCTCCTGAGGATATCGTGCATCTTCCTGAGCCTACTGACCCACCCCCTAGGGTAAGTGCTATAGACTTTGGGAAAGTACAGCCCCAGAGTAGGTTACCAAAGCTCTTTAAGGTGTATCCTAAAGAGCAATGTGCCCAAGATGGGTGCGATAATTTTGCAGTAGGTTCTGATATATATTGTAAGTACCACGGAGGGGATCCTATAATCCGCGAGAACTTATTGCAGAATCCTGAGATACCTATTTCGATGCTGGGTACGTACAAGCCTGATTATCACCCTATGGCGTACTTGAATTATGCGAAGCAAGGAATGAGTCCTGTAGAGATTGCTGCAGAGTTTGGTGTTAGTACTACTATTTTGAAAAGTTGGAGTGAGCAGTTTCTGGATTTTAATACAGTTTACGAAATAGGGGCAGCTTTGCATGAGGCGTACTACATAAGCACTGCTAAAGAGAATATGGATAATAGGGGTTTCAATACCGCTTTGTTCAAATTAGTAACTGGTAACGTAATTGGTTGGAGTGATAAAACAGAATCAAAGTCCTTGAATATCCATGCTGGTGTTTTGGTGGTGCCTGAAAGGATGACTGAAGATGAATGGGAGGCCGAAAATGGATCAGCCAGATGAGACTCAGGAAAATTTTAGACCAATGAAGAGGCGTAGTACTATACTAGGAAGAAGATATTCTTCAAAGGCACATATGCTTAGTGCTGAGAAGAAGAGTGTGGCTATGCTCCAGAACCCTTACTGGAAGAAAGACCTACAGGATAGGATTGAAGCAGGTAGGACACCAGAGGCTAGGGCTAATAGGACAAAATCCAGAATAAAGATGTATAAAAATAACCCTAGGCTAATAAAGATGCGTGCTGAACGTATGGCAGATACTTCAGTTCAAATATGGAGTGACCCAATTCATAGGCACATGGTGCAGTGCTTACATGAAGAAGCTAAGTACATAACCCCAGAAGGTCATATAGGTTTTATCCCTGTGATGTGTAAAAGGGAACCTAAGAATGGTGTGCGCACAGGAGTCCTTGTAAGTGACAGGATCTAGGAATAAAAATCATGGACTCGATACAGTCTGGGAACCACACCCAGGAGCACAAGTCAAGTTCCTTAGATGCCCTGTATACGAAGCCCTACTCGGGGGAAACCGTGGTGGAGGAAAAACAGATGCATTACTCATGGACTTTTTACAAGGGGTCGGGGTCGGGTACGGTGCTAGTTGGAAAGGCATCTTATTTAGGGAACAATATACTCAGCTTACAGATTTAATTAATAAATGTCATAAGTGGGTAAGGCAGATATTCCCAGACGCAAAATATAACGGTTCAGAGCACACTTGGCGTTTTGGTACTGGTGAGCTATTGTACTTAAGGTACATGCGTGTACCCAGTGATTACTGGGCTTATCACGGTCACGAGTACCCTTGGATTGGCTGGGAGGAGTTAACTAACTGGCCTACAGATGAATGTTATAAGATTATGATGTCTTGTAACCGTAGTTCTGAAAAGGATATACCTAGAAGGTACCGTGCTACATGTAACCCCTCAGGGCCAGGACACGGATGGGTAAAACAGCGTTTTGTTGACCCAGGACAGCCCTTACAGATCATTTTTGATGAAGAAACCATGAAAAATAGGGTTTTTATTCCAAGTTCTTTGGATGAAAACACTACTTTACTAGAAGCAGACCCAACTTATAAAAATACTCTATTAGCCGCTACTAAGGATGACCCAGTTAAGTTCAAAGCCTGGATACTAGGGGACTGGGACATTGTTGCTGGGGGGTTCTTTAGTGACCTTTGGGACCCTAAGGTTCATGTTTTAAAAACATTTCCCTTGCCAAAATCCTGGAATATTGTTAGAAGTTTTGACTGGGGGTCTTCAAAGCCTTGGAGTGTTACATATATTGCTGAGTGTAATGGGGAACAACCAGAACCTGGGATTACAGAAGAATATGGGTTGCCATATTTTCCAAAAGATTCGTGTATCATTATTAATGAGATATATGGGTGGGATGGTACTGTTAACACTGGTGATAGGGCTACTTCGCAGGAAATAGCAGAACGTGTACTACAAAAAGATGCGGCACTTCTGATGGAATATGGTATTAAAGTACATATTGGCCCTGCTGATACACAAATATGGGAAGTCCGTGATGGCACAAGTATTGCGAATAACATGCGCACCCATGGATTACATTGGACTAAGGCGTACAAGGGTAGTGGTTCAAGGGTAAGTGGATGGGCGTTAATGCGTACTATGTTAGGTGCCGCTAAACGTCAAGATCTTGAAGCACCTAGGCTGTACTTTTTCAGGGAAGCTAGGCATCATATACGGACATTACCTATACAACAGATTGATGAAAAGAAGCCTGAAGATATTTGCTCAGATTTAGAAGATCACTGTATGGATAGTACTCGGTACGGGCTTACTAGGAAGTTTACCAGAATGAAACGAAGAAAAGTGAGGCATTAATATGAAAAAAGTACTTACCATACCACAACAGTCTGCTAACGCTGGGATAGAACACCCAGAATACATAAAGATGAAGAGAGATTGGGATAGGGTGCGTGATTGTGTTCAGAGTGAGTCCCATATTAAGTCTAAAAGGGAAAAGTACTTACCTAGGCCAGCCGGGATGACAGGGGAATATGCCGATGCGTACGAGTCCTACTTAGAGCGAGCTCACTACCCTCAAATTTGCTCGTATGCTTTACAAGGTGCTTTAGGTGTTATTATAACTAAGCTACCTGAGTTCAACCTCCCTCCTCAATTAGAATACCTCCTACAAAGCGCCACAAAAGATGGTGTTACACTGAACCAGCTATTTTTGGACACTTTAATAGAAATATTACAAACTGGACGATGCCCTTTGCTTATTGATGTTGTCCCTACTACAAACCAATTCAAATTTGTTCGTTATAGGGCAGAAGATCTCATAAATTGGCGTGAAAGCACCATTTCAGACGAAAAAAACCTAATTTTAGCCGTTTTGAAGGAACAAGTACCGAGTTCTGATGATATTTTCTCTCATGACGTTGAAGATCAGTTCAGGGTGCTTTATTTAGATAGTGCTGGTAATTACTCAACCAGAGTGTATGAGTCAAACGGTAGGTCAGATGCTGGTTCTATAAAACCTAACTACTTAGGGCGTAAACTAAACGTACTCCCTATTGTGAATGCTGGTAGTATCAATAACAGTATCAAAGTCCAACCAATTCCATTGCTATCAGTTGCTAACTGTAGTGTGCAGATATACCGTAAGGAGGCTGATTTAGCCAATGCTGAGTTCATTACGTGCAACCCTACCCTATGTATGGTTGGTGCCTCAAACGATGATGATTTGCCAAATGTGGTAGGTTCTAGTGTCATGCTTGTTTTGCCTGACGCACAAGCCCGTATATTTTACACTGAAACAGATACGGCGGCTTTGACACACGTTAAAGACCATATTGTTGACTTGTACGACGAAGCTATTAGGCATGGTGTAGCTATCCTTGCTTCAAGGAAAGGTGTTGAGGCCGCAGAAGCCTTAAGGATTCGGCAAGCTACTCAAAGTGCAAGTATCTATAGTATGTACTTAAGTGCACTACAGGCGATTACAACTGGCCTTGATATAATGTGCGTATGGGCAGGTATAGACCCTTCTGAAGTTTCTGTAGATGCACCAAGTTCGTTGACTTATGGTATTCCTGATAGTACTGTTATTCGCGAAGTTGTTGCTGGGTTTGGTATGGGTGTTGTCCCTATATCAGTAATTCATAGGTACCTTGTGGGCAATGGCCTTGTAGACCAAACTACTAATTTAGATGAATTTAGGAAGGAACTAGCTAGTGATAAACCACTCAGGGATTCATTACAGCCTAAGGATATCTCAGCTACTCCTGGCGCGCAGCACGGTAAGATTGAAGCAGGTAAGAAAATAGTAAAAGGGCAAGCCCCTAAAAAGAAACAAACTGCTTATCAAAAGCAGAAAAATAAGTAGTACAATCGTGCTATTCTAGCACATAATAACTGAACCCAGAGGGTTCGACAAACTAGATCTGGAGGATTTAGCTATGGATTTCGATTTTATTGAAGATGAAGGACTAAGGGCACAGGCTATAGAAGCACACCAAAATTCTATGCTATCATTAAAAGCGCAAACTGAGGCTCAAATTGCGAAAGCAGTAGAAGGGTTGAGTGCTAAAAATGCGGAGCTGCTTGGGGAAAAGAAAAGCATCCAAGAAAAACTGCAAGGATACGCCGCTATTACAGACCCAGAACGGGCACTTGAAGCCCTGAAGTTCCTTGATGAAAATGCTGATGCGCAACTTATCAAAGATGGTAAAATTGGTGAGCTTATTGAAAAACGTACTTCAGTAATGCGTTCTGATCATGAGGCCGCTTTAAAAGATTTGCAGGCCGCTCTTTCCGAAGCATCTAACGAAAGCAAGATATTTAAAACAAAATATCAATCAAAAATGATCGAAGATACCATACGAGCCGCTGCATTAGAGGCAGGAGTACTCCCAGCCGCTATCACTGATGTACTTGCTCGTGGTAATCGTGTATTTTCACTTTCTGAGCATGGTGAAGTAGAAGCCCGTGATAAAAACGGCAATTTGCTGAAAAATGCGAAGGATATGGTTGTAACCCCTAAAAATTGGGTTATGGACCTTAAAGATTCTGCTATCCATTATTGGCCTGCATCTGAGGGTGCTGGAGCGTTCTCTGGTTCTGGTAATCCTGATGATATAGCTGAACAACTACAGGCACTTGCAATTAAGGGTGATATGGTTGGATACAGAAAACTTCGTGAGAAAACCTTAGCTAAAAAGTAGTAGCACTGCAAACACTTTTAAGAAAGTTCAAGGAAAAGATACTTTTTCCTTGACTTCTTAAAAACGATACTTTAGTATTGAGCTTTATTATCCCTATTAATATCATCCAGAGGGTGGTTGGCTTGAGGTCGTGGGGATCTTTAGGACAGTTGTCGGCCAACGAACAACAGTTTAGTAACCAAAACCAACAATTTAACTCAAATCCTTATTAGGAGGAACACCCGATGGCAAATAATATTTCAAGTCACCATCCGTCCGTTATCGCCGCAGAAGCCCTGCGACACTTAGAAGATAAATTTAGCATCACCAATATGTGTACACGTGACGCAGGTTCTGAATTTAGCACCCGCGCCAATGGTTGGAAAGTAGGTGATACCGTTTCTTTCCGTACTCACGGTGATTACGAAGCAAAAGAGTTTACTGGAGCTGGCCCTGTAACTGTGCAGGATATCAGTACAAGTAAGCGTTCAATGCAGATTGAAAAACATTACGATGTTTCTGTATCTGTTACAGCCCGTGAAGAAGTATTACACCTGGATTCGTTCAGTGATCAAGTACTTCGCCCTGCATCTTACCGCCTTGCTGAAAAAGTAGAAGGATACGTTGCAAGTAAACTTGTAATGGGTGGTACCGCTGGTACCCCTACTGGCCCTGGTGGTGGTATGGGAATGCATGTAAGCGATGACCTTCTTGGCACACTTGCAGATGTTGCTACAGCCCGTAAGGTAGCTACTTTACAACAACTTGAATCTGAGAGATTCGCTATTGTTGACCTTGACCTTGAAGCAAAACTTTTGGGTTCTCAGTGGTTCAGTCAGGCCGCGTACCGTGGCGAGCTTGGTGTAAACAGTACTACTACTGGTGTTATGGGTACAGTAATGGGTATTAATTGGAATTCTTCACTTCATTTCCCAACTAACGCTACTGCTCATACTCCTGGTGATGGTACTGCAAGCACTAATAACGATTCTGGAGCAAACAACAAAATCGGGGATACCACTCTTGTATGTACCGCTGTTACTATTGGTACTGGTTTCAAAGCAGGGGACCGTATTGCAATTGCTGGTGTGCGTCGGCCTCTTGTTGTTAAGACTGCCGCAGCCGCTACAGCTACAAGTATAGTACTTGTTGATCCTATTACTGAGATTATTCCTGATGGTGCCGCTATTGTTTCTGTAGGTAATGTTGCTGGTACTCCAAAAGCGCTTACTTATCAGGGTGCTATCTTCGACAGTCGTTCACTAGCTGTTGCTTTCCCAATGCTTGATGCTCCTGGTGACCGCGTAACTGGCGTAGCTTCTAACAACGGTGTAAGTATTCGTGTAGTTAAGGGGTACGATCTTAGTACCAAAACAACTACCCTTTCACTTGATCTACTAGTGGGAGCGTTTTGCCTTGACCCACGTAGGATTACCTTGCTTGCTAACTACTAGTAGGTATCTTATTTAACCTTAACTGGTGGGGGTAAAACCCCACCAGTTTTTATCTTGGAGTTTGCTATGAAAATGTATCATAAAGATGGAACTTGTTGTGAAGCAAGTGCAGAGCAGGTACTTTGTATGGTTGCTGGTGGTTGGAGTACTGAAAAACCCTCAATTAAGGAACCAGTAGTTGAAGTTACGGAACCAGTTAAATCTGTAGTTGAAGAAACCCCTGTAGTTGTCCCTGCAAAAGAAACAACAGCAAAAAAACGCAACGTTACTTCTAAATAAGGAATAACAGATGGCTCTAGACGCTACTATAGGCGGGGCAACCGCAAACTCTTACGTAACTGTAGCAGAAGCTTCGGCTTATTTTGCTAATAGGTTACATGGGGATGCATGGAGCGCTAGTACTAATCAGTATGAGGCCGAGGCTTTAATAACAGCCAGCCAACAATTAGATTGGTACATTACTTGGAAGGGTACTAAAGCTAGTGTAACTCAAGCTTTAGATTGGCCAAGAACAGGAGTTCTTGATGATTTAGGTGTTGACGAGTACGCAAGTACTGTATTACCTGCAAAACTTAAAGTAGCTGTATTTGAATTAGCTTTATCATCATTAGCTACTGATAGGACTAACGACCCTAGTTTAGCTGGTATTTCAGAAATTAGGGCAGGTTCTTTACAGATCAAAGCTGACGATGGGGTGTACACCAGTACCCCTAGTGCTATACCTGATAAGGTACGGAAAATTTTAAAAGGCCTGAGTGTACGCTCCGGGAATTCCGTAAGGCTAATTAGGGCTTAGTATGTCTATCAAAAACACATTAATAGCTGGAGCTAACACTGTATTTTCAGTTTTGGCTAGTTTAGTACAAGATGGTACTTTTAGGCATGTCTCTGATACGTTTACTGGAACAACTAGTACAGATTACTCTGTAAGAGTCCTATTTGACACTTTTGAAGGAAAGGATGTACAGTTTTTACCATTTTCTAAACTAATTCAACCAACGGACGTTAAGGGCCTTATATTAGGTTCTACATTTCCTGACATCAGAGTAAGTACACAGGATGTGCTTATTGTTGATAGTACTGAATACGCTATTGTTGCTCATAGTGTAGATCCTGCTGGTGCTATTTATACGTTTTTACTTAGGAGCGTGTAATGAAAGCTACATTGCAGGAAGTTATAAAAACTTTTGATAATGCTTCTGTACGTGTTCCAAACAACATTAAAAGTGTTACGTACAACATAATGCAGGAGTTAAAGGCCCTAGCACAAGAGAACTCACCTATTGGTGATGGTACGCACGGCCTGGCTGGTTTGTATAAGGCCTCTTGGTTAGTTAATAAGGATGCAAGCTCCACAGGTATGATTAGTAGCTACTCTTTATTTAATACAGCCCCTCAAGCGCAAGTAATTGAAGAAGGGTCAGTCCCAGGGATGTACCCTTGGATGTCAGTTGGCCCTAGGACAATGCATTTTAAAGGTGGTAACATTTTTAGTACTCAAGCTTACGAAGGTGTTGTATCCCCTTTAATAAAAGCTGATAAAGTAGATGATTTTGCTAAAAGAATTACTGATGGTATAATGGATGGGTTCGCATGAAAAACAGGGAAGACGCAATAGTTGCAGTAGTACAGAGGCTTACTGATGCTAGGGTTTCCTTGGGTTTGCAGAAATTAAAACGGTCCCCTACCACCCCTATAAATAAAGATCATCTTCCATGTATTTTTATAGTAGAAGATGTTGATGAAATCATAAAACATTCCACCCGTGGAGTGTTAGGTTATCCTTGCAGGAGAGTACTTGAAATAGTTCTTGAAATTATTACGGATAACAGCTATGATATAAAAAACTTGTATAGACAAGTACGTAGTACCGTTCTAGCGAACAACCCTGTTGTGGCCGACGATAGTTTTATTCGCGAACTTAGGACTGAGGGCCCGACCGGATATGGTTTACCTGACGTTCTTGGCATGAAGTTAGTATTAGCACTGACTTATACCGATTCTGGAGATTAATTTTAAATTACGGAGGAGCCTGCTATGGCCCAATCACCATCCACAGACAACTATACCCTAGGTAAAGGTGTCGTATACTTCGACCAATTAAGTGCAGGCGTTTACATGGGTTCTCGCGACCTTGGCAATGCGCCTGAATTCTCATTCAATATTGCCCTTGAAAAACTGGAACATTTCAGTTCTCGAGGTGGACTAAAAGCGAAAGACAAGCAAGTTATCTCTCAGATTACTCCTGCTTGTAAATTTACCCTTGATGAAGTTAACGTTGATAATATCGGCCTTTTGACTTTAGGCGACGTTGTTGTTAACAGCACTACTCAAGCTGCAAACGGATACAAACTGGACGAAGTACTCACCTTTAGGGGTGACAAGCGTTCTGACCTTACGTACCGTAATGTTGGTTTGTACACTCTTGGGTTCACTTGTGATACTGGTGGTACACTCCCTGCTGTTGGTAGTACTGTAACTGATGGTACTGGAGCTGGGGAAGTTGCTGCGGCTGTATTTACTACTGGAGATACCGCTGGTACCCTTACATTGGTACTTACTACCCCTGGGTTTACAGCTGGTACCCTTACCAATACTGGCCTAACTAATGCGTTATCTACAGGTGCAGAAGTATTTGTATCTGGGCTTTTAGCTGTTAATGATACCGCTTTACTTGCTGGTACTGTGTATGTGGCTGGTACCGATTACTCTGTTTCCCCTAACACTGCCCTGAAAGATGCCAAAATTGGCCGTGTACTTTGGGATAGTGGTAGTGCCATGGCAGAAGGCGACACTGTATATGTAAGTTATAATTACCTTGCTACTACTTGGAGTGAGATCCGTGCGTTCAATCAGACTTCACTCGAAGGTAGGCTACGGTTCGTTTCTGATAACCCTGTTGGTGGTCAGCAAGAACTTACTATCTGGCGTTGTAACCTAACTCCGGCTGGTGATACTGCTATGATCGGTGAGGATTGGAGTACCCTGTCATTCGAGGGGGAAATCTTGAAAGACGAAAGCAACACAGATTCACCTTACATGACTTTCATTATCGAGTAGGGTAAAGTTTCATAGTTTCATTTAACTGGGCAATGGTGGGAGACTGCCATTGCCCTTTTTCTTAGCTTAAAAAAGGAATATTAACATGGCAAAGCGTAGATCAACTGCCGATAGTGGTGGGAAGCTTCGACTAAATTTAGACTTCGACTCATTGTTCCCAGGAGGGACTGTAGAAATTGGGGATACTTCGGTAGTTATTAAACCACTTGGTATTTTTCAACTAGCGACAATCTCTAAGCAAGTAAAAGGTTTTGGTTCTGTACTAGCGGAACAAGGCGTTACTTGGGAAAACTACGGCACCCCGGAAAGCCTTTTTAACATTGCTAACACTTTATTAACACAGGCTCCTGAAGTAATTTCAGAAGTTACTAATATCCATGTTGACGATATAAAGGCTTTGCCTTTAGATGCAATTGTGTTATTAATAGACAAGGTTCTTGAAGTAAATTTAGAGGCTAAAGATAACCTCTCAAAAAACTTCAAGAGTTTAGCCGAGAAGTTTCAGACGATAGTGGCGACAGTAATTCCGGGGAAATAACCCCACTAATACAGAAATTAGTGCAAAACGGTCACTCTTGGTTAGACGTACAGAAGTACAGTCTGTCTGAAGTTGGTACATTCCTACGGGTTATTTTAAAACAAGAAGCCATGGATCGTGCTGACAGCCTAAGTATAGCGTGGATGGGGCACAACTTATCGAAAGAAGGGTACGCTAAAACGATAGAAGACATGGTTAGTTCTGTTAGACCTAAAAAAGCTCAACAGGGGCCAACTCCAACAGAAGTTCATTCCGAATGGAAAAGGTTAGCCTCATTTATGAACGGTAGGAAATAATCATGGCAACTTCATTCAAACGTACCGTAGATATAGCAGTAAAAGTTACTGGTGATACCCAAGCATCCATTGCTAAAATAGGGAATAACCTTAAAACTCTTTCAGGT
>Ga0100378_1006015_pt1 | contig 11042 bp, 11 predicted proteins | sample CryGeymeta201502_FD_81535 | JGI IMG/M metagenome (GOLD analysis project Ga0100378, IMG submission 81535) | Groundwater microbial communities from Crystal Geyser aquifers in Utah, USA - Crystal Geyser metaG 2015-02 | ecosystem: Environmental > Aquatic > Deep subsurface > Groundwater | place: USA...
AGGTTTCGATGGTGATTTTGCTTCCCTCAGCCATTCTTTTGGCGACAGGCGTCGGTTCGCTGTTGAACCCGATGACAAGAGCGTGTACACTTTCAGCCATACGAATATCTGATTCGGTGATAGCACCCACACCGGAGAAAATAAGTTCGAGGGCGACTTCATCGGATTTGATAGCACCGAGGATCTGTTCAATGGCTTCGAGCGACCCTTGGACATCGGCTTTCAGAATGAAAACAATTTTTTTCTTTTCGCTGTCGTCTTCTTGAATTTTGTTCATTTTTTTGGATCCGGCTTCTGTGGATTTGGCACGGCCAAGACCCTTGCCGATAACGACTTGAACGACATCGTTGACCTGTGGAGGGACGTTGAATCCATAAATCGTTGCCGGTACGGACGGAACAGCGTTTTCGATGCTCTTCCCTGTGAAATCTTCGATACGACGGATGCGACCAAAGGCATCACCAGCGACGATATCCTGACCGACCTTGAGCGTTCCTGTGCGGACGAGTACGGTAGCAACAGGCCCTTTCTGTGGATCGAGATTGGACTCGAGGACAATGGCATATCCATCGTGTTTCTGATCAGCACGGAAATCTTCTACCTCAGCTAAGAGGAGGATATTATCGAGCAATTTGTCGATATTGATGTTGCCTTTGGCGCTAATTTCGGTACACATCGTATCACCGCCCCATTCTTCGAAGAGGATACCGTGCTCGGCGAGTTCTTGTTTGACGCGATCTGGTTTGGCATCAGGCTTGTCTATTTTGTTGATAGCGACGATGACCGGGAGTTTGTGTTCCTTCAAATATTCGATGACTTCTTTGGTTTGTGGACGGACACCATCATCGGCTGCAACGACGAGAATGGCGATATCGGCGATAGAAAGTCCGCGTTTACGCATCGCAGAGAAGGCTTCGTGTCCCGGCGTATCGACGAACGTGATGAGCTGTTTGTGTTTTTTGACTTGGTAGGCGCTGATGTGTTGGGTAATACCGCCGGCTTCACCTGCGGCGACATTGGTCTTTCTGATAGTATCGAGGAGAGTTGTTTTACCGTGGTCGACGTGCCCCAAGATGGTTACAATCGGTGGACGAGGGGAAAGATTTTTTCCGGAATTTTTTTCTTCATCGAGAATTTTGTTCAGACCTTCAATAGTGAGGCGACCGACTTCTATTTTCTCTTCGGCAGGTTCTGTCTCGAAACCGAGATCAGAGGCGATGATGCTCGCCGTATCGAAATCGATCTCTTCGTTGATGGTCGCGAGGATGTTGTTTTTCATCAGCTCAGTGATGACCACGGCTACTGACAAATGCAAAAGTTCGCTCAATTTCTTGACCGTGACGGAAGAGGGGAGGGAGACGACTACCCTTGGTAATGTTTTTTCTGTGGTTTCTATTCCAGCCATAATGTGAGAGCGAATGAATGAGAGAGGGTTATGAGATGGAGGGGGTTTTGCCGTGAATGGCCTGGGTGATAGTTGCTTTCTCTTCTTCGGTGAGAGGGAAATTGTCGGCGAGTCCGGCGATCACCGGTTTGGCGTAGACGCGTGTGCCTTCTCTCGTGTGAAGCGATGAAAGAACGGCACCGGAATTTTTTCCATCGAGGAGTGCGATACAAAAACTCTGATTGCTACCGACTTCCTTGAATGGGTTGAAGCGGAGCAGGGCGGTTTTGTGAATGCTTTTCATCCCGAGATCGCGCAGGCGATTGGAAATCTCGAACAATTCTTGGATCTCTTGATCGAGTGCTTTGGTCTCCCCGAGTTGCTCGAGAAGGATTTTTTCGAGATCTTTCCCTTCTTTTCCGGAAAAGAATATATGGAGTTTCTGTTTGAGGCGCTTATTCTGGATGAATAGGCCTATAATAAAGCAAAAAATGAGGAGCTCACCAAGGATGAGCACTCCGATACCCCCATAAACGATAGGTGAGGAAAATCCCTGAATAAAAGCCAACATACAACTTCATTACAACTTCCCGCTTACAATATCACGATTTTGGCTTAGAGTAAACCCCCACACCAATGCATTGGTGTGGGGGTAAACCTACCATACTCCTATCCTTTGGCGTGGGGGTAAACCCATTATATCGAGTCAAGGGTGTGCAGGAGAGACTCAGAAAGTATTCAATCATATTGCTTGACAATAAAATGAAAAGTGTATGAAAAAAGAGTGGAGAGTGATATACTCTCATTGTAAGGAGATTAATTTTTTTTAACTATTATTGTATGAAGAAATTTCTTCCAATCGTGCTCGTACTCATCATTCTTATCGGGGTGGGACTCTTTATTCGCGGAGAGCAAACAGCGCAGGCTCCGGAGAAGCAGGGGAATAGCACTGTTCTTCCTCAGATAACGCCTTCTACGAATGAGAAAGGTGGCATAGTGAGTTCGATCAAGGATGCTATGGGACTTGGTCAGAAAATGAAGTGTACATATACGGCACCTGATGGCAATAGGAATCAGGGTTTATCCACGATTGTTGTCGATGGTCAGAAATATAAATTTATCGCTGAAGTGAATGGAGAAAAGTCGTACGGCATTTTCGATGGTGAGACGCAGTATATGTGGTCGGACAAGACAAAACAGGGTTTGAAAATGACCAAGTCCTGCATCGAAGGATTGAGTCAATCAGTTCCCTCGAACGGAAACAGCAATGCCCTCGCCACTCCGGAAACTCCGCAGGATTTCGAAAAATCTTTCGGTGATGCACAGGGAGTGAAATGTGAGCCATCGAATGAAGATTTCTCTCTCCCTACGGATGTGAATTTCATCGATCAGTGCGAGATAATGAAGGCATCCACGAAAGCTATGGAAGGGATAAAAGACAAAATTCCAGCCGGAACCTACCCAGGATTGTAGCGGTTTGCCCTTGAATTTTTTGCACAATAAAAATAGAGTCTCGTCAGACTCTATTTTTTGTTGCGGAAGAGGAATTCCCCTTACACCCCCCTTCCGCCCACCTCGCCTGCCCGACCGATAGGCGGGAACCGGAGCGGAAAGGACGATTTCAAGTTTTTCTTTCATTTGCACTAGAAAAGACTGGGTAGGCATGTCGGCAAAGAATTTTCGAACTTCTTTTGGGACGTGCAGAAAAATCCAGTGCATGCCTTCTTTGATGCCCAGTTTTTGGCTAGTGGTGTTTTTGAATATCCTGCCATATTACTCGGTTGTTTTACCGTCAAAGTGGTCATGAGCTTCGTCGGCTATGGCGTCGGCTTTCGTCTTGTGGATTGTGCCATCAATATGCTCTGGCGGCGAGTAGAGCGTGTATAATTTTAATTCCTTATCCGGTGAGGTGTTTATGATATTGTGTTTTGTTCCCGCTGGCACCACAACGGAAAATCCGTCACTAATATTGTGCTTAACATCATCTAGGATGGCTGTGCCCACTCCGGCTTCACAACGAATAAACTGATCCAGCTGATGAATTTCCTCACCGATATCCTCGCCCGGTTTAATACTCATCAGCACCAGCTGATTGTTTTTAGCAGTGTATAAAACTTTACGAAAGTTTTCGTTCTCCAAGGAATCTTTTTCAATATTTGTTATGTAGCCTTTCATATCTATATAATGTTAGATCTATTTACTCATCAAATCAACTTTCTTAATTACGCGGCTTTTTCAGGACCCAAAGCACCCTGATTTTGTTGGTCATTGTTACCAGATTCCTTTAGTTCCACCAACAACACGTGTGTGTCTGTGTCACCTATGTTCTCTCCTATATGATCCTGCGCTTTCAGCCAGGTAACAACTCCCTCCTTACCATCAACGGTAACGGTTTTCCCATTAGCGACTAATTGGCGTTTAAATGAGGAAAGAAAACACATCACACTGTTTGGATGATGATGAAGAGTAGTTTTGTCCTCGGGCTTATCTTTATACTCAAGGATACGCACCTTCTCATTTTCAAAAACTACTTTATATTTATCTGAATCTGTTACTGTTGGGTCTTGATGCATATATTTGGAATAGTAAGTTAACTTCTTATAATAACCACCTTTATTATAACATATTTTCATAGCAATTCCTCATGCCTTGGCAATCTTGTCGGCTGTTTGCATACTTGGCTTGCCGACCCCATTTCGGCTTCTGATTCCGATTTCCAATTTTGGCGGAAGCGGGAGGATTCGAACCTCCGATACGGTTACCCGTATACCGCATTTCGAGTGCGGCCTATTCAACCTCTCTAGCACGCTTCCGTCTTTTTGTTGTACAGGAAAATGAGTTTCAGGGCAAGGCTGATTCTTCCTCTTTATGTTTCTTTGTTGTATAATAAAAGCACAGAAAAATCAATTCAAAATATTGTTTTATGAATACGCCAGTAGCACTCACATTCGCTGATCCGTCCGCCATAGTGAGTCAATTGCAAGTCGAGCCGGGGAGCAAGGTTGCGGATTTCGGGTGCGGTTCCGGATTTTTCTCTTTTGAATTCGCCAAGCGAGTCGGTCCTGAGGGAATGGTCTACGCGTTCGATGTCCTCCCTTCCGCATTGGAAGCCGTCGCTAGTCGTGCGAAGAGTCTCAATCTGACGAATATTTCCACCAAGCGGGTGAATCTCGAAAAAGAAAATGGTTCTGGCCTCGCTTCGCAGAGTATCGATTGGGTGATCATCAAAGATATCCTCTTCCAGAATAAAGACAAGAGCATTATTCTCGGTGAAGTGGCACGCGTATTGAGATTGGGCGGACACGCTGTCCTGATGGAGTGGAATCCGAAAGACACGCTTGTTGGACCGGATGCAACGCTTCGCGTCAGTCAGAAGCAATTGCGGACGCTTGTGGAATCCGTCAATCTAGTCGTGGAGAAGGAATTGAATGTCGGTGGTTTTCACTACGCATTTCTCGTAAAAAAATAATTTTCTCGGTTCTTATGAAGTCTTTTTCCAATAAAAAATTTCTTTCTTTTGTTTTTATGATGGCAAGTGTCGTAGTGCTTTCCGGTTGTGGATGGAAGAGCACTCCTCAAGATGGATACAAGATAAAGTTGGAAGTGTGGGGAGTGATCGATGATACGGACGCTTACGGTGAGATTTTCTCCCAGTATATGCGTGTTGATCCGTACGTCGCGGACATCACCTATCGTAAACTTTCTCCGGAGACATACAAAGAAGACCTCATTGATGCCTTGGCTTCAGGCAATGGCCCGGATATCTTTATGATCCGTAATGCGTGGCGTGGAACATTTGAAGACAAGATCGTTCCTATGCCGGATTCTGCAGTGGCCGAGAAGTTTTATCGGGATTCGTTCGTCGATGTGGTCGCGGATGATTTCGTCAAAGAGAGTCAGATATATGGCGCACCGCTCTCTGTTGATTCCCTCGGACTGTACTATAATAAGGATCTTTTCAATGCCGCAGGAATCACCGATCCGCCAACGACATGGGAAGAGGTGCTCAGCGATCTGAACAAACTCAATCGTATCGATCGGCTCGGTAATATCAATCAGTCTGCCATAGCGCTGGGGACAGCCTATAATATCAATCGTTCCCCGGATATTTTCAGAGCGCTTTTGCTCCAGATGGGTTCTGACAGCGAGAAGAGAGGTGAGACGAAGATGAATCTCACTACTGAGAATGCCCGCAAAGCCTTTGAGTTTTATAATCAGTTTTCCAATATCAATTCCGGAACGTATTCTTGGAACCCTCGTCTGCATTATTCCATCGATTCATTTTTTGAAGGAACGCTCGGAATGATGTTCAACTATTCTTGGCGTTATACGGAACTGCAAAAGAAAAATGCCAAGCTCAATTTCGGAGTTGCTCCTCTGCCACAATTCGCCGGGACGGCACCAGTAAACCTCGCCAATTATTGGGGGTTCGTGGTATCCAAGAACAAGACCATCGTGCCTGATTCCAAAACATCAGCAGGAAAAACAGCTCCGGTGGATCTTGTAAAGCAGAATATGCTTCGTATACACGAATCCTGGCAACTGATCCGCTATCTGACGTTCCCGCATTCTGGTAACACTATGACACTGAAGAATGGTCTGACTGGTATGACGAAAAATGTTTTCCTGACTTTCGATCCGACAAAGAAATATCTGAATGATACGAAGAAACCGGCCGCTCGTCGTGATTTGATTGATGAACAAAAAAACAGTATCATACTGGCGCCGTTCGTTGCCGGCAATTTGATCGCTCGAAACGGATATCAGGATAATCCGGAGGAGGTGGAAACCATCCTTGCGGAAATGATCGATGCGGTGAATAAAGGAGAAAAAAGTATCGCTGATGCCTTGCAAGTGGCGACGAATCGTATTAATATACTGAGCCGATAACCATCTTGAATTCCCTCTTGGATAGCAATTTCTGCCATTCAGATTTCACAACCAAAAGAATTTTTTGGTGATTGCTCTACTTGTCTGAAGAAGGGCTCTCGGTTCGGAAAAAGAGCCGTGTCCCGCCGTTGATTGGGGGCGACTTTTTTCGGTAACCGAGAGCACTGATGAGCCTGCCTGTCATGCCTACGGCAGATAAATCGGCAGACAGGTCTAGAGCAGAGCCAAAAGATTGCTTTTGATTGTGAAATAATCACTCTTGAGAAGAGAATTCGGGTACCGTGGTTTGACAGTTATCTTCGAATGGGGTACAATTTCCTAACATTTCATCGAAGGTGTTATGACGCCTTTTTTTAATGAATTCATCATAATTTATTCACAGTAGTACAATCGGGTATGGAAATAAGAAACATCGCAATCATCGCACACGTGGACCACGGCAAAACGACTCTGACCGATGCTTTGATGCGTCAGACAGGAATGGTCACGGATGCGAGTGTGTCGATGGATTCCAATGCGTTGGAACAGGAACGAGGTATCACTATCTATGCGAAGAATGCTTCTCTTTTCTGGAAAGATACGAAGATAAATATCGTCGATACTCCCGGTCACGCGGATTTCGGTTCAGAAGTGGAGCGTGTTCTCCGTTCTATCGATAGCGTGGTGCTGGTCGTCGATGCTCAGGAAGGGCCGATGCCACAGACACGTTTTGTGCTCAAGAAATCCCTCGAACTCGGGTTGAAACCGATCGTCGTACTCAATAAGATCGACAAACCGGCTGCTCGTCCGGAAGAAGTGAAAGAGATGGTCTATGAATTGTTCCTCGATTTGGGTGCCAACGATGAACAGCTTGATTTCAAGACAGTCTATGCTATAGCGCGTCAGGGGATAGCCAAGCTTGCTCTCGAAGAAGAAAGTGAGAACCTTTTTCCATTACTCGATACGATTTTGAGCGAAGTGGCTCCTGCCAAGAATGATACCGAGAGCCCGCTTCGTGCCCAGCCGTTCAATCTCGGATATGACAGTTTCGTCGGACGATTGGCTATCGCTCGTGTGTATGAGGGAAAATTGAAAGTGGGTGACAATGTACTGATGAGGAATAAAGAGGGGAAAAACGAGACGGGACGTATCGTCAAACTCTTTACTTTCCGTGGTTCGGCGCGGGTAGAAGCAGATGAAGTGGAAGCGGGAGACATCGTGATGATCGCCGGACTCCTCACTATTGAAATCGGTGATACTATCTGTATCTCTCCCGAACAGGAGATGCTTCCAGCCATCGATATCGATGAGCCAACTATCTCCCTCAATTTTATCGTGAATGATTCTCCTTTTGCCGGACGTGAGGGTAAATTCGTGACTAACAAGCAACTGCGTGAACGTTTGCAGAAAGAATTGGAAATCAACGTTGGTTTGCACATCGATTTCTCGGATGATCATTATAAAGTCTACGGTCGCGGTGAATTGCACGTGGCTATCCTCCTCGAGAATATGCGTCGTGAGGGGTATGAAGTTCAGGTATCGCAACCACAGGTCATCATCAAAGAAATAGATGGTGTCAAATCAGAGCCATTCGAAGAAGTGACTGTGGAATGTCCACTCGAAGTCTCCGGTACCGTGATTGAAAAGATGGGCAAGCGCAAGGGTATTATGATGGAGATGAAAGAAGGTTCGGGTGGTTTCACTCGTCTTATTTTCGAAGTGCCGACACGTGGATTGCTCGGCTATCGTGGAGAGTTTATGGTAGACACTCGCGGTGAAGGAACGCTCTATACGCGTGTACTTGGCTTCCGTCCATTCGTCGGTGAAATCAAGAAACGAGATACCGGTTCGATGGTTTCGATGGCTACCGGCAAGGCGCTAGCGTTTTCACTCAACAATCTGCAAGAACGCGGGACGCTCTATATCTCTCCGTCGACAGAAATCTACGAAGGAATGGTGGTGGGCAATGTGACCAAAGGTACCGATATGGCCGTCAATCCTATCAAGGGAAAAGCGATGAGCAATATGCGTTCATCGGGAGCGGATGAGGCGATCAAACTCGTACCACCCCTCGAAATAACCATCGAGCGTGGATTGGAAATCATATTGGTCGATGAATATCTGGAAATCACACCGCACAATGTCCGTCTGCGGAAGCAGTTTCTGACGGAAACGGATAGAACCAGAGCCGGTCGAAAAGGGTAAGGGAAGAATGATAATGGATGCAGGATACGTGATGTAAGATAAAAATCGTTCCGATAAGGAGCGATTTTTTTATTTTGTATAGTCGTTATTACTTCTACCTATCGCAAGCAACCTTTCCGGGTAGCCATTCATTTTCCCCAGCGGGAAAACTCTTTGCGTGAACTTTTTTTGATCCGTCGAAACGACGGAACCGTGCTCAAAAAAATTTCAAGCCTCCCGGAAAGATTCTTGCGATAGGTAGTGTTGGGTATGAAGATTTTTTAGTACCGATGGAATATGTCTGTATTTCTGTGATATAATAGTATCGTATAAAAAGAGGCACCCAAAAAACAAAATTTTTCATAAAGAGTATGTATTCACGACCGACACAGTTTCTTTTCTCAGGTTTCTTTTTTCTTTCTTTCATTTTTACAACCATCCCTCTTCCTACGGATGCGGCTCTCGTTCCTTGCGGTCGCAATACAGGGACGGCTGCCGAGATGGCTCCTTGTACCCTCTGTCATATCATCGTCGGTGGCAAAGGTATCATTGATTGGGGTTTGGGGATTATGACGGTCGTCGCTATCGTCGTGATCGTAGCGATGGCCATACTCTATATCGTCTCCATCGGGAACGAAGGGATGATGTCTACTGCCAAAGGCGGTATCAAGGCAGCTCTCGTCGGTTTTGCCGTAATGCTTTCTGCCTGGCTCATCGTGAATGTCGTTCTGACACTTCTCGTGAACAATGATTTTTTGGATGGCATCAAACAAGGTAGTGCGTTTACCTTCACGTGTGATACAGCTTCTTCGACAGGTTCAGCTACATAATAAGAGATAACAGTGTCCGAAGAAATATGCAGAATATTTTCCAAATAAGCGCGGTGCATGCCGGAGTGATTACCGATGCTACCCCGATCTCTTCAATACTGCTGAATATTCTCGATTTCTTATTGTCAATAATTGGCATTCTTGGTATAATTGGGTTAGTAGTTTCCGGTGTGTTGTATATCACTGCGATGGGAGATGAAAAACGAATGCGTCTGGCCAAGAGAGTCTCCATCGGATCAGCGATTGGTCTCGTCATTGCGCTTGGGGCGTTCGTACTCATAGGACAGCTCGCAGCATTTTTTTCTTAGAATATCGAAAAAACATCAGCTGACAATCAACAGAGAATAAAAAATAAAAATTAAAAAAGAAAGGAGGTGAGAAGTATGAATAAAATTAAACAGGCTTTTTATGGAGCCACAGTGACGGCTCTCGCCACTACACCGCTTGTCGCCGGAGCCGCTCTCAGTCTCCCGAGTTCCAACGGGTTCAATGTCAACAAGGCGACAAATGCCGATACTGGGCTGACAAATACGACAGTTTATAATCTCATCAGCGTATTTATGAACTGGCTCCTGGGAATTATCGGCGTGTTGGCTGTCATCGCTTTCGTCGTTTCTGGCATCCTCTATCTCACCGCCGCCGGAGACGAGGGACGAATCGAGCAAGCCAAAGCTACTATGATGTATGCTATCATCGGTCTCGTCGTCGCTCTCATCGGTCTCATCATCGTCAATGCTATCGCCGGACTGACCGGTGCTACTGGTGGAAGTACGTATTAGTTTCATCTGTATCAGCACAAGCGGAATGATTTCGAGAAAACCATCCTTTGTAAAGAAGGGTGGTTTTTGCTTTGTATTTGAGAGTGGATCTGCCCGCATCGCTACGTCAGTCCGCAGTAGATACAGCGTTTCTGGTGGGTGAAGTGTTGCAGGTGCGGTTGTTTTTTCTCTTAAAAAGAGTATTATATGAGTAGATGAATGATGTATGATAATTGATAAGAGATGAGGGGGAAGAAAAAAGATAAGGGAGGAGTGATACAGGACAAGTGAGAAGGAGAGAAGAAGTGATGAAAAATGAAAATAAGTATAAAAAATAAAAATTCTATGTCCAGGTTATTGTTTCTGAATCTTTTTTTTGTAGGAATACTTTTTTCTTTCACTGCAGTCTCTGTTTTGGATGTTTCGGCTACGATCGTATGTCCGACGAATTTTTATGAGAATTCCGGGGTTTGTTTCCCGGATGCGACTGAAGTCGGTCTGGGGAATATGTCTGTCTTTGATTTCCTGCAGGTGCTGATGAACTGGCTCTTGGGAATTATCGGCGTGTTGGCCGTCATCGCTTTCGTCATCTCCGGCATACAGTATCTCACCTCGGCCGGTGATGAGAAGATGGCGGAGACAGCCAAACGCAATATGACATACGCGATTATCGGGCTTGTCGTAGCGCTTGCCGGTCTCATCATCGTCAATGCTGTTGCTGGCCTCACCGGTGCGGATGGTGCTGTTTACTATTGATTTCTAAAAAATAATTTTCAGAAACTATGTCATTTTTGAAGAAAAATATTTTATTTCGATTGAGTTTTGGTGTTCCATTTCTCTTTCTTTTCTCTCTTTTTTTCTTGCAGACACCACATGCTTTAGGAGTAACGAAGTGTGGACAAGGTGACGTTGGTACGTGTATGTTTGCGTGTTCTACCGGATTGACACCGATAGCAGATCTAACAAATAAGTGTACAGGGTTTAGTACAGGAGGTACTCAGTGTTGTGCTCCTGGTG
>Ga0100378_1006019_pt1 | contig 11035 bp, 14 predicted proteins | sample CryGeymeta201502_FD_81535 | JGI IMG/M metagenome (GOLD analysis project Ga0100378, IMG submission 81535) | Groundwater microbial communities from Crystal Geyser aquifers in Utah, USA - Crystal Geyser metaG 2015-02 | ecosystem: Environmental > Aquatic > Deep subsurface > Groundwater | place: USA...
AATACTGGCTCTTGATGACCATCAAGAAAAATCTTGAGAAGGACAAAAATTATTTCACTAACCTTACCAAAAACCTTAAGGGTGTTTCCGAGGAGACCACCACTGGTGTCGCCAGACTTTACAAGTTCTAGACCGAAGGAAAGCTTATCTGCCCCTTCATCAACGTCAACGATTCAGTCACCAAGTCCAAGTTCGATAACATTTATGGATGCAAACACTCCCTTATTGATGGTATCAACAGAGCTACTGATGTCATGATTTCCGGAAAGAAGGCCCTTATCTGTGGTTTCGGAGATGTTGGAAAAGGATGCGCTCAAGCCATGAAATCCTCAGGCGCCAGAGTTTACGTTGCTGAGATTGACCCTATCTGCGCCCTCCAAGCATGCATGGAAGGTTTTGAAATTGTCAGAATCGAAGATGTCCTCGATCAGATTGACATCTATGTGACTGCCACTGGAAACAAGGGAATCATCAGAATTGAGCATATGGCCAAGATGAAGAACAACGCCATTGTTGGAAACATCGGTCACTTTGACAATGAGATCGAAACCGAAAAGCTTAAAACTGACGTGAACATCATCAGAACCAATATCAAGCCTCAGGTTGACAAGTTCACCTGGAAGAATGACGGTCACTCCATCATCCTCCTCGCTGAAGGTATTCCTCTTTTTATTCAGGTCGTCTGTTGAATCTCGGATGCGCCACTGGTCACCCCTCTTTCGTCATGAGCGCCTCTTTCACCAACCAGACTTTGGCTCAGCTTGAGCTCTGGAACAACCAGACCACCAAGCAGTATGAGAACAAAGTCTACAAACTCCCCAAGGTTCTTGATGAGAAGGTCGCCAGACTTCATCTCGGAGCTTTCAATGCTAAACTCACCGTCCTCTCTGAGGAGCAAGCTAGCTATATCTCCGTCAACGTTGAGGGACCCTACAAGAAGGAAGACTACAAATATTGATCTGAATTGTCATCATTATCCAACATTTCATCATATGCAAAATCAAAATTAAAATGTGCTACCTTGTTGTCCTCCAAAGCTGAAACTATAAGCCCTTTGTCCTTGCCTTTGACCTCTCTTTGCACCTGGCCTTCTATTATGACCTCCACCTGGCTGCCTTTGACGCTGACCTCTCATCATATCTTACATATTCATATTGAAGCCGCCAAAGCCTCCCCCTCCGGGAAATCCGAAACCTCCTCCAGGGAATCCAAATCCTCCACCAGGGAAGCCAAAGCCTCCTCCTCCTGGAAATCCAAAACCTCCATTTTGCTGGAATCCTTGAGGGTTGTCTTCTCCTGTCTGGTCATAGATTCTTCTTTTTTCAGGATCCTTGAGGAGTTCATAAGCATTGACAACCTGTTCAAACTTTTGCTTGGCCCTTGGGTCTTTTTTGTTTCTGTCAGGGTGGTACTTTCTAGATCTTTTCTTGAAAGCCTGTCTGATCTGTTAGTCGTTGGCATTTTGGCTAATTCCAAGTACCTTGTAAGGATTAGGAATCTTCTTAGTCTCAATTTCAATGATGATCAAGACCAGGATTACTGCTAGGACTATGAACCAGCTCCTTTTCATGCTGACGTGTGAATAAACTATTATAGACTATCACTATAATTGTAAAATAAGAGCATCATATCATTTCTGTTGTGTTTTTATTCGGAATCGACGGCTCTGGTCATTTTTCTTGGTGACTCTTCGATTGTAGTGCAAGTAATCAACTTCAGAATTACCATCATAGAAAGCTTCTCGATCATCAGCTTAAAGCAGTGATTCATCACCCATCGTTGTCTTTATTCTCTTGTTGCGACTCAGGAAACTATCCTAGAAAATGTTTCCAACTGGCCTGTCCGACATAAAGGCATTGTTTATCCTGTCCGATGAATTCTAAATAAAAATTTTATTACCTCATCGCCAAGAATCCTATCCACTTGCTTATTGATCTCTTGAAGAGTTCCAACCACAAGTTCCTTAAAAGGCTTTTAGCTATATTTTTCCTTCATTTATTCTCGAGATTTTCCATACAATGAACAGAAAAGCTTTACTCCCCATTTTCTCATGAGCTCTTTCTTTTCCTGGATTCCCTTTAGTTCATCTTCAAGCCGATCAAGTTCCTTTTCAAGCTCAGTTGTCATTGAAATATTTCGGTGTGAGGCCTCCATAATTTCCTCAGACTTTTGCTTCAATTCCAAAGAAATTTTTTCCAAATTTTATTTTTCTTCTTTCAAATCTTACAGTTTGTATTATTTCTCAGCAATTCTCTCGAGGAGAGCTCCATAGTCTCTCTATCTATTGAGGAAGCGAGAGATCAGATCTTTGCAATCTTTGATATCTGTGCTACTTTTGATTTTGTGGTAAGCATTTTCAATTTCAAAGTTTTCTTCTATGATTGTTTCCATTTTATTTTTCAAGAATTTTTTGAAGAACAAGTTGACTAAACAAATGTTGATCCATTCCTTCTCCTCTTGCAGCTTCTCACTCATAGCCTTCATCATTACTTCTTCAATTTCCCTGTCTCGTTCCTCTCTCTTTACGATGTTTTGGTGGCGACGGTTTAGAGCATCGTAAAATGTGTTTATTTTGCTCGTTCTTTCATACTGCTTGTGCATAACTGTTCTTTAGATAGATTGAAGCATGTCCCTGCACTTATAGCTCAGTTTGGTCTTATTGAAGTCATCTTGCCTCAAGCTTTTCATCTTTACTCTGTCCTTCTTCAGAGCCAAGTCTCTATCAAAGTTTCTCTTCTTCATCAAAAGTATGTCCTTCTTGAGACGATCTGCCATTTCCTTGTAAATGTCTAAATCAAATATTTTAGCTTCGACAGCGGCAGTTATGTTTTCTTGCTATTGCTGTTTGGATTCATAGTTCTGAGTCAACTACAACTTACATTTCGAGCGTTGTTGTTATGCAAAGTCAGTTTATCTTCCTCTGCTTTGAGTAAATCGATGGCCTTCCTGTTTTTGTCAATTTCAGCTTAGAGAGCTGCAGTATTTGTTTTGATTTCATCGTATTTTTTTCTCATCTAAATGACAATGGTTTAGAGCTCTTGTTCTTCTGAAGGTAGCTACTTTTCTCCGATTTGTCCTGCTTCGTTGCTGACATCGATGATTTTGCTGACGTCATTTTACCTGTCTAGGAGAGGAGATACTTGATGCCTTTATAGAGGGTCCGATCCATCATGAATCTGTTACTAGTACGATCACCATAGTCGCTTTAGAATGTTTCTGTCATGTAAGTGTTCCTGCGATGTCCTCTCATATAATATACCGGACGACTATTCAAATTATATCAGACACAACCAAAATAATTTCTTATGATTATCAAGCGCATAGAACATCCTTTATGATTTTTATTGTTTCATATTTATCCTCTCCTATAATTTATTCATTGTTGATGGCAAGCAAATATCGTGATCGACTTCTCCAAAGTTCAGGTGTCTCTAACATTCGCTTTGAAAGCTAGTACGCCAAAAATCTTATGGTCAAAATGGGCTGGAAAGAAGGCAACGGCCTGGGAAAAAATCAGCATGGCAATAAAGATTGTGTGCAGGTCAAGAGAAGAGAATAAAATTTAGGACTTGGAAAAAAGACCCTAGGAGGAAACACTAACTGGAAGGATGATTGGTGGAACGATGCCTTCAATAATTCCATCAAAAAGTTGTCTATCATGCCTGAAAAATTCAAGAAAAAACAGAGAAAGCAGGTAGATAGTTCAAGCTCTGACGAATCTTCTTCTGATGACAGTTCAAACAGCAGCTCCCCTCCCATGCCCGCTCTTGGTATCAGCAAGAAAAAGCTCATCAAAAAGCACGAGAAGAAGCATGAGTGATTTTAACTAACATTATTGCTAATCAAAGAATTTGGGAATCAAGGCTCAATCCATTCAGCTCTTTGTACTTGGTCCATCATGTACACTTTATTGCAGTTGACAAAGTCATCATCTTCCATATATCCGGGACATTTGTAAATTCCTGTCTTCATGTCGAAACGTAGCCTGCCACCTCCACAACTTTCACATTGAGGAATCCTTCCTAGTACCTTCCCGTCAGCACACTTATCAGCTAGATCTGTCTTATTACCACTTCTGCTTTGACCATTTGCTGCTAAAATACCCTTCAAAACATCAGCTGTTTTCCCCATGTATTCATTAAAATATTCTTTGTACTTTTCATACTGCTCTTCAGTATACCCCATAAAGCTTTTCTTGAGCTTCTTGAGCTTCTTGACTTTCTTCGGCTTGACCTCCACTGGTTTGGATTACGGTTGGTCACTAACTGATTTTGCAACAGATTTTGACCTTCCCCTACGAGGTTACACTTTGATTTCTTCTGTCTTTGGTTGGCTTTTTCCTTTACCTTTTGACTTCCCCTTCCCTCCTTTTTCAACCTTTTAGACAGTTTTACTGGATTTACTCCTTTAGCTTTTGGATTGGCTTTTCCTACTTTTTTCATCCTTTATGTTTGACTTTTTCCCACCGTTGATTCTGTTGACTTCAGCCTTAATATGTTTCAAGATAATGTTTTGATCTTTCTTCTTCAGGTTTTATAGGTCCCAAATTTGCTTTTCAGGGTTGATAACTTTGAAGCGAGGCTTAAGTTTATAGCAATCCCAGTGGTACCACTTTTTGGCATTGAAGTGATCATCGTCTAATATTTATCCAATACGAAGATAGCCTTCAGATATGGTATCTTTGCACCCTTTACATTTTGCTCTTCCTGTGGGTGCATAGCTAGCTTGAACATATTCCTGGCTCCCAGCCAGATAGTAGTCGAGAATGCTTTTCATTTAAATCCAATTTGATTAGTATTACCCGCTTATATTGGAAGCCCAATTCAATTGTGTATTTTCTTAGCCATCTTTCCAAATAATTATTTAAGCTACTTTGATTATCTTCTTTGAAATAATAGATTTCGGTAATTGTATAGAAACTATTTAAATGTATTCTCGAAGTTCAATGAATCGAGCTGGTTCATCTAAGTCCATCAGCACATCCACCACTCTTCGACAGCGTTCGCCTTCGATCCAGATACTAGAGCCAATGAGTCCTCGATAATCCTCAAGGTTTCAAGCTCCAGCCTATCTTGATGACAACATTGAAAACCTGTCCGTTTTAAAGCACCTAATAACAAATGAATAGAAAATAATCAATGGTCATAAATCATGGTGCTTAAAAGTATCCCACAGGATTGATAATCTTTTTGAAGACATCACTTCTCACATCCAGAATGTTCTGGCATAGGAAAGGATAAAAATGCGCAAGACAGTTGAACATGACTATTGCGAGTTCCTGGACTTCATGAAGGATGCTAAAAATAAAATAAAGGAGTTTTATAGTCAACGATCGTAACTCCAATCTCAAAAAGTGGTTGCCGTCTAAAAACAATTCTCTCTCCAAAATAACTAATACTATTCCAGTCAAAATCTAGAGGCCAGGAATCCTTATTAGCAATAAAACCAGCAAAGATAGCAGTTCAGAAAGCTCAACAAATTCTACAGCTCAGGACAGGACACGATGAATGAACTTTGTAACATAGCTCGAGAACATCTCAGCTTCAGAGACAGACTGGAGCAAAAAGAATAGCAATTCGAATACATTTTGGACAAATTTCGACAGACAATCGATTACTCAGTGGGAAAGATGGTGGATTGCTGCAGGTCATACCTGACCAATGATTTTATTGTTCAGTGATATCTATTCCTTCCTTCCTATCAAATTTCCTCACTATCGCTTACGTATATCTCGTGCTCATTTTCTGAATTTTAGCTTTCAATTTCAACTGTAATTTTGGGAAGTTCGGCTTGGGTATCAGTCTGGATGTTATAGAAGAACTATAAGCTTTTAGGGCAGTTTCTGTCTATTTCCTGCTTGGCAGAAAAATATGACAGCAGATTGTCCTTTTCATCAAACTCCTTCGAAATCAGATGCTTTATGGGCATCTCTTCACATGAAAGATTTTCTTTTGCTACCAGATTTGCAAATTACTTGATGGCTAGATTGGCAAGGTCGACGAGGTCTCGAACAGTAAAGGGCTTGGCTATGAGCTCTCCCACAAAACGAATATCTTCCTTAACTAATTCCCTGAAGGTGAGTACTTTCAGGTCAGAAGGTATCGCTTTATCAACCTTTTACTTCAGATTCCCATAGTATTGTTTGGAACTGCTCATAAAAGGAGTTGCTACCTGCTGGTAGGTGGGAAAGTAACCGATCACGTGTTCGGAGTGTCCACACCAATGAACGTTAATCTCATTGATCGACATGTCGACAGAATACTCAAGGTAGTCTTTGGCGAGAACTTGATAAATCTCTTCATTGTTTTGGAAGAAGCTTTCAAGCTCCAGACCGCCTTTAGTCTCCGAATATGCCTGGTCCTTGAGAACTTCGCTGAAGCCGGAGAGCTCGGCTTCGTCCCGGAGCTCGCTAAATGCGGCAGCGGGTACCTGTATACTGAAGATAGTCTCTCAATCTTTGTTGAGAGATACCTCAGTAAGCTGTTCTCTCGCAGCTTGGCGGTGATATACTGATATATCAGGTTGTTTTTCTCGTGATAATGACTCATCTTTTGAGCCCAGATTGAAAAGGCACATCTCCAGAAGTTAAACTTGGGGATAATCGGTGGAGGCTCAAAGAGGTGCCCATATATGGTATCGTAGGACATAAAAATAAAGCTCAATCGTTCCTATTATATTAGTTTATTTACCTCGATTGCCAGGACAATATTGCGATAGATGGTTGATCTGAGGTTGAATTATACAAAACGCATGAATGGATCTTTGATATTGCTCAAAAAAGCCTCATAGGTATCGACCACCTGGGAGCTAAGAGCTATCAGTAAAACGATCATGTTGTGTGTGTGAAAATCTTTGACTAAATAATCTTTGTAAGTCAAACTATTGACCATCCATCCACGAAATCTGACCGTTTCCATCAGCTTGTAAAGATTGGAAACTTTAGAGTGGACTCCAACAGCCACTTCATGCTCAAGTTTTTCCTTGAGCTCTTAGAGACACTCATCCAGCCATTAATTCATATTAAGCCCTTCTTCCTAGAAGCGCTTAAGGGAGAGAAAATGCTGAAAGGGAGTTTAGCAAAACATTCCGATGGTTTCCCTTTTCATCTGAGGCATTGGCATATCAGGCTACAAAAATAAGCCCTAAACTAGGTGCTGAAGTTATTATTTCCCTTCCAGGAAGGAGGTCCTCTCTGATAATTCTTACTTAATTTATTGAAAGGAAAGGAGAGCTTTTGCCAAGAATTAATGATGGTTTTGTGCAATGGCGTTAATGGTTCTGTTTTCGATCTGCTGAAATTATGGCTCTTAATAGAAGAGGAAGAAGATGGAGCGGTCTACTCTGTTGAGGTATGCTTGGATAAAGTGCTTGGCAATTGCAATTCTGTAAAATGTCTATGATCTTTTAGTATCAAGTGCGAGCTTTGAGATTGCTTAGAGGTGTTCTGCGTCAAGGAAGTTAAGAAAAGTGGTGATCATAAATAGGTCCGGACTAAATACAAGATACCGAAGAACTGACTTGCAGTTCATGTCCCCAATTTAAGCCTCCATAGCCAAGTATTATTGTAATTAATATATTCTTAAAGAAAGAATTAATTTTTGCACCCGCAGGATATGTTTCTGCCTCCATCTCCAACTCCCCCTCTCACGCTCAATGAACTCCATTAATTCTTTGAGCTTTGAAAATAAACCCAAATGAATCAAGCATGGTTAGTTGACATTAGTAAATGAGAGTATCCCCATGGTTATTATCTGTTTGGATAAGTTATAAACAGATTAGAGCGAATACAATCAGTTGAAATCAGTCAGAAGGCTTCTTTTTTCTCAAAGCTCGTCATTTCCCTTTTTCGGTTTATCCTGTCTTCTAAGTAATGTATCGAAAGAATCGTATAGTAACTGTTGAAGTTTGACTCCAAAACCTCAATCTCTGCATATATCTGCTTCTCATTTCTGTAAAAACTTATCTTAAGCTTTAAAGCTACAGAGTCAGCTGGGTCAGGCTCATTCAGTCCTTAATCCTCATCTTCTTCTAACAAAGAAACTGCGAATGTGAGATCAATGATAATGTAATTGCTTATTTTTACCACTTTGTGGTTGCTAAGGACAAATTGCTCCCTTACCAGGACGGAGGGCTTCCCATTTTCCTATCTCAAGAAGCATCTGAGGCATGCTACAACAAATGCTGGTGAACCCTCGACCTTCAAGTTACAGGTTCCTTGAGGAAGATCTTCCTACTTCATCATGTTCTCCTGATAATCGTTGATAAATTGCTATTCTTCTGGTGAGGATCTCTGAAGTCCGTAGGAAAGCTGAAATTCCATGAGAACTTTTTTTCCTAAATTATAAAAAATAGTACTGTTCTATTCGCTAGCAAGCTCTTGTTTCCGACGGACGGCCATCTTTTCTAATTTAACTTTTTAATTTTCCTCAAGAAGGGCAAGAAGCTACTCTGAAGTATGAATTTCCCCCTTGAACCAACTATGATCCTGAATTTCTTAGAAAGTGTGTATTTTCTTGAGGAAAATGTTTTCTATCATTTTTTTGAGTTCAGCCGAGAAGATGAATTTTTTATCAACTCTTGCCATTCTTTTTTGCAGCTCTTGCCAAAATTTATGAATGTGCTCTGAAGAAATGAACTTGAAAAAGGCGTCAGTGGTGCTATACTTCTTGTAGAACGGCATGAATGATGTCAGCATGCATATAAGAATCTCTCCGCATGAGAATAGACTTTCCTACAGCTTTGCTTTTTCATCTTTGTTGATCAGTTAGGACCAACCGCAAATGTACAACTGCCCTCTTTAATCTAACAGAATGCTCGAAGCTTGTAAACTTGGATGGTATATCGCAGGCTTAAGCTTGGCAGCTGAAGACAGTCCCTCGACGAGTTGCCTGAAATAAGTTCGAGCCATTTTTTCAGTCATTCGGCCGAAGCGAGGCAGATAATCATTCAAATCTCCTCTCACTGCTTCTCTAAGGACAATAAGATGGGACCTTTCCAATGGTTAGCAGCTGACAGGATTTATCGCTGTTCTACTATGCATGATTCGCAATATTTGTGGTTGATTCATCCTTGACAAAAGGTTCAGTTCTTGCTGATAGTTTGGGAGGGCTTCGGGTGCAAATAGTTTGACAACTAGAGGAAGATTATGATGCTTGAATTTGTAAATACTACATAGGATAATAGGTACTCATGAGTGGTTAACTTTTTGATTCGAGTGCACTCAGTAAAATCGTAGTTCGCAGTCTATTCCTCCTCTTGATTTTCGTGGTGTTCGTGGCTATATCCGTTGGGGACGGGTTCTCTTTGCATAGCTTTGAGTATTTTAATGAAAGAATTCTAAAGCTATTTCTGACCCTTTAAAATAATTGAAAAAACAGGCATAGAACATTAGGTTCAGGCTCTATCTCAGTCAGTTCGAACCTGATACCTTCAAATATACTACTCATAAACCAAAATAGAGGTAGATTTACAATATCCTATCAATTATTATTAAACTTTCTTTGTTTTGAGCATCTATCAAAGGATATAGAAACTCGTGAAGTCATCTATCGTGGAGTATCCAAGCCTAGTTATTCAGCCTTGTTAATTTTTTATGAACTCAACCGCTTTCGAGGCATTCTTTTCTACTCTGTTGAAGCAAACCTTCTCTCGATTTTGGAAGACGGCTTCCATTTTTTGACAATTGAATCAACTCGGAATGTGCTGTATTCATCTCCAAAACTTACTGTATTCTCTCTCTTCTCAGCTTTCTCTTTTTCAATAGAGGCGTTTCTTGAATCATTGTGAATTTTTCTTTGAGATAAAAATAGATTCACTTTCGGTTTTGGTTTGGAATGTTATTTTTTATCGTCTATCTTCTTTTCAATATACGATGAAAGTTTTGTATATTTTTTCAGTCTTTCATAATACTTAAAGTTTCTACTAGAAGGCCCTGAAGGCTAGGTTGTGAGTGCTGTTGCATCAAGAGGAAAACCATCTTATTCGGATTCCACCTCATCTAGGTTTCCCTTGTGATTTTTGAATGAATCTAGGAGTTTTGAATAATGCTCCTTGTATGAAAGATGACCATCCTTGGGAGATAACTCTACCGATTTAGATTAACGTCTGATGGGTTTTATCCTTGGTCTCACAGTTTCCTTGATAACTTAATTTCATACATTGCCAGCTTTTTTAAGATAAATCTGATTCTATATTCTGATTCTGTTTTCAGATTCATTGGGCCTGTACTTTGTCATTTGCCACTCAATCATATTTAGTGGATTTTCATAGCCTTCATTCAAATCTTCCGTCAAGGCATTTAACTTCATCATACATCAATTACTTTATCGACAAGGTAAGAAATCTCAGGGTTTGTCGATACGGATGTACAACTTTTGAGTGTTGTTGAAGTTGCCCTGTATGCTTTTTTGCTTGATATTTTTGACCTCGTCATGCTCAACATAGTGTTTCTAAATTTATTATTACACTTTCAGGATATAAGAAAATATAATTTCATCTAATCACACGGCTCACCCTGCTCATGTTGTAACGCTCAATTGTCTCAATCAGTTTACTCTTCTTTCTGGCATTGTCAAGAGATCTTTCCATCAAAATTTTAGAGTTGTTCTATACCTGAGTTCTGTTTTACTTCAGCAAACTGTTGCTGGCTACCTTATTAAGTCCTCTAAGTCCTTTTCTTTTAAGCTATATACAGGAAAATGTACATTGGAAGCATAATGACGCAAAGATATGAACTACTTGATCCCATTGGCCTTTTACTTTAAATAGAGTTTGATCAGCTATTTGCAGCTTTATTTCAATCTTTGATTTGATAGCTGTGAAATGTTCTCCTTCAATTCATAGTGATTTTTCATTTTCGAAATTAAATAGAATCCAGCCTTTTGTATTCGAAGCTCAGCAATTTTTGATTATAAATCATTGGCTTTGAGGCTAAGTTCTTCAGCTTATTCCATTAATATATCATTGATTCTACTAACTGTATGAGAGAACATTTTTTTCTTTTTCAACCCATTAAGAGCTTTCTTCTTCTGACTTA
>Ga0100378_1006021_pt1 | contig 11033 bp, 10 predicted proteins | sample CryGeymeta201502_FD_81535 | JGI IMG/M metagenome (GOLD analysis project Ga0100378, IMG submission 81535) | Groundwater microbial communities from Crystal Geyser aquifers in Utah, USA - Crystal Geyser metaG 2015-02 | ecosystem: Environmental > Aquatic > Deep subsurface > Groundwater | place: USA...
TCTTGGGAAAAACGTAGTACCTTATCAGTAAAGTTCGTGTAATATTTGGCAGAATATTAACATGATAAATAAAGCGAAAGAATGACTGAATGAAAATGAATGGATGTATGTTTTTCATTCAATCATGCAACCATTCAATTATTCTAATGTGATAAATTGGTTCTGGCTTGTCCAGGTTAGGGTTTAAAGAAATGGCGCAAGATCACATTGCGCCATTTCAGTTTTAAACTATTTCAACTAGTTTTGCTGCACGCATTCTTTTCACGAGACGAGAGAATTCACCTACCCATAAAACAATTGAAGAACCTGCAATAATCAAAACCCAATCCAGAAAGCTTAGTGGAACGGTTCTGAAAAGTTTTCCTCCAAATTCCACAATGATTATCTGCATTACAAGTATAAAACCACAGATCACTAAAAAGTTTTTATTCGAAAAGAAATTGTGGAAAGTAGAATTATTTGTCCCTAAGGTCTTTGCGTTAAACAAATTCCAGAATTGGAGGAGAACAAACAACGTAAAAAACATTGAAAGTTCGTAGTCGGTTATTATTCCATCACTGCCCTGCATGATAAAAATTGTCGTCAGCAAAAGAATAATAAAAGCAGTTGCAGAAATAATAATGGATTTAAACATTGCTTTAGTAATTATAAAATCACTTGGTTTTCGTGGTTTATGTTTCATCACGGTTTTGCTCGGCGGTTGTGTTGCTAAAGCAAGAGCGGCAAAGGTATCCATAATTAAATTAACCCAGATCATCTGGGGAACAGTAAGGGTTAATTGAACGCCGATAAATGGTCCAAGCAAAACTATCGCCAGCGCCAACAAGTTAATGGTCAATTGAAAAAGCAGGAACCTTTGAATATTTTGATACAGCGATCTTCCCCACATAACCGCATTGACGATACTGGTGAAGGAATCATCGAGAAGAATAATATCACTTGCCTGTTTTGCAACTGCTGTTCCGGTTTTACCCATTGATAAACCTACATTTGCATAATTAAGTGCAGGCGCATCGTTCGTGCCGTCGCCGGTTACCGCAACAATTTGATCCTTCTTTTGAAGTAATTTTACTAAACGAAGTTTATCGAGAGGGCGGGCTCTCGAAAGAATTTTAATGTCAAGAATTTTATTGCCCGCTTCTTCATCAGATAAATTCCCAAAATCGGGACCGAGCATTAAATTGTTTTCATCGGTGTCAACATCGTTATTCCATAAACCAATTTTTCGGGCAATTTCTTTAGCAGTTCCCGGTGTATCACCGGTAACGATCTTCAAGTTAATTCCTGCATCAAGACAAGCTTTAACTGCATCGGGAACTTCCTCGCGGACAGGATCATTAATAGCAATAAAACCAAGCCATGTCAAATTATTTGCGAGTTGTTCAAGTTCAATTCCATCTGCATATTCGCAATTCTCCAATGTAGCAAAGGCTAAAGTTCGCATTGCCCGGTTTTGATATTTCCGGAGTTCGGAAAGAATGGCTTCTTTTTGAGATGAAAAATCTTCAACTTTATTTTCAGTGACATGTTTTGTACAGAGATTAAGTATAATTTCCGGAGCCCCTTTAACAAGCAAAACCGGTTTCGAATCCATAGATGAAATTCCATAAGTAGCCATAAACTTTCGCTCGGTAGTAAAAGTCCACTGATGTACTATTTCGAAATCATCTCTCCATTTTTTATAATCAATTTGATTATCATTGAGCCAGAGAAGCATGGCGCCTTCCGTCGGATTCCCTAACACTTTGGGGGTTGCCTCCGTCGTGTCTAAATTTGCCGTAGAGTTTGCACAAAACGATTCCACGATGGCTTTTTCAATATCAGAAAGGTCTTTTGCATTGAGTTTATTAGTTTTCAGAGTAGGGAAGTGAACATTATAAACTCGCATTTCATTCATTGTGAGTGTTCCGGTTTTGTCGGAACAAATAACCGTTGCAGCGCTGATGGTCTCAACCGCATGCATTTTTCGTACAAGATTATTCGTCGCGGTCATTTTTCTGACACTGTAAGCGAGACTTAAAGTAACGCTCATGGCTAATCCTTCCGGTACCGCAACAACAATCATAGTAATAGCGATCATAAAGAATTTTAGAAACTCTTCAGTGATGTGTGCGTTTAACCAATCCCATGGATAGGGAGAAATAAAATTAAAGAACATTGCCGGTACAAGAAAAAGAACACTAATCATTAATCCATAAACCAAACCCCTCAACCATCCAAAGATGCTTTTATTTGTAAAAATATCGGGGCGGGAGATTGATCTGCCTAACAGTTCAAGGGCATCATAAAAGATGGGAAGCCAGACGCGATAGAGCAAAGCAAGAACTGTTAAACCAAGAATTATCACCACATACCACTGAGGCATTGTTAAAACTAATTCTTGTATTAAAACATCGCGTACCGTGAGTGCAAGAAAAGTTACTCCGGCGGTTGAGAACCCGAAGACCCCAATAATTTTACTTAATTTTTCAAGCTGTAAATTAAGGGGAGTTTTTACACCGGTTTCTTCCATTGAAGCCTTAGCGGTTTTTCCGATTTCTGTTGAATCGCCAACAGCGGTAATTTCAAGAATTCCGTGCCCGTCAACAACAAATGTTCCGCGAAGAACTTTATCGGCGGGATACGCTTTTTCTTTAAGAGATGCAGTTTCTAAATGTTCGGTTGATATTTTTGTAACTGCAACAGATTCACCGGTTAAACTTGACTCGTTCACTTGTAAGGAAATTGCCTCAAAAACTGTCCCATCAGCGGGAATTTCTTCCCCGGTTTCTATAAGAACTATATCGCCAACAACTAAATCTTTTTTGGGAATTGTTGTGTATTCCGAATCGCGTATAACTTTAATCGGTTCATCATCTGTTACTTTATTTAACAGATCAAACTCTTTATTCGCTTTAAACTCATTCAGAAAAGAAAGAGTAGTTGCCAGAAGAATAGCGACGATAATCCCGATTCCCTCAATATAATTGCCGTCAACAAGTCCAACGGCAGTGGCAACTAATGCTGCGATAATAAGAATACGGATTATCGGGTCTTCAAATTTCTCAAGAAATAATTTCCACCATGGCGTTTTGACCGGTGGGGAAATTAAATTATCGCCAAATATTTCCCTTTGAATTACAACCTGTGAAGCGTTTAAGCCTTCGTACACTTTGGTATTTTTTTGTTCTTTTTTCATCTGTTTATATTCTTAGAGATCCCATCCCTTGTGAATGAAATAACTCTTGGTTGTCATTCCAAAGAGGAATAGTATCTCTAAATGCAACCAATCAGTCTGTTGTGTGTGTTTTTCTATCATGGAAGTTTCATAATTTAACTTTAATTACCAAAACAGATTCCTAATTCTCTCCCGGTCAGAATTGAATCACAATCCGGCGGGACAGTTTTCATTCTATTAGTAGCTTGTTCTAAAGGGACATATCGAACTGTTGGAGGATCTAAAGCCACCATAACTCCTGTTTGGCCTTCAGCTAAAGCACGGACAGCAGCAGCACCGAATCGAAGCGAAAGAAGTCTATCAAAAGTTGTCGGGCTTCCACCTCGTAACAAATGTCCAAGAATTACTGTACGAATTTCTTTGTTTGTTAGAGCCTCTAAATTTTTAGCGAATCGTTCTGCGGCGCCTCCTAAACGTTCTGCTTTACCCGCTTCTTTTTCTATTACAGATGTTTCACCATCACGTGGTTTTGCTCCTTCAGCAATTACAATGATAGCATAGTTCTTTTGTAGAGCAACAACATTATTTAAAAAGGTAGCAACTTTGTTGATGTCATAAGGAATTTCCGGGATTAAAATTACATCAGCGGAACCGGAGATGCCGGAGTTTAATGCTATCCATCCTGCATATCTTCCCATAACTTCTACAACCATAATTCTTCCGTGTGACTGAGCTGTCGTATGAAGTCTATCCAAACTTTCCGTTGCAAAAGCGAGAGCAGTATCAAATCCGAACGTGATAACAGTTTTATCAAGGTCATTATCAATTGTTTTAGGAACGCCGATAACTCTTAATCCTTTTTTTGCAAAGACATTTGCAATTGATAGAGAACCATCACCGCCTATGGCAATTAACGCATCAATATTGTTTCTCCTGAAGGCGTCAAGTATTTCATCTGAACGATCAATTTCTACAAGATTTCCTTTTGTGTCTTTCATGGGATATTTGAGAGGATTACCGCGGTTTGTGGTTCCTAAAATTGTTCCTCCCAGCCCGGTGATGGAAGCAACTTTGTCGTATGTAAGATTAATTAATCCTGCTCCTTTGGGATATTTTTCGGGCAAGAAAATTCCGTTATAGCCATCCCGGATACCAATAACTTCCCAACCTTTATTTAAAGCTGTAATAGTTACTGCCCTGATGACGGCATTCAAACCGGGTGCATCTCCACCACCGGTATTTATAGCTATTTTTTTTATTGAACCGGAACTAATTGTCATTTGAATCCTTTATCAGAAAATGAAAACTTTTCGTTTTTTTTACTATGCTTAATATATGAGTAAGAAATTCTTCCTTCAAGTAAAGGTTGTAAGAACGTGATCAAAAATACTCTCTTTGTAACAAAATATTTTCTACCGGTTATATTTAAAAGAACTTTTCGGAAATAAACTATTTCTTAATCATATTTTTATAGTCAAAACCTTTTATGGGTTCACGCAAAGTTAAAACGGGGCAAGGCGCTTTTCTAACAACTTTGTCTGCCGTACTTCCAAACAGAATATGCTCAACACCGGAATGTCCGTGCGTTGAAATAATGATTAAATCAGCATCTTCCTCCTTAGCTGTCTCAATTATTTCTACAAACGGTTTTCCTGTTTTTAAAACTGTCCGCACCTCTACCAATGATCCGATTTCAGTTTCAGCTAACTTATCCAACTCTTCTTTAGCTCTCTTATCCATTTCAAAATTGACGGTTGGAAGAGTTATCTGCCCCATACTGAAATCCGGAGGATAAATTACCGGTTCCAAAACATAGACCAAAATCAATTGGGCATGATACTGTTTAGCGAAAATGACTGCGTATTTTAGCGCTGATTTCGAGAAATCGGAAAAGTCAATCGGCACTAAAATTTTACTAAATTGAAGTTCCATGGATATTCTCCTTCTTGTTTATTTTCTCTTCTTGTAAACCAATATATTCTTCATTCAAATTACGAAGCCGGGTAACAATAATTTTAGATAAGCCGGTTAAAACAGCCACTCCAATTTTCGGTTTCTTTCTAATTATTTCTTCCAGATCGGGTTTAAAGATAATTCCAATTTTACAATTTGTATCAGCAATAGCGGAGGCTGAGCGGTTCCCTTTGTCAATCAGTGCCAATTCGCCGAAAAAATCACCTGTAGAAAAATTAGCAAGTTTTACTCTCACTTTAGAAAGGGAATCTCTATAAATACTAACTTCTCCATCGAGTAAAAAGTATAACCCGATACCAGGGTCGTTTTGAAGAAAAACATATTCACCTGCCACATAATTTCGTTCATGGACGATACTTAATATCTCGTCTAATTCCGATTTGTGTAATTCGTTAAAGGGGGGCAGCTCTTTTAGTATCGAAAACAATAAGGGGAATTCAGTTTTTTTCTTAAAAAAATTAGACCAAAAACTGCTGTGCACTGACCGGGATTCTTCCTGTTCCATGAAATTCCTCTAATTAAATATTCCTAATTCGGCTACACGCCATAGCTTTTGACAAGGGAACCGATTTTCATATAAAGCCCTTCCTACGATCACTGAATCAACTCCGACAGAGAGTAAGGCTTGGACGTCCATGAGTTCATCCTTATTTCTGATTCCGCCAGATAGGGTAACCTTTGCTTGCGTAGCATCAGCAATGGCACGCGATAACTCAATATTAGGTCCAAGCATCATTCCATTTCTTTTTACATCGGTAACAATAAATCTTTCAACTCCAATTTCTCTTAATTTTAATGCAAATGCAATAGGGAGAATCCCGGTTTTAATTTTTCTCCCTTTAATTACAATTTCATTATCAATAACATCGAGCGACACGACAATCTTTTTTGGACCGAATGTGTCAAATATTTTTTTGAACTCAGGAAGATTTTCCAAAGCCAGCGTTGAAATAGCGATTCTACTTACGCCTAAATTAAAATATTTATTTGCATCTTCCAAAGTGCGAATGCCTCCGGCAAATTCAACAGGGATAATAACTGAATTACAAATTTCTTCAAGAAGAGAAACGTTTTTATTCTTGTCTCCGTGTAGAGCGTCAAAATCAACTATGTGAAGCATTTTAGAATTTTCTGCACGCCAGATTTTTGCCATCTCTACCGGGTCACTGCCGTACTCATTGCAGTGCAATTCCGGAATTCCCTGAACGATTCGGACGGTTTTACCGTTCTTGATATCTATGGATGGGATAACTAATAAAAAAGCCACGGGTCACTCATCGCCAATTTACTGAGAAATATTTTGAATTGTTACTCGAAATATAGATTGTACAAGCAAGAATGTAAAATGAATTAATCAAAAATGTTATTTGAGTGCATTCTAAAAAGTTCATAATAATTTAAAAATAATTTTTATATGAGTAAATTTTTAATTAATTCAAGGGAGCAAAAACATTCATTTAGTGGTAAAAAAACGTTCAAAATTAGGACAAGGCTTACTTAATCAAGCATATTTGGATGCACCAATATGGTTATCGCCAAAGATGAAAAAAGCACTTCAAGAATTGGAAGCCCGTCTTTGGAAGGCTAAGTATTATTCGTCGTGTGTTTTAGCTTCGGCGGGTCATTTACAAAAAAAGAAGTCAACCAGAGTCTATTATTTTACCGCAGGAGAATATCTAAAAAAAGAGGCGTTTAGAAAACATCCAAAAGACACCGAATGAAAGAAGAAGCTTTCGCACATCCCGAAAGCTTTCGGGACGCAAGACAGATGAATAACCGGAAGTTCAAAGTAAGAGGTTACTTCAAAGCGACGATATTTGTCTTTGCCGTTTAAATATGTGTGAAATTTGGATGAATTATTCGTTACCCTATAGCAAAAGAATTAGGATCGTTGGCTTCAGCCGCATAAAAACAGAGCAGGAAAGGGCGTCGTTTAAGTCAAGGAAGTCAAAGAACGAATAAAAAAGATGCAAACCTCAAACAAAAAAAATATTATCAACATATCTGGGGAAATTAAATAGCCAAAAAAAATATATCAACTGTTTTTTTTAACAAATTACTTAAAAAAACATCGAATTAAGAAATTTGCTTATTAGAGTGAACTCATTTATATTTTACCACTAAGAAATTTTAAGTTTTGCTCAATAATAAAGAAGGAAACGTATATAATGTTCAAGGACGAGAGAAATCATAGTGTACTCCTTTTCTTTTTCACTATTATTTTCACAATGGTGCTATCATATATCCCTGCTGAAACAAAAGTTTTGAACTATCAGCCTAAAAAAATAGACCTCCTTATGGATATCGTTCCCGATTCTTTGTTGGGTTATTCTCGCATTGACATTAAGGCGGGAAAGGAACCGCTTACTGCAAATCTTTTTTCCGGAGCAATGAGCAGGGAAGTGATAGAAGCTCTTCTTACTCACACAAAAACTCTTCCATTCTGGGAAATGAATTCGAGTGAGGGGGTGCATGGAAACAGCATTCCTCTTTCAGGCAACGCCGATCAAATGAATTTTTTTTGTGAGGCATTGAAACAGGTAAAAAATAAAAAAGTAAGAATTGCTGATTATGGTGATTCGGGGAATGAAGGCGATTTTATGACCGCCGATATCCGCGAAAGATTTCAGAGTGAATTTGGTGGAAACGGTGTCGGTATGATGGCAATAACTTCTCAAGACATTTCTTTTAGAATTACAACGAAACATTCTTTCAGCGATAATTGGAAAACTGTTTCTGTTTTAACAGGCAAAGAAGGGGATATTCCCATCGGCATTAATGGCTTCGTCTCTATTCCTAAAGGAGCTGCATGGGTTCAATATGAGGCGAGAGGTGGATATAAAAGCAGTAAATATTTTACTACCGCAAAAGTTTTTTATACCAATGCAAAATCATCAGCAATAAAATATGCATTTAATAACGGAGGTGAAAAAACTGCGACATTGCAAGCCGGCAGCGGCGTTAAAGAATTAGTTCTTACTTCTTCAGGAAATGCGACTTCATTCAGACTAACAACAGCAATGGCTGATCAAGCTCAATTTTTTGGCGTTAGTTTAGAATCAGGGAATGGAGTGTATATTGATAATTATCCTTGGCGCGGGAACTCAGGAATTTCTTTCCGGGATATACCGGATTTTGTAAAACAAGATTTTCAGAAACATTTAGATTACAAACTGATCATTCTTTCGTACGGCGCTAATATGATGACTGCCGGCAATATCAATTTTACCTGGTACAAAAATCAGATGACCAAAGTTATTCAAGAGCTAAAAACATTTTTCCCTCAGACGAGTATTCTGTTAGTTGGAATTGGTGACAGGCCTGTGAAGAGGGGATCAAGGTTTGTTACTGACCCCAATGTGTATAAAATGATCCAATGCCAGAAAGATATCGTGGCGGCTACCGGCATTTCATTCTGGAATAAGTTCGAAGCGATGGGCGGCGAGAATTCAATGTTAGATTGGGTTGATGCCAATCTTGCTTCAAAAGATTATGGGCATCTCAATGATTTGGGCGCGAAAAAAATGGCTGGAATGGTCAGTGATCTTTTGTTAAATCAATGCAAAAAATAATAACGGTATAAAGGGAGAAATGAATTAAATGATCTCAGATAAATTAAAACAAGTTATCCTCACAGAATTGGCATTAAAAGAATTTAATCTCCAGGACGAAACAGTTGCGAGCCAGGTCCCGGGGTGGGATTCACTCAACCATATTAATATTATTCTTGCAATCGAAAAAGGATTCAACGTTAAATTTAAAGGGCTGGAAATCTTAAAAGCGAAGAATATCGGTGATTTGCAAAAACTTATTGACTCAAAAATTCCAGCTTAACTTAATTTTGAAAAATCGGATGGATAGTTTTACGTCCGGTATTTTTGTTGTCAATAAGAAACCTTAGGAATAATACATGCCGTTAGCAATAGATTTTGAGAAATTATTTTCACTTTTTACCTATGATAAACATGATCCGCTGCTTTTTGGTTCGAGCCTTTTTCTTTTCTTTTTTCTCTTCGTCTTAATAATTCAAAGGCTTTTCAGCAATCAAAAAGTATTGCGCATCTATTCGCTTCTTTTCTTTTCGCTTTTCTTTTATTATAAAGCTGCAGGGTTTTATCTTTTCTTACTCCTCTTTTCATCGGCGTTTAATTTTATTTTTGGAAGACTTATTTTCGAGAGTAAGACAGCTTTCCTTAAAAAAATATTTTTCACGATCGCTCTGCTTGTTAATCTTGGGCTGCTCGGCTATTTCAAATACACAAATTTCTTTCTACAGATAATAAATGATCTAAAACTCGGAACGATTGAACCCTTAGATATATTTCTTCCAATTGGAATTTCCTTTTTCACATTTAAGGCGCTGAGCTACGTAATTGAAATATATTTAGAAATGTTAGAGCCAATAAAGAGTTTCCGGGATTTTTCTCTTTTTATTTTCTTTTTTCCGAATGTTTTGATGGGTCCGATAGACAGGGCTTCTGCGTTTTTACCACAGATAGAAGAAGACAATCCAATAACGAGAGCAGATGTTGGACGCGCGCTCTTTTTAATCTCTTGCGGTTTGATTAAAAAATATGCTATTGCAGATTATATTTCTCTTAATTTTGATGAAAGAGTTTTTGGTTTTCCACTGCGTTTTACCGGTGTTGAAAATCTTATTGCAGTTTATGGTGCAGCGCTCCAGGGTTATTGTGATTTTTCCGGCTATACCGATATGGCATTAGGCATCGGTTTACTCCTTGGTTATAAATTAATGGATAATTTTAATAGACCATTTAAAGCCACAAGCGTTGGCGATTATTGGAGGCGATGGCATTTATCGTTGTCCACATGGTTGTTGGATTATTTATTTAAACCTCTTCAAATATCTTTTCGATCTATGAGAAAATGGGGAACGGCGCTCGCTATTTTCATCACTTTTTTTGCAGTCGGGCTATGGCATGGACCCAACTGGACATTTATCGCGTTTGGTCTCTTGCATAGTTTGTATTTGATTGTTGGAATGTTCACTCAACCGGTAAGGAGAAGATATACAGACAAGTTAAAAATAACGGGAACGAAATTTCATAAATTTTTTCAAGTGGTTTTTACATTTCATCTCTTAGCCTTCACAGCTATCTTGTTTGGTTCTCCGTCGCTCCAATATACGCTCGATATGATGCATCAAATATTTACCTATTTTCATCCGGAAGTTTTTCCACAATTTGTACAGGCATACACAACGGTCTTTATTATCATTGTGTTCGGGTATGTAGTTCATTTTTTACCTAAATCAGTTGAAGAGAAAGCACAAAATTTAGTTATAAAAATGCCGGTTGTTCTTCAGGCAGTTTTGTTCGCAGTAGTGATCTGGATTGTTGTGCAGTTTAAATCGGCGGAAATGATGCCGTTTATTTATTTCCAGTTTTAAAATTTGAAAAAGTACTAAGAGAGAATTGTATCCGCTAAGAAATATCTCCATTTAAGAAAATGGTGTAGAGTTAGTTTATTGATATTTGATTTTTACTTTCAATACCCGGTGGTTGGAACCTAGTAAGCTGGTTCTTGCTTAATCTTTGGGAAATATTTTTTTTATTGACAAATATCTAAATATATTAAGCTGTGTATAACATTTAGAGTGGATCATACTAAACATTAATTATTTAATCTTTAAGAGTTACAAAATGGATGTTCAAGAGTTTATAGAAAAAATTGAAACGAGTCTAGATGGCTTAACTCCGGGGACTATAACACCAGAAACTGAATTTAGAAGTTTAGAGATGTGGGACTCACTTGCCGATTTGACACTTTTGGCAATGGTAGATGCTGAATATGATGTGGCAATTTCAGGTGGTGAGTTAAGAAATTTGGTTCTACCGTTAATAGTGTGAAAATAGGTTGAGTTTGCCATTGAAGAAGAGAA
>Ga0100378_1006023_pt1 | contig 11033 bp, 8 predicted proteins | sample CryGeymeta201502_FD_81535 | JGI IMG/M metagenome (GOLD analysis project Ga0100378, IMG submission 81535) | Groundwater microbial communities from Crystal Geyser aquifers in Utah, USA - Crystal Geyser metaG 2015-02 | ecosystem: Environmental > Aquatic > Deep subsurface > Groundwater | place: USA...
AGAAGAAGACCATTCCGAGCGCAGTTCGTCTGAAACCGGCAAAGACTGCAAAACGGGAGAGTCGAGAATGCACACTAAACGTCAAGTCCTTCCGATCTATTATCTACAATGGCGATAAAGCGCTCGAACTGCAGCCTGATCTGAACGGCAGCACCCCTAAGCTCTCGTTGCACTACTGGCCAAATGTAGTGCCTGGAGCGACTCGGTTACTCACCACCCTACTGGGTCTTCGTTTTGTACCACTCGTGCAACGTATTCAGGGTCTGCGTGGGTGTCGCGTTAAGAAGACTCCCAATTTCTACTACTGGGTGTCCGATAATCAACGTGCCTTTTATGGGTTTACTAAGAATCAGTGTCTGGCACTGGAGCCGCATCCTTTTAGTGCGGTGCCTGGCCTTACCGCATTACGGGAGCGTGTCGAGGCGTTTGCAGGTCTGCCAGAGGGCTACTATAATGCAGTTCTCATCAACTATTACCCAAGCAAGGAAGCCACTTTGTCTGCACACAGTGATGACGACCCATGGCTGTACGACAGCAATGATGCACGAGAGGCCCAAATTGCAACTATTGCCTCCGTCTCCTTGGGTGCCCAGCGTCTCTTTCGATTTGTGCCCAAAAAATCGCTGCCCCTCCTTCTCAATCAGCCTGGCATGCGAGACTGTGGCGCACCGAGTACCGATGACCTCAAGAAGCCAGGCATTCGTCTCGAGAATGGCAGCCTAGTGATGATGGAGGGTGAGACGCAGCGCTATTGGCAACACGAAATCCCCGCAGTCGGAGATACTGGAATGGGTGGACGCGTCAACCTCACGTTTCGGCGCATATTCACCGACCGTTTTGCCGTGCAGTACCGCGGTTACTTGTCGCAGGCACAGGTGCGTGAGACGTTTGGGCATTCCTTGTTAACGGATGGAGACCTCGCCCGTCTCTCACTAGACCGTCTTCGTAGTCTCTTGCGGCCACAGTATGCGACCTATAGTGGTCAAGACGGCCAGACCGAGACAATCGACCTGCATGCCCTTGAGGAGAGGAACAGCCTCACACCCCTGCCACAACAGTAGCGAGAAAAAAGGGGGTAGGATCTGGGTGGGGAAAGAATAGCAATGTACGCTTGCATAGTAGGCAGAATATTTACTCGTTCGTTCTCTCAAAAATTGACTTTGAATTTTCTCTCTCTCTCGTGTTTATCATTTTTTCTATCAAAATAACGAGAACATGACGCTAATATCAACACCAGTACCAATTATTATCAACGTCTTGGCTGTGGCAATATTAGCTCTCTTGCTGTATCACCACATCCAACTTTATGCCATGGACTATCAACTGAACAATGGTGCATGTGCGGTCCCTCCGACCCATGACGAAGGCTATGCACGCGTGTCGAAGTTTATACAAGAGAGGGTGCTTGCTAATGCAGGTAGGTATCAATGCGAGGATGATGATACGCGTGCCCATGTTTGTCTCGGCTTTCGGTTGCATGAGAAGTTCCATTCAAACGATCCATTCGATTTAAACACTGGGTATTGGCAAGTTGATGAGGAAACCGGAGAAGCGACTTTACTTAGTCCGACATCTCTGGAGGAACAGTTATTCTCGATTACGATTACCAATGCAAACGGAGGTGCCATCGGGTTGCACGGAGGCAAGAAAGCGCCCAGATATCCAATCCACGCCTTTGCACACAAGACCAAGAATGGAAGCACCCTGGGCGGTGCCATTGCGGTAGAAGATCGATTTGTTATTATCGATACGCTCGGTAAGCCTCACAATTTAACAGTGACGCCAGATGGTGAGTGGTTTGCAGACACTACTTGTTTCGCGGGTTGCAATCACTAAGGGTGTGGATGGTGTTTAAAATCAATAAAATCCTCCCGTTTTTTTTGACATGAAATCAAGATGGCTATTTTTTGTTTAGTGATATGAATTAACTAGAAATATGTGTATATTGTGGAGGGAGAGGAAGAAATGAAGGGAGGGTGGGTGGGTGGGGGAGGGGAAGGTGGGAGGGAGCGAGGGGAAAGGAGGGTGAGAGGAAGGTCTAATACGTAAAGATCTCAGCCGTATTCTGCATGATCTTCAAAAATTCGGCAGGCAGCGGACACGCAAAGACGAGCTCGTGGTAGTGGATACTGAGATCAATCATGCTGAGACCATGCGTAGCTTGCCAGAGGGCATCACAGTACATCAGGGAGTGGTTGAAGACCTGCATACGCCCCATTCTCATCGTACACTGTTGGTCTTCGATAGAAAGGGAGTTGTTGTCCTTGTTTGTGGCTTCTTGTACTTGGTCATGTGGCCAGCACTGTACGATTTCCCATTGCACTCGATACGGATCGTTGTCATTATCGTTGTTGCTGGCGCTTTCCTCATCACTCTCGTCCTTGAGCACAAGGATCCCATTGATGTCATAGAGGGTGGAGCACGAACCATCATGCGTGTTGTCTTTGTGAGACTGCGACAAATATCCTTCGTTAAAGGATGGCTTGCCACGACGATGACGTTGATGTTTCACAAAATGCCACTCATTGTTGTCTTCATTCTTATCCTTATTCTTCTTATCATCATTATCCTTGGGTTTTTTGTTACCGGTACTCTGGTCCTTTCCTGAGTTTGCTGTGATACAAACGTCTGAGTGCACACGATGCTTGTCGTAGACAAAGATCGAGCCAAGACATGGTAGAACAGATTGGCCTGCTGGCGTCGGATTTTCGAGTGCATGGCGCACATCGTAGATATGCGTGATGCCAAGAAAGTCCAGCCAATAGAGACAGTCGGCACCAAAAAGATGAAAGACAACCTCGCGATCCAGAGGACGTGTTGGTAATTTACGTGTCGAAAGAGGCGCTGGGACCTCTATCTGCTCCCAGATGTTGCATGCAACCTTGGGTTGGGGAAATGAGAAGGATTGAGATGTTTTGGTGCGGGTTTTAGGATTGTTGTCGTTCTTATTATTATTGCTGGTGCTGCTGTTATTCTTCTTCTTATGGTGCGTCTTTTTGGGTTTCTCTTTGATTGTGATTGTCCTTGGTGTTTTTGCTGATGTTGATGCTGCTGCTTTTGCTGTTGTTGGCATTGCGACACCGTGACGATAGTAGTGAGCGGCAGTCATACCACTTTGGATGCCAGCGTGCATATGCACTTGAGGTATGGGCGCGCTCTTGTGATATGTCTGGTGTGGTGATGCGTACCAGTAAAAGGGATGTGGTGACATGTTCGGATGGGACAAGGAGTACATGCTGTTGATTATGGTAGCAGTGATCGTGAAATTCGTTATGTACACGTAGGCATAGACGTTGTGATTTCTTAAATGGGGGGGGAGGGAGAGAGATCATACTTGTCTTCACAAACAGAAGAAGGTACAAATCGAAATTTCTAAGGACTTTTCTGTTTCGCGATTCTGCGTACTACTATTCCATGATTTTCGTCTCTCATTCTTTCTTGTTCCATTCTATCTTTTTTTGTTTGACGGCTCACTATGGAGGCCGTTAACAGAACTCGAATGGAACCCAAGGCCGACCCAAACGAAATTCTTTGGAATATCGAACAAGCTCTCGACCACATCTATGGTGCTAATGCATGGCACCATCAACCTGTGATCAAGCGCGAATTCCATTCGATGCAAGGAAAATTTCACACCGAAGCAACTCGCTGGGCTAAAGCCAACGAACGCTCTGCTGGTGGACGAGCAGTGACTATTCCTTACAAAGGTACTTCATATTTTTTCAGCCATCATCCTCATCATCCGGAAAAAACAAGCGTACCTCCGATCGTGCAGTGATGCCCTGCAATCTAGCGGTTCCTTTCACACAAAGTCTGTTCGAACCGAAGATCCAAGGTTCACGGGCTGCTATAGAAGCATATCAGCAGTTTGTTGCCAATGTTATGGTCGTCCCAAACATTGTTGCTGTTATTTGCGCTATGCTGACTATTGTTGCGATTCTCTTTCCTTGTGAGCCTCCTTCGCGATGTAGCTGGTGTTGCTACTTTGATTTTGCTACTGCTGTTGGCATTGATATACGTTGGGCGTAGTACTGAGCGGGAGCCATACCATTTTGCATGCCAGCACCCGTATGCACGTGAGGTATGGGCATGTCTTTGTGGTAAGTCTGGTGTGGTCCTGTGTATTAGTAAAAAGGGATGTGTTGGCATGACTGCATGGCGCAAGGAATACATACCGTACTGATTGTGGGGGGTGAGGTGATGGTGGTGATCGTAATGGTGATAGTAATTTTGTCAATTTGCGTATATACGACGTCTACTGCAAAATCCATTGTAAATGAGTGGACCTGGACTTGCTCGTAATATGTGTGGGGGCATGTGTTAGCCCTTGTCTTTCCACATACACCATGTGTGGGCACATCATCATCACCGCCGCAGCCACCATTTGTGGATCGTTAGGTTCATTTCTGTCTGCGTGAGAACTATAACGTCCATTGCGACAAACAAAAAAGGCACAGCGGTCAGCATTTACCATCACCACGACTACCATCATTGCTGCTAGCCTATAATGAGTACCGCCACTGTACGCACCAATCGCCAGCTCGATCACCGCCCGACCCAACAGCCTCCCGCTCCAGCTGGAGCAGAGGACGAGCCTGCTGTTCCTGCGCGTCCAAATGAGAAGAAAAGAAAAAAAGAGAAAAAGAAAAAGGATCAGAATGACCAGCAACATCAGCAGCAGCAGCAGCAGCGCAAAAAACAGAAAAAACAGAAGCCGGAAACAAAACCGCAAGAGAAGAAGACTAAGACCGAAAAGAATGCCGTAACTTCTTCTGCCAGCATCAGTAGCAGCAGCAACAGTTCTCTCAACAACTCGCCCAAGAAGACTACAACCAAGAAGAAGAAGGAGGAGGAGAAGAGCAACGCACGTAAGGTCTTGACGCAAGTCGCCAGCGAACGTAATCTGGTACACAAGGACAACTATGAAATTTATACGTCACTCCTCGGCTACTGCACGCCCTACGACGGTCTCTATATGAGCCCCTATAAGGAGGCACGCAAAGCCCTCAAGATGCATCACATGTACCCGGCACGTGACCGTGCCACACATGAGTGGGTCTTCTTGATCTACCTCCGCAACGATGCGGCCTATCTCAAGCCAAGTAACACGGTGCTGCGTGCCGTCTTTACACGCGAACGAAAGGCCGAGTCCATGCCTGCAGACAATAAGGTGGAGGCTTTTCATACCGAAGAAGGAAGGACTGTACGTGTGCCCTACTGGCCATCCCTCTACTCCAAGTGGTGGAACAAGGACCGCACTCGCAGAAGGCAGACAACCGAAAGTAGCCATGAGACCAACGCAAAGACTGAAGGAGGTGCAGGCAAAGCAGAGGGGAAAGAGAAAGGAGATGCAGAAGGCAAAGACGGAGATACCATCCGAAAAAGCAAGGCCAAGAAACGCAAGATGGATCCAGGAGAAGTCTCAAACGGATGCGAAAAGGAGCAGACGGGGGAAGACCAGCGACCAAAAAAGCGTGCCCGTGTCAGTAGCACTCCCAAAAAGAGCACGTCGACCATCGAAGCGTTTGACACCTCCGCTATCAGCACGCTTCTCTTTGGGAGTAATAGCAGCAGCGAAGAAGAAGAAGAGATTGCGGCAGAAGAAGGCCAAGCCGATAAGGCAAGGACTGTCAAGAACAAGAAGAACAGCAGCAGCAGCAAGAACGAGAAGAATCGCAAGAACAAGAACAAGAAGACGGAGCCTGGCGTGCTTCACGATGCCATGCAACCCATCATATACGATCCTCTCATTCTCGACAGCGATGCCATTGCCGGTGCTCTCTTCTACAATAGCAGCAGCAACAGTAGCAGTGGTGACGAAAGTGAGACAACTAGCAAAATGGAGAAACCGATAAAGAAGAAGAATAAGAAGAAGAAAATGGGCCAGCTCCCATCTGCCGTCATCACGGACAAGGAGAAAAAGATTCAGCGTAAAAAGAAGAGCAAAACGAAGCTTTCAAAGTCACAAACAGCAGCAAGTTGCCGGGAGGCGGAAGAGCTTGCTTCGATGGACGAGGAGCTCGATGACATGGCACGCGGAAATGAGCGCAAGCCCGTCTTGCTCTGGCTTTTCCATGCCGCGCGCGAGGTGATACTAAGCGGACCTGAGGCTGTGCCGGCCCGTTACCGTGCATTCTTTGACTATCCGGAAGAACACTTCCTCAACAGTGCGGTCACCTACTCAGAGGCACTGGCTTCCCTACGCACCGTGCCCTCTCAAGTGAGCCATCTACACAGTATCCTTTTCCTCCTTGAACATGCCGACTGGGCAGACGAAGCCCTGATGGACGACCGTCTTGTTCCTATGAGCGTCTCCTCTTCCTCTTCCTCTTCCTCTTCCTCTTCCTCCTCCAATTCCGACGTTGATGAGGCTTCGTCTTCATCATCACATGGTCAAGAACAAGAAGAACAAAAAGAACAAAAAGATGATGATGATGAAGAAGAAGAAGAAGAAGAAAAAGAAGAAGAAGGAGAAGACTCGAGCAATTACGACGACCCCATGGAGATTGACGTGTCACCACGACTTTTTGTTGAAACACCACTAGAAAAGCCAACATCAAAAACAATTGCAACAGTGCCTCCGCCTCCAGAAGAGAGCTCTGAGGGTCTCAGCAGTGATAGTTCTGATTCCAGCAGCAGCCCCATTGGCAGCACCAGTGATGCCGCAAAGAATACGTAATACCAACTTGTTTACAAAATAAAATCATATCTGGCCACCACCATTATTATCACCATCACGTAACATCGTAATGCAGTTGGTAGCAAGTGTTTGTACGAGACAATGAAAACGCTATTGGTACAAGAAATATGTGACAGAAGGAAATCATTTCTTCACTGGCAAAGTATAGAAGTCCCCCCCGCCTGCGCTCAGGTCATCCCTGATTCTATCCTGACTTCTTCTCCGCCCCCCCTCTCCTATCTGTATTGGAGCATTTCTCGTGTGACCACAATGACCAGTATACGAAATCCCTCCGATACACAATTGCCTATGGATGCAATCTTTGCACTGATGGCCAACGAAAAGGAACAACACGACAAACAAAAACTCAAAGAGCATGTCATGGAAGTTGCACGTCAAATTCGAAATCAAAAAGACCTGCCTGATGCATGCAGAAACACCTCGCAATTCCAAGCCAGGGAACATCATTGTAGTACTACGACATGCTCGCCACAGAACCTGGCCCAAACACGTGCGGACAGAGGTACGACAACATCGCCGTCACTGACCCACCATGGATCTCGCCAAGGTGCTGGGCTGGTGGACCGAGACGTGTTTGTGTGTCGTTTTGGTGCCGTGCACGTATGCTGTGGACAAACACGCCTCGAGGACTGCATTGAGGGCACCGTACCCTGTCGTTTCGAGAAGGTGGGCCAAGGATGCCAGGTGTGCATGTTGACGGGACGTGACTATGGCTCCGTTATCAACAACACCATCGTGGGGACGCCACGTGGCCACATTGTCGGCAAGCGTCGCAGTAACTTACGGGAACGTCTTCGTGCGGACCACTACACCAGCCAGGAACAAGCAGCCACCTCTCAAGCAGCAGCGTCGGGAGCCGCTGAGCTGAAACACTGGGCAGTGCCGGTGCCCCGTGAGGAAAACGCCATTTCACGCCAGCAATCCTCCCACTCACGTCTCACTGTCTTTTCTCCTGCTTCTCCTTCTCCTTCTCCTTCCCTATTTCCATTTTCCACTTTGTCTAAAAAACGACCTCGTCCGTCCAACGGGGGTGATACCACCACCACCACTTCTTCTTTTTCAGGTCGTGCTTTTTCTCGCCGCCCTGTCCCCACTTTTGCTCCCGAACCGGCACTCGCACTTGCATCTTCATCGCCACTGCGACCACCACCATCGCCATCATTATCATCGTCGCCACAACCATCAGCAGCTTTCCCATCGCCTTCTTTGCCGGCCGGAGGTGCACGCATCTCTATAAACAAACAATATGGCACGCGTCGTCCACTTTCGCGCCAGGCACGCCAACGCTTGCGACAGAAGACCCGTGAGCGACACAAACCAAAGCAGCCATGGGAGGTCGGAGAGGAACGCTGGAAGCGTTCCGAGGCACGAAATGTAAACGCCAAGCGAAGGGAAGCAGAAAGTATCCTGCGCGCTCTTCTCAAACCCTCGCGACACGCCAAGCTGATGCCAATGACACAGAGTCACCTCAAGACGCTAAAACAGGCGGCCAAGGCCATGTCACAGTACCGCCAGCACTGTGCCGAGACGCGACAACATGTCTCTTGTTATGAAGAACTCGTTCTCTTTCTCATCCACGGCGGACATAGTCTCATTGCGCCGGCTCCTATCTCGTCTGCACCGCCATCGTCATTGCCCATATCCATGTCATCTTCATCACCATCCTCCCTCTCCTGGTCGAGCAATGCTGGAATGAATGAGAAGCACAAACAAGACGAACTAAAACACGGGAAGAAAGAACTGAGTCCACGGGAGGCGGCATCGCAGCGACATTATGCGGATGAGTACAAAAAGAAAAAAGATGAGGAGGAGCGATATGTCATGATTCAGTACGCAACGAATATTGTCATGGCACATTGGCGGATGGTTGTGATGACGTTCGAAAATTCAATGGCACAGGTGACCATAGGAAAGTTCAGACAGCTCGTAATGGCCGTAATCTATCAAATGAGGCAGCCGGACGGGCTCGTCTGGTACGAGCGATGCATTATTCCCCACAGTGCCTATCTCAAACGTTGGCTGCCCGACGAATCACATCTGGATCGTTACGCAAGTCGGGCCCTGCCTGAGCTGACGCTACGGGACCTCGGCCGAGGTCGCCACATGCTTAATGTGGCACTCAAAACGTGGGATGCTCATGTGCCCTATGACGATTTGATTGCCGCCTTTACCGATCCCCGCCAGCACATCCCGCTCTCGACACAGAAACCATCCGATGCATCATGAACAATGATAATAGTGCTTATGACGGGGGGAAGAGGAAGAATATATTGTCGGGAGACAATGTGGTCCCTTACCTTTCCGCCGCCGCCCCTCCCCCACTACCGGCGCACACTGCCTCATTTTTGCATCTTGTCTCCCCCTATATAGTTGTATTTCTTGTTGCGTTTACTGTCACTTGTGGTCCTCTGTCTGTTTCTCTGCCGTCCAGCCCTCATTCCCAGTCCCAGGCCAAGCGCCTCCCCCCGCTCACCCTTTGCTTGGACTTGCTCTGAGTTGCTTGGGGGTTTTTTCGAATGAGTGCTTTTCCGCCCGGAAACACGCCACTTATTGTCCTACGCACGGGTGCGGTAGGCTACATTGAATTTGCCACCGTCGTCGTCTACGTGGCGGCTCTGATTGTTTATTACGCCGGTCCCTACCTGTATGCAGACTCGGACAGTTACAGCACCATTTTTAACGTTTTTTATATCTGGGCAGCACTCAAGCCCGTGCTTCCTGTCATGGCGGCGATCTACACGGCGCTGCAGGTGTACGTGTTGGGTCCCATTATTGCCTACCTCATAGTCGCGGGCATAATCGCGGTCGGCTCCCTGGCTCTTTTCATCACATTGATTGCCGACTTTGGACGATGCAATACGGTACTCCATCCTTCTCTCGCATGCAACGATCCGCTCTACTGCTGTGCGTTCTGGAATGAGACATCGGCCTGCGCTGGGTTCGGACCGTGTAACGGGACCAGCGTGGACAGTCCGGGCGACCTACAGATCGCCGAGAACCACCTGTGGCTCACGTGGTTTACGCTCGGTCTATTTGTTCTCGAGGTCCTGTTGGGCGTGCTTGCCTACCTCGTCTTCCAGCGACGTCTAATCAAGAAGCAGCAGGCCGACATACTCATTGAGGAGGCCATCCGAGACAAGTATGGTGCAGGTGCTGTGCCGCCTGGCGGCATCGATGCTGTGGCTACACCGGAGGGCGAGGCTGGTGAGGAGACGTTTGATGCAACGACACCCATCAACATGCGCATTGGAAGCTCGCTATCCTCACTAAACTCGCTCGGAACACCCCTGTCGGATGGCATGCGTATGCGCCACTACCGCGAACAGCATCGATTGCCCTATTGGCAAGCACGTGCGCATGCTACGTTTGACTGGCTTGACGACTGGCTTGACTGGGGCCGTTTCCAGCTCGAGCATCATGTCCACCAGAGTATTGGTGCAGCACTCGTGCGCCATGAGTACAGCGACACCATGGCTGCCCACTATGGTTGGCAACAGCAGTGGTACCAACAACAACAACAACAACAACAGCATCATCATTACAGGGACACACAAGGAGGCAGAGAAGAAACGCCGATAGACCCATCTAGACCTTATGCTTTGCATTCTGTTGCAGGTGCGTCCACCATGCATCACGCGACCTATTCCGCTTATCCTCCTGCTCCCTCGCTGTCACATGGCCCCACACCACTACATTCTGCGTCAATAGGAATAGCAAATGCAGCAGCGTCCCCATATGCACAGCATATGTCTTCCTCTCCCCCTTCTCATCCTAATCCCCATACGGATCTTCATCGTCCACTTCCTCCTTTTTCTCCTCCTCCGGTTTACATGACATCACCTCCTGGGCCAATGCTCGATGCACTTCGACACGTACAGTTTGAAGAACAGCAACAACAAGAACAACACCGCGCCAGACAACTGAACTTGCTTATTGAACACCATCAGCAACAAAATCAGCAAGAAAGCGAAGACTTTAGGAACGATCGTGACTGGCCCCAGTCACGCAATGAGCGTCAGACCATGGACATTAGTCGACGTCGGAGAAGATGAAAATCCGAATCGTGCAAGCAGACAGAGCGGAGAAAACAAAAAATGCTTCCCCGTTCCCAAATAGATCCGAGAAAAAGACGGATTAGTATTAAAAATGTAAAGAGACGACCATAAAATCGATTTAATTTTAGCATGTCTTTTGAGAGATAAGACCGTTGTGGGACAAAGCCAAGAATGATTGAGTATTTTAACGTGTTTTTTTTGAAAAAAAAGTGGCGGTAAAAACGAAAATTCCTGGAATTTTAGTTTCTGACAATCCCAAATATGGTAATTTTTCTGGA
>Ga0100378_1006025_pt1 | contig 11031 bp, 13 predicted proteins | sample CryGeymeta201502_FD_81535 | JGI IMG/M metagenome (GOLD analysis project Ga0100378, IMG submission 81535) | Groundwater microbial communities from Crystal Geyser aquifers in Utah, USA - Crystal Geyser metaG 2015-02 | ecosystem: Environmental > Aquatic > Deep subsurface > Groundwater | place: USA...
GATTGGGGATTGGGGATTGGGGATTGGGCAATCCCCAATCCCCAATCCCCAATCCCCAATAATCCTATTATATAATTAACAATAAATTAATAGTTCCAATTTATATTTAAATATTTACTACAATTAATTCTAATGTAAAAAATAAGATAATATTTTAAGATAATTTTATTTTATTCAAATATTCCTATATATTCCATTAAGAGGTTTTTAATTATATAATTAAAAATATTATTATAATGGAAAACCTAAACTCTACTCAAAACATAGAAGGTGACTGTATTCTAGATCAAAATGATAATCTTAATTCTAATTTATTTCCAAAGGACCCAAATAATACTGAAGGAAGAAATATAGAAAACGAAAACAATGAAAATGAAATATTTTACTCAGCGGCTTTGATTGGTCATGATTTTGAAATAATAGAGAATATTGAACTAAGCGAACAATTCGAATTACTCGATAAAGACGAAATATTAAAGGAGTTAACAATTGACCAAGCCAAAGAAAAACTAGATTATCTAATAAAATCTTTTGAAGAGAAACAGCCTTACTTTGTTCACTATCCGAAAATCAAAAAAACTTATGATTATTTGATTAGAATGCCTTATTATGGAATTTTTGATACTAATAATGGGAAAAGAAGGCCTCCTTTATTAAGATATGGTATTTTAATATTAAGTTATTAATGGTTATTTAATTATATTTTAGTACAAGGATTATTCTCAAAGAAACAATATATGACATTCTTAGCAGAAAATGTAGTTCAAATGATGGATTATGCAAAATATAAATACAATGATATTCAAGTTACAAAAAAGTTAGTTGAGGATATTATTAGCCTCCTTGAAGTTTCTAAAATAGAAAACATCGATAACCTCCCTATCGATAAAAAAATATGCAATATTTGCTTTAAAAACTTTAAAAATGCTGATACAACATTTATACTACCATGTTCTCACTTTTATCATGAAAACTGTATTCGAAATATGCTTAACAAAAATGGTTACTGTCCAACATGTAAAGAATAAGCTGCAAAATAATTATGTACAGTTTTAATAGATAATATTTTTATATTATTCTTCTATATTTAAATTAAAATTAGCATATATTGAAGTCTTTAAGTACTAATATAACTTTTTTACTAATTAAATTATTATTAATAATTTATAAATAATTAAAAATAATAAAAATGAAGCTATTCTGTTTTTTAATTGTAGTTTCAATTTTGTGCTCAGCTACGTCATTAAAATCTTCTAACACAGAGGAAAATCAAAACGAAATTGAAAAATTAGAAACACAATTCACAAAAGATAATGTTAATAAAATTAAAAAGAAAAAGTTCAAGCCAAAGAAAAATGTACCTATATTAAAACTATATGGAGATCAATATTGGGAAGGATGGATTAAGTATTTCAAATATGATTACGATAATACTATTCAAAAACCAGATAATTTTTATAGAAACCCCCATTGGATTGCACAGAAAACATTAGTAAAGGACAAAGATGATCAAGACTTAAAAGGTAGACCTCAGCATATACCTTCCCCACATCATTTTTGGGCAAAGTTATTGGCTACTGGGAATTTGAATATTCTTTCAAATAGAAAACATGACGATTCAAATATGGCAGATTCGATTGAAAACTTAAATACTGATTCAATTAAATATGTACATAAATCTGATAATGCGAATGGAGCCATAAAAGATCTAGGCTCATTAAAAGAAGGCCATTGTATAAGTGTTTCAACTCTTAAACCAGACAATAAAAAGTCACAAAATTTTAACCCATCAACAGATGATGGTTTTGACCAAACATGGGTTATCTGCACTGATCATAAAAATGAGAAAAATACTCTTATGTCTCTATTAGTAAGTATGAAATTAAGACGACAAGAAGATCTTGGCGATATTTTATTTGAAAAACAACAAAGTAAAATGCCTTACAAAACTGCTTCTGAATTAATGAAACAATCTCCATTTAATCCTAAAATAAGAAGAGGTGGCCCCAAAGCAGATGATGGTTATTTACTTTTATTACAAGATTGGTCTGCTTGCTCAGTCAAATGCGGCGGAGGTATAAGTACAAGACAGTGGATGTGTGTTCCACCAAAGAATAAAGGTCGTCCATGCCCTGGAGAGACTATTCAAACTAGAAAATGCCATAAGAAGCCTTGTCCACAAGTAATAAATTCACTCCATTTACCTAAAAATGATAAAAATCATGTAACTTTAACTCCGAAATATGTAGCATTGCCTTTTTCTAAACGCCCACAAAGTTATGTACAATGTGAAATTAAAGAGAATGATGTTCTTTATAATACTAACGAGTTTGACCCTAACAGAAAACAAAAAGTTAAGGTTCCTGCTAGATTGGTTATGAATACTCATACTATTTCCGTATTCAGAGATGATGGCTACAACAACGCTTTATTTGTATTTAACTTAGCAGAATCTTCAATAGCTTTATCAGAAGATGATCATTGTTGTTTCTTTGTCACTAATCAAAATAGAGAACATGAATTATGTGCTTTCGGTAACAATTGCGGAACTAAACATAATCCAATATGGGTTAATAAATGGAAATACGACTTTGAATATTTCTTAAAGAAATGCCATGATCCTTTACAAGCTACAAATCTAAAGGGACTTCTTAAAAAACACGGACCAGGTAAACAACACGGACCACCAGGGCAAGGTATCGCCATAGATATGCAAGTCGAACAACAACAAATGTTAAAATCAAAAAGATCAATAATTAAAAAGGCTGTAAGCTCAAACTTTGAAGTTGAAATGGAAAAAAGAGTTGGACTAACACAAAAAGTATCCTTTACTGCGTTAAGACGTGAAATTAATCTTGAAGACTTAATTAAAAAAGAAGAAATCGAAAAAGGTAAAAATAAACTTGAAGAACTTAACACTCAAGTAAAACAAGAAATTAAGAAAAAACAACTTTTAGAAAAAGCATTAATGAAACGACAACAAAGTTACAACCAGGTACGTATCGCCAAACATACTAAAGTACAAATGGATGATATTAAAAATGAAACAAAAATAGACATTAAATTTAAACGAAGCATATTAAAAAAGAAAATTGAAGCAATAAGAAATAAATTTAAAAGAAAACATAGGTTACTTCAACAAAAAATACAGAAAATTAGATCAGAGATGGCTAGCTCAATAATGGATGCAAATAAAAATGGTAATCAAGAATTATGTATTAAGGCAAGAAATGATATGGCTCAAATTAAGAAGTATTGTGATGAAAATGAGGCTTTCGATTATATAAAAAACCAAAGTTGTAAAGAACCAGATAACTTTTGCTATAGATGCTGTGAAATGGAATTCGGAAATATGTTTATATCCAAACGTGAAGACTGCCAAAACACTTGTGATAAGGAAATGAAAAAAGATATGGAAAACGGAGATTGGATTTGGACTACTGATTAAAAATTACTTTTTCAATTAATTGAATGTTAAAAATAAACTAATATTAATTTTTATATTAATTATTTATTAAGTAGTTTTAATGGTTTATAGCAGACTATTAATTATTAATTAAACATAATTTTTCAGAATATAAGTATTATAATCAATTACAATCTTTTAATTAAGTAAATAATAAGATTCTAATCAAATAAATTTGTTTGACGATATATACCCGAAAAATCTTCTGGATTTTTTGGTTCATTTAATGTTTGTTGTCTTGTTGTATCAAATTTTATAATATTTAGTATGTCTTCATTAGTAAGATTCTAAATAGTTAATTTTACATTAAATATTACTATATCAATTTCAGCAACTTCTTCCTTCTCGTCTGCGTTATTGAGATTATCGTCTATATCCATATTATTATTGATAATTTGTTCGGAAATAGGAAATTGCACTCGTTCACTGTCAATATTTACATTATTATTAACATTTGTATTAGTATTAGTATTAAAATTTGGAGTTGAAGTATTTGCATCATTTGTATTTGCTATAAAGAAATATGTAAATATTTAATAAAGTAATTATATTACTTAAATTATAGTTATTTAAATCAATTAAACCTCCATTACTCATAGTTCTATGCATATTTAAATTTGGAACATTTGTATCAACTGATGCATTACTGACAGTTCTACTTAAATTATTAGAAAGATTAGAATTATTTCTGTTTATTCCTCCCATCATATTACTCATCATACTTGAAAGACCAGGATTAGACATCATATTTCCCATCATGCTGCTCATTAGTCCGCCTAGTCCTCCTGGCATTCCACCGGCACCAGGTTGTCTACCTTGTGTTCCCGGTTGTGTACCTTGACCTGTTCCAGTGCCTGTACTTGGGCCTGTACCACCTTGTTGGCCTCTGGGATTCATCATTTGTTCTACCATACCCATCATATTTGACATATTTTCCGGCTGAGTAAGTTGGCTAAAAATATCTTGCATTGGATTTCTTGGTCTTTCGTTATTATTACGTTCTGGTTGAACTTCTTTTATTTTTCCTTGACCTGGTGCGTTTCCAGTTTCTAATCCTTTCAATAGAGGAACTATAGGTGTAGTTGTTTTGAGTAAATCATCTAATGCTACTGATAAAGTTTTTATTTTTTCTTGTAAGTATTTCCTTTCTAATTCGTCAGTTAATAACGATTCTCTTTCTAATAATTCACCAATTTGGTGTATGTAAGGAATTATTCTAGTTAAGTTGTTTGCATATTTGTTGAGGAATCGACCGAATATAGTAAGAGAGTTCTTTGGGACGTCTAAATATATGAGTAATAATAAGATATATGAAGTCATATAAGTAAATTAAAATATACTTAGATGAGGAAGATAGTTTTGTGGATATTCAGCTCCTGAAAATGAGTCTATTGTTTTTCCGAAATTTTGTAGTTCTTGATGTGGTAATGATTGTTGCTAAAATAATTAACGTTATGATAATGACAATGATAATATATTTTAGTTATAAGTACTTTTGTAGAATTTTGATTTGTTTGTATATTTAAATTATCTCTATCTTGCTCTCGACTAACTATTAAAGGAATATTGTTATTAGAGTTATTAGTGTTATTAGTGTTGTTGTTATTATTAGCATTTTGATTAGGTTCATCATCTGAACCAAACATATTCCCTAAGAAACTAAATAAACCTCCTGTTGGTCTTGCATTTGTAGTTGGATTAGTAGTAGTTGTTGGATTAGTAGTGGTAGTTGGATTACTAGTAGTTGGATTACTAGTAGTTGGATTACTAGTAATTGGATTTTGCTGAATATTCCCAGTAATTGTTTGATTTGTTTGATTTCCACTAGGAGTTGTGCTATTGTTATTAGTCGTATTAGTATTATTAGTCATATTTGTATTATTCACATTATTACCACTATTCTCCGGCTGTCTACTCTGTTGATTTAAACTTCTTGTTATATTTTGTAAAAAAGCAAATGGATTACTATCATCACCATCAGTATCAATTTCAAAATCTGATACAAAAACCTGATTCATATTCTGAAATTGAGGATCTTGTAAAAGATTTCCAAGTATTCCTTGAAGTGGGTTTTGGGGGTTAAGTGGATTTTGAGTGTTTTGTCCTCGATTATTATTTTGCTCTTGATTATTATTTGGTTCAGTATTGGTTGTATTAGTCTGTTGTTCAGTAGAATTATTAGAATTTGTATTAGTATTATCTGGTATTCTAGATACTAAATGTATAATTTCATCATCATGTAAAACTTATTGTTAAACAAAAACAATTACTATAAGATGAAAGATTTTTCTCGTCTTTTAATTGTCTTCCTTTATAAATTAATCTTTGTTGTGGTGGTGCAATATTTAAAATGCTTTGTATAACAATTTTAAAATCTGGAATACTTATCTAGTATTAATTTTAGATTAGTAATTGAATGTAATTGTTATAGTTATTTTATAGTTATTATTATAGTTATTGTTACATCTTCTGGTACTTCCATTTCATGAAGATTATTGTCTAATGTTTTGATTTTGAGTTTTCTAGTCATTTTTATATGTTAATATATTTAATTGTGATTAATATGTAATTAATAAATGTATTGAAATAAAGTCTTATTAATAATATAATTTTATGTAAATTATTGTAAAATTATAAATATTTAAATAAAATGTCGAACATGCAAAAAATAATGAGAGGAGTAGTTAGAGATCATAAAATACCAGTAATTAATGAAATTTAATGAATTATAACATATCAACACTTATAAATAATTTAATAAAAAGAAATATACGAAAATAATAAATAGAATAAATATATCTAACATATTTACTATTAATTATAGAATCCAGATCTATTTCATCCTTACAATAGTACCAATGTCTTAAGTAAAAAGTTTATTAAAACTAATTTAATATGGGCTGGACAAAAAATGGGAACTGACGATGCTATTCCCGTTCCTATTTTCACTGTAAATATAACTATTTAATATATTTTAGATAGGGTTTTTGATGTTAGGTGCCTTTCAATTAGCAGCAATGTATGTTCTATACAAAGAAAGAAGTATATTATTCATTATAATAACTTTATTTACAAATAAATATTAAGGTTGGTTATCTAAAATGTCTTTATTTAGTTCACATGGTCATATAAATACCTTTTGGTCAGCTAAAACAAACCCAGATATTCATTACAATGCATTGGATAATTTATATACTGATGATAAACAATGCGGAATTAGACAACTACCAAAAAGACCTTGGTTATCATTTAAAGATCCCGAAGCTACAATGAAGAGAGTTGCCTTAAAACATAATCACTAAAAATAATTTAAAATAATGATATAATTTGATGCATAAATAAATAGATAAATAGAGATAATAAAAACATATTTAAAGATATTTAAAATTATAAAATGATTAAGTATTGATATTAAATGAATATTTAATTGATATCTATATTACTCCGATATTATAAAAATATTCAAATAATATTATTATAATGTAATGTAAACTTAATTAATTTTAAAAATAGTTTACTCTATGAAATAAATAAATTAAATATTATATTCAAAGGAGAAAAGTTTTTAATGTAATATCTGCTGCTGTTATTGTGTATTAATGTTTGGTATTTTTTGATTTCTTATTTATTAATTATATTCCCCAACTTCCTAAATCGTCATCTACATTTCTTGATTCCATTTCAACTGTTAAGATTAATAATTAGTTAATGATTATTATAATAATTAATATATACTTATTATTTGTTGCTTTTTATAATGAGTGAAATAGCAAGTATCTGCAATATCTAAGTATATCGCATCATCAAACACAAAAAATATTTTGTCTATATCATGATGAATTAAATAATGCTCAAAGTGTTCTATATGTAATTCTCTTTTAAATAAATTTTTCTTTATTGCTTCTATTTTAAATTGTTTTAGCTTCGTTTCTTCATCTTTTATTTTGCTAAATTTCTTATCTTCTTGTCGCCTCATCTTAAAAATACAACCTTCGTTGTTTGATAAGTCTTTTTTTAAGATTGTCTATTTAAATTAAATTTAGTTAAAATGTGTTATATTAACGGTAATTTACCTGTATTATGTAGTTGTATTCGCCTGCTAATGATCTACTTATAAATAAGTTATCACTGTAGAAGTGAGATATGAAAAATTTGCTATCCTCCATGTTCAAGGTATTACTAAAGTAATATTATATTTATATATTTACATCATTTCTTCAATTTTGAATTTGAAAGAAGGAAAAACTTTCATACTTTCTACTAATTCATATAACTTCGAATTTTCATAATGTAATTGAAGTTTTAGTAATATACACTCACCATTAATTGAAAATGTCATTGATTTCATTTTTGACAATGGAATAGAATTTTGAAGGGATAGAGGAATACCTGAATTGTTTGCACTACTTAGACTATTAACAAAATTATTATTTGTGGTATTTGACGAATTACCATCTTGACCGCTGGAAATATTGTTCGAAGTAAAATTTTCCTTTTTGTATTTTTTATGATGTTTGAAAAGAGAATTATATCTAGATTTTGCTAAAACATCCTATAATTATATATAAATAAGATTATAAGATATTAGTAATGTAAATTACTATTTTGTGATTAATCCCATCTTGAAATGAATTATAATCATGAAATTTGATTATAGCATTAAGTTGATCTATTGATATACAGTCCTTATTTTGACAAGAGTCAATTTTGTTACTTTCAATGCCATTGCTATCTTCTTGATTAACTTCATGATTATTAACTTCATGAATATCTTCTGTTGGTTTTAAGCATTTTACCGTTAAAGTATTTATATTATTATTCTCTTTATTAGTTTCAATATCAGTTTTCTCAGCTTTCTCAGCTATCTCAAAATCTCTAATTAATTGCTTATTTTCCTTGTTTTCAACAATATTACCTGTAATATCACTCCCATCATTAATTTTATTTATCTTTTTATTAACAAAGAAATCATTATTCCTCTTCTTCTTTTCTGTTTCAAAAACTAATTTATCGTTTATATATCTTAACGGAAATTTTTCAAATCTTATGCTGTTCTTCAGATAAAAGAAGATCTTCTCTTCATCGAAATAGGTCATAAAATTTAATTCAATTGCGAGCTTCAAATAAATTAAGATATCTTCTGATTCAACACGTTCCACTATATTTTCCTTTAAAATGTTAAGATAAGTAGTAAGTGTAGTAATATCATTTGTTTCATTTCTATTCATTCCTTTTAGGAAATATTTAATATCTTTAGTTAAGTAAATCTCAAGAAACATTATAATAAAAGTAAATATAATAGAATTCATTTTTTCATCAAAGTTAATGTTGTTTTCGTCGGCTAGTAAAAAGTTGAAGCTTTGTTTGGTTCTTTCTTTTTCGTTGTCTAAGAAGAAATCGAAGTTGTCTAAACATTGTTAAAAGTAATAAGTATGAAATTTTATTTAATATACCTGTAAGAATAATGATTGGACATTTTGTATTAACACTTTTATTACATAAGCTATAGTAAAAACCCTTTTCGTCTTCTAATTCTTCAAAGTTATCAGGAATTAATATAAGTGTTTTTTTGCTGGCTGATATTTTGTATATATTATCAGTTAAGAGACTTATTTTTTCCTTAATTTCTTCTTGGCTACAAGTAGGAGTATTCGAAGTATTTGTACTATTTGTGTTATTTGTAGTGTTTGTATTGTTTGTAGTGATTGTATTGTTTGTAGTGTTTGTTGTTGGTTTAGTTAACTTTTTGTTTAACTTAATTGTATTATTATGCTCTTTATTGTGTTCTTTATTGTGTTCTTTATTGTGTTCTTTATTATATTCTTCATTAAATTCTTTAATAGATTCTTTATTAATTGGAGTAATGTCATTTGTTTCAGTAATGTTGTCAATGATGTCCAGTATCATGGCATTATCATTTTGACTAAAGAAAATGTTATTATTTTTATTTCCATTAATTTCATTTTCATTATTATTTCCACTACCAATAGAATTACTTCCATTACTTCCACCGACATTTAATATCCTACTATTATTAGGATTATTTTGCATTACATTCGTTATTATTTTAATTTTTTCGTTTATAGAATTACTAACAGTAGAAATCTTATGCGACTGTGTCGCTTCCGATAATTTATTTAATTTAGCAACCTTATCTTTTTGTTCATCAATTTTAATTATATCAAAATTAAGCTCATTGCAAATAGCTTCAATATATTCGATTGTCCGAACAAACTCATTACTCTTAAACAGAAGAACAAGAGCTTTTCGCTGAGGTTTTTTTGTTAAAAAACTTCCAACATATTTTTTAATTTTTTCCGATAAAGAAGAGTTTATAACCTAAGAATAATGATAAATTTATATCAATTTAAATGAATAATTATATAAATAATATGCATATCAAGAGCATTACCTCTTTCGAGTTTATGGGAGTATACTGAAGAAATAAATGACGATTTGTATTAAATCCTCCGAATAGTTTTATTTTCTCTTTTTCAAATTTATTTAAATCAAAAAAGGACTTAGGAATAAAAATCAACCTTTCGTCTAATTGTAAAAAGTACTTTATAAGTATATTGTTAATATTTAATTCTAAATAATTTAAAATTGTTGAATGGTTGAATGACTGATTATTCAGAATGGTTTGAATATTATCTTGATTAAACTTTGGCGCAATCTTCTGGAAAATAGTTAGAATGATCTTTGATGTATTATTAATTAATTCTTCATTAAAACAAATCGAATTTAAACATTTCTTATCTTTATCGTTAAAGTCTAAATAGTTTGTGTTTTTGTTAATAAAAAACTTCGATATTGTTTGAACATTTGTCGGGGTATTCATTAAATTTACTATATTTAATTAAATATATATTACCTGAGTTTGTATTATTGAAAACTGAATTTAAATTTGTTTGATTTGTTAATTTAGTTGTCGGATATTTACTGATAGTTTGTATTGGTGTTCTCTTTCGTTTCATTTAGCGCTTTATTATATTACATTCTTATTTACTTTAGTAGTCTATTGATTAAATATTTATTTATGTTGAAAATATTACTAATTAAATTATTTATAATATGAAGTTTAAAGAATAAAGAATAAATAATAATAATATTAATTTATTAGGTTTAGACTTTGTTATGCGAATTATAAATTATAAGAATTTAAAACGTATAAGATGAGATAAATGCAAAGAAGTCAAAGATATTATCATTTATAATATTACTTAATAAATTATATTATATTATAATAACTTCCTGCATATTAATATTTACATAATAAAACCATATTATAAAAATATTATTATATAAAAAATATAAAAATATAAACTAAAAGTTAATTAACAATTATAGCAACTATATCTAAGTCCAAATAAATCTTTTAATATTCTTGCGTTTATTACACTCTTCTAGATCTTTTTTGAAATTAGGACATTATTCATCAATTTACTAAAGTTAGTATATGTAATAGGTTTATTCTCTATTAAATCTAGACCTTGTGAGAGAATATAGTTCATCTTTTCAGTATCATTATAACTAGTATATGAAATAGAAGTAATTTTGTAAAA
>Ga0100378_1006028_pt1 | contig 11028 bp, 16 predicted proteins | sample CryGeymeta201502_FD_81535 | JGI IMG/M metagenome (GOLD analysis project Ga0100378, IMG submission 81535) | Groundwater microbial communities from Crystal Geyser aquifers in Utah, USA - Crystal Geyser metaG 2015-02 | ecosystem: Environmental > Aquatic > Deep subsurface > Groundwater | place: USA...
CTATTCAATTTTTCGATGGTTGTCCTCAAAGAGCATAGCCTGAACTCTTCTATGCTCTTCCAGCTCATTCTGCAGGGCGCATTATCGGAGCCTCTGCTCCATGCTGATTAATTTGTCCTTGTTTTATTCCCTCTCCGCTACATAAAGATCTAGAATTTTTTACCTCCCTTAGAGATTATTCATTTTGAGAATGAGTTCATTCTTGATTACTTCGTTAAACCTATTCGCCTACTGGAAGTCTTTCTTGACATCCTTGGTCATTTCATAGGTTTATTTGCTGAGAATTTTGCTTTTTTCCTCGTAAATTCTTAGTCTGTCAGTAACGTAGCTCTGATGTTTGGCAAAGCTGTCCATCATGTGAGTAAACTTCTGGTCCTTGATAAGCGATAGCATACATAGCTCTGAACTATTTAAAGCTTCCGACTCAGAGATCGCTCCATACTGTCAATAATTGTCTTTACTGTTTCTATTCCTGACTCGTTCCTTGTTTTGTTAATATCAACGTCGCTTTTCTAAATATGTTAATGCCTACGATTGACACTATTGTCTCCCTTATTTGGTAAACTTATTTGCCTATGTCCTTGATACTCTTGTCCAAAGCTTGTCTGTCTGTCTAAAATTTGAGGAGTTGTTGGACTTGGCAGTCAAAGACACTCAGCTATCCTCTTATTTTGTTCCACTCATCCTCCACTCTGATTAATAAGAGTGATACTTGTCGACAGTGGGGGCTATCTATTTGCTGATAAGCTCTCTCACTTTATTGCTAGTAGCAAACTCCTTTATATCCTTGTAGTCCCCAGTTTTTTGCATAATTTATTGCAGTAAATTATTCAGACAAAATAAACACAATCACTCCAATTATAACTCCTCATAAATCTGGTAGACCGACTCATTTATCTCAGGGTTCGGGTGAGCAGATAAATTCTCAAGGAATTAAGTGTATCCTTGGCCTAACAGTACAGCTTTGAGATGATTGGCGAATCTGCCGTCGTAGGCGAGTCCTTTGAGGAAGTTGAGGGTGGCGAGTATTTAGCTGACTGGGCTTTCTACTTCCCACACAGATATGCACAATTCAACCAGCCCCTGAATCTGATCTTGCCCAATAAACTAGAATTCCATTTGATTTCTAGATATCATAGCCTCTGACATTTAAATCATCGTCTGAGCCAATTTGACAAATTCCAAATGTATTGGCTGGTCGTCCTTGACATCCTTGACAGATTTCATAAGAAGGTTGAAATTGCCACAGAGTTATTGAAATACTTGTTGGATCTGTTGGTTCTGAATAAGTCCATGAGAAGTTAGGACTTTGCTGCACAATTTGATCTAGGGTAGAGTGATATGGCTCTTGTTGGCTATTTCAATACAAGCATTGACAATGGTCCTGTATAAGTTGAACTCAGATATTTAACTGTATCTTTAGCGAAGGAACTCTAGGTAAAACTCGCATATGCATTAGTCTAGATCTTATGAAAATTGATGACCTTCCCTTGCAGCGAGAGAGATGGAGTATATTGAGTTAAAGGCCTTCCATATGCTTCTAATTGAAAGGTTAAAGTCGTTTCTCAGAAGCTTTAGAACAGAAACAGCCTCAACTATTGTCCTTACACTACTTTAAGGGATAAAAAATCCTGGCTTTCTTTGAGTTTGTAATAAAAAATAAGAGAAAATCGATTGTAAAATAGATTCCCATTTCTAGTCGGCTTACCTCAGTTTTTATGAATCAATGCCATTGACTTACTTAAACCGATAAAATCCACTAGAGATGAGAAGTTCATTTCTGATAAACCATATCATCAATGAGGCGAGCTCAGGAAACATGTTTTAGGCTTATTCTTTTTTTCCAGGCGAGAAAGAGGTGTCTGAATGAAGGAGCTTAAAAATATGTTCGAATATGGCAAAGACAAGGTTGTGAACGGAGTTGAACATTTACTTTCCTTCAGATTCGTATGAACTAAGGCTAACAAAAATATTGCCAAAGACGTATATTATGTTTGTGACAATGGGAACACGAAAAATCTTAAAAGTTAGTTATGAGGCAATGAGGTGAATAATGCTTGTTGTTTACAGGTCCAGAGTGTCTCTGAGTTTCTTCATCATAAAATTGGCATCTTAGGCGATTGAAAGGCTCAGCTGAGGAGTGAATTTTCGTGGCCTGAATACACTCAGCTCTATCAGGCAGGAAGTTATCGCTTCTAACATTCTTGTGCCCAGATTAGCATGTTCTGGACTGCTCAATACCTATGTCGATGCTTGTAAGAGAATGTTGATGTGGCTGAGAATCTGATGAAGGTCAGAGGTATAGTTGAATACTTCAATGAACATTTTCTCGAGGTTTTGGGGAATTTTGGCTGCAACGGAGTTTGATTTATTGATTTGCCTGATTTTAAGGTTGAATTCCTAGTTTCGAGTGCATATTTGCCTCGATATATAGTTTATACATACCACCAGCTCTTATTCTGAAAAAATAGTCATACTGTCTCCGTAAAAAAGTTCAATACTCTGACCCTGTTTCAGCAGCATGATGCTTCTGGCGATCTTTGAATCAGAGCTGAGGCTCCTTTCTGCCTTCATCTCGGTCTGGGAACTACCCACCATCATCTTTAAAAGAATCTTCGATTTATCAAAGGCATCCAGGCTCGTCGGCACTATCTTGCTCAGAATGTCAGTCGCATCGGCATCGTTCATACCCTATCTTACCTCGAGAAGTAGCTTCGACCTGCATTAGGCCATGTACTTGTCTATCTGCTGGCGCCTTATTTATTTCCTGTACTGCTCCTTTCTGTTAGCAATCGCCCCTCCACAGGACTCCATACTATGATATATTATATACTTTGGCGCCGAATAGATGAGCAATAAAAGAATCAGACATCATCCTCGGCCCTCTCAACTGCCTTCTTTAACGCTTTGTAGGAAGTGTGAATGTCAAAGCTTTTCTTGTACTCTTTCTATGGACCCAATAATTCAGCAGCTACCTTATGAAATTATCCGTACTAGAGACTTTTCTTGGATTGAATGCTGCTACTTTGAATTGATCCCAGAGATTCAGAGTTATTCTCCATAGATCCGTCTGGACCTTCTTCATTGCTGTTGCTGATCTGGGAAAGGGACTACTTCTACAAGGTATTTCTCTTGATTTTTTTCTTTTTGCCCTTTTATAGCTGCTATGTAACGAACATGGGCTCCTCCTCAGGTTCCTACTAGTATTCATACTACTACTCGTCCTATATCTATGTTGCGAAAGGAGTACCTCTGAGTCTGAAGAAAATAGATCCTACTCTTTTGGAAGCTACAGACCGAAGAGAGCGTTTTTCTTTTTTTTGAAAACACTCGCCTCAACTTTTACGATGTTTTCGAATTTAATTGGGCACCTTTCAGCTTTTTTTGATTTGAGATAGTAGGGGTTTAAATCTTAAATGATGACCTAGGCCCCGGTTCTGGCGTAGACCTCCATCTCAAGACCCTTATACTGATTGCTGTTGGCAAATGGATTTCCAGTGATGTACAACTTTTTGAGATTGATGAAGTTCCGCGCACAAATCAGGTTGTGCTGATTTTATACAATGTTGTAAGAAAAGTCCAGCTCGATCAAGGTTGAAAAATTACCTGCTGCTAGCTTCTCAGTGTGAATGCCTCTTATTTTATTTCTGGCGACTGATATTGTTTCTATTCTGGGGAGAGTCGCCAAGGAGCCCCAGAAGTTGGAAGCCTTGTAGTCTGACCTAAAGTTGTTGCCTTATAGATTGAGTCTTTTGAGTAACTGAAAATGTTCAAGACTTTATGGAAGTTCTGAAAGCTCGTTGTAGCTGAGGTCAAGTTTCATAAGGCAAGGAATGAGAGAGAGCTGAGGGAGATAGCCGTACTCGAGATAATTGAAGGACATGTTGAGGTCTTGCAGGCAGTCGAAGCCTCCTCTTTCAAGGTTCACCTCTTTGATCTGGTTGTGAGATATGTTTATCTTTTAGACAGCAGGTAGCTTTCTCAGTTTTTCGAGCGCTATGTAATTTTCGGAGCAGTTGAGCTCGACCAGATTCGAAAAATATTCGAGGTGGTCCTCATTGATGTCGATGATGCGCTTGTAGGAAATGTTGGCAGTGATTACCTCCTTTGGGTGCTCAAAATGAAGCATCTTCAGCAGCATCAGCCCATCCACTATCTTCTAGGCCATAGCTTCCTCTCCTCGGATCGGAATCTTCTTTATCTTGTAAGGATTTCTGGAGTGCAGCTTCTTCTTTTTCTTCTTCCCAGCTCTCGGGATGTCCATCGGGTTGAGGAGAACCTTCCCCACAGGCAGGGGCTTTTGGTCGATGGCCGTGAATTGATTATACATTTTATTATCAGCAGTTATATAAAGAACAGGTCCCGCTTCACCATAGCTCTGTCTGGATGGTTTATTATCAATTTGGCTCAACTAAAGAAGACCATCTTGCAAGCTACTGACATTTATACTGGTGGTAACTGAAGAGTGGAGTGCAAATCTATAGTTTATTGAAATAAATTGATTATGGAAGGTAAATTGGATTTGCTGAACTTTTCGAACGAGAAGTCGGTCTATAAAGAGTTCAAGGCTGGATGTATGAGTATCATAAGCAAGAGCACCTGCTTCTGAGCAGCCCGATCTTCAAGTTCAATGACTACAAAAAAAAGCAAGAAAGAAACATCCTCATAACCAACACCGGAGTTTACAACTGTAAAGACACCAGTAATTATCTCGTCATTCAGCCATCAAGCGAAAGATAGGCGTCGAAAAAATAAAGGCCATTACTGTCAGCCGCATTGGAACAGAGTTTGTCATCCACGTGCCCGATTAATACGACTACCGGTATTTGTTGCCCTACAATAGATATGCATCCGCTGACAGAAGGGACCAGATCATTTTCAGTATCCTCAGGGCCTGCAGAGAGACATGTGGGTATAAGTTACCTCTCTACTTTCGAGACTAATTGAATCTGGTGCACTATGCCACCACCAAGGAGGAAAAGAAGAAGGATGGTCCCAAGGAAATCAAGGGAGAGTATACGATGCACGACGACATATCTTTCCAGAAATACCTGGAGGGATAGGAGAAAGAAAAGGAAATGGTCAGAAAAACGACCAAGACCTTGTATTCTCGTAACAACCTCAAGGAGGAGGTGTCGATAAATGACTTCGTGCCGAAAATAGTTTTGGGAAAGGGAGCATTTGGTACAGTGTTGCTGGTGGAGAAGAAGGACACCAAATAACTGTTCGCTATGAAATCAATAAACAAGGACGACATTGTCAAGAAGGATCAGATCGAACACACAAAGACAGAAAAAATGATTCTTGAGCATGTCAATCACCCCTTCCTGGTCGGACTTGCCTACGCCTTCCAAACCTCCAACAAGCTCTACTTCATCATGCAGTTCATGAGTACCCATCGACTTATGTAGAGGGTGGATAGTTGTTCCAGCATCTTTCCAACCAGAAAAAATTCCCAGAAAAGCAGGCCAAGTTCTATGCCATGCAAATTGCCTTAGGACTCGGGCATCTCCACTCTAAGGATTTCATCTATCGAGATCTTAAACTTGAGAATGTTCTGATGGACGACAATGGAAACGTTAGCTTAACTGACTTCGGAATGGCCAAAATTGTCAGGGATGGTGAGACTGCAAAGACCTTCTGCGGAACACCAGAGTACTTGGCACCTGAGGTTCTGGAGGGAGGAGGATATGACAAGACTGCTGACTGGTGGTCATTGGGAGTTTTGACTTATGAAATGATGCACGGATTGCCTCCTTTCTACAACAAATCCCAATCTCTGATGTTCAAGCTCATCAAATAAGGCGAAGTAAAATTTTCAGAAAAGGTGAAGCTGACTCTTGAAGCTCAGGATTTTCTGTTGAGGATCCTGAAGAAAAATCCGAAGGAAAGATTGGGTGCCAATGGAGATGCGGCATAGATCCTTGGTCATCCCTGGTTCAAAGGCCTCGATCGATAGAAAATGATGGAGAAAAAGGTACTCGTATATTTATCTAGTTACCGCCTCCCTTCAAGCCGAAAGTAGAGGGAGAGGAATGGCTTGACGGCTTTGACAAGGAGTTCACTTCTGAATTGGCTGCTTACGATGAGCGAGAGGGCCACAAGGAGTCAGAACAATACAAAAAGATCTTCTAGAAGTTCTGATGTATAGGACATATCTGGATTACAATATTATTTCTCACACCAATCTCTATTACTACAGTTCTATGGCATGGATAGCCGTAGCAATCGTTATTGTTTTCGATTTGTTCTTGAAATATAAATAATAAAATGAACAGATCCCCTCTGCGAAGGACTCCCGAGAAGAGCAGAACTATATCGAGATCCAGACTGGCAGAATCCAACATCACCCAAAGAGCAAGCTCCAGCCTATACTACTGCCACTACAAGAATGCTATGTATATGGGAGGCATCAAGGCCTTCAAAAAAGATGGAAGAGGAATCCTCCTTCACGACAGTGGAGTGTCGGCCATCACCTCCTACTATAACGACCTCATGCACGGTCATAACATCTTTTTCGATAACTACAACCTTCTCTCGGGTATATTTAACAAGAACAGAATCATAGAGGCAGTCTATCGCACAGAAGGATTCCTAGTATATCTTCTCTACAACCAATAAAGAGAGCTCGACGGAAAAGCAAAAGTCCTCAACTTCCTGACCAAAAGAATCGTCTATGCTACTTTCAAAAAAGGTAGTATGATTGACAAAGCCGAGGAAAACGATGGATAGCTCCTTAATCGGGTTTTCGACCTGGGATAGCTTGAGCTGATCGTGGGGAGAACCCATGCTAAGGTCATCAACTACGAAATAGAGAAAATTCCCAATATCGAGTGTGAAAAACATGGGAACAAAGTCATTGTCGGCTTCGAAAAAAACGGGTTCATCAATGGGCTCGGGTTCCAATTCATTATCAGAGGGGGACAAGGAGGATACAACCCTGATACTCTCCGGCAAGAGGACGAGTTCGAGCTTCGAATGGCGGAGAGGGGATACTTCATCAATACACAGTTGAATGGAATGGGATAAAAAGTCTTTAGAAATGGGAATTTTTATATTGGAGAATTCAAAAATGGAGTCTTTGAGGGCAATGGAATTCTAAAGAACGTTTAGAAAAAGAATTGGGTCAGTGGTTTTTTCAAAAACGGGAACTTAATTGAACTGTTGGAGTACAACGGCGAAGGCGAAGGGCGAAAGATAACGAGGATCATGGAGGCTTTGCACGAGAGAAAAACAAACTGGATCAACTATGATATCCACCTCCAGGACATGACATTTTTTGTGGGGGAGATCGAAAAGATACTGACAACAGAACCAAATAAGCAAGTGGAGACCCTTGAGCAAAGAAAGCTGTAAGTGCTCAAAAGGATTCAGTAGAAGTTCCTATCCGACGACCTAGCTCCAGGAGATGAAATAGAGAGCTCAATACATCAACTCAAGACCAATTTGGGCAATTCGTCTCATAGCAAGTTTATTCATAGCTTTGGGCAGCCTAACAACCCTAGGTCTTCCTCCAGAGAAAACATATAAGTTCACAATGCTCCTCTATCGAGTAAGGAATACGAGGATATATCATACAGCAGAATGAGCAAAAGTAATCGTTCGGTATCTCTTATCAATAAAACCTATCTTAATCCAAGCAGATCCAGATATCATCAGGAGGAGCCGGAGTGGATGAAAGCTAGTGACGATGTGGCCTCAAAGAGCATTCAGGAGACACCTCCCGGAAAAATCAATAGGTGGAACAAGCCGAGAGAAGAATACAAACCTCCTGAGAGAAGTAACATTCCTCCTCCCTTGAGCAGCGAAAGAAGCTCCCTAAATAGCAAAGGAGCTCTAGATTCGAAAAGGATGATCGCTAAGAACAAGATATTCAAGTACCTAGAGACCCAGGAATCCCAAAGGTCTCCTCAGTTTAACTACACGAAGGTGGACACTTTGCGATAAATAGGAAGGTCGAGGGAGTGATTTTATATTTTTATTGGCCTTTTCGACCCGGACCAATGAATATTATTGATTATCCAGCTAAGATTACAAGATGAAGCAGCATGATGAAATCCTTGAAAAATACTCTTTCAAAAAAGACAAGCCATTCTTCACTGCCCATAACTACAGTGTTTGGCAGGGCACCCAAAAGTAGACCAGCGTCCCCGTCACCATCAAACTCTTGAAGTACCCTCACATCGAGTTGCCCAAGTACCTCAAAAAGCTCAAAGAAGTCAAATCATAGTTTATCGTCAAAATATTTGAGCTGTCTGTGGAGCAAACGAGCATCTTGATGGTGACTGAGCAGGTCACCTATGGTACCCTCAAAAAGGCTCTGGCTGTCTGTTAGCATCTAGATGAAAACGACTCCGTTTTCATTTCCAGAGCTCTGCTCAACGGCCATGTTGATATGCTGAGAGACGACTGCAACTGGTTTGGAACGGAAGATGATATTGAATTCACGGACACAGGAATCAAGCTTTCCTGGAACAACAGCTGCCAGTTTAACCTAGCTAATCCTTTTCCAACAATCTTGAGCAGGTTGGTCACAAGAACTGAAGCCATCAAGAGGAACTCCCTGCTTCCCTTTCCTGAAGTCAAGATTGTAAATGAACTGATCAAAGTGAGTAAGGAAAATGCCTCTGAGATATCCCTTCATCCGCAGATGAAGCAGAAGATCAAGTTATCTAAGAGGAAGGGCCAGAACTGGATGGCCTTACGGGAGGTCAAGGGGAAGAATGAATACTTCGATTAATTGACCTTATTAGCTGTAAGCTTAGAATATGGATTTGTTCGTGTCAAAATATATGATGCCGGAAAAATATCTCCCAATCTTCTAGCCTTCAACAAGCACAAGAACACTTTTACAAAAGTCATAAACGTTTACGATGAAGGAGAAAAAACCATTATCATGAGCTAGTATGCCAACGATGGCAATTTGGAAAACTATGTCAAAAGATTGAGAGCTAACGCCCTTCAGCTGAAGTAGGAACACATTTAATTTTTCGTGTATTCTTTGTTTGAGCCGATAAAGACTGTTCAGGAGTCAACTCTCAAGTCCATTAATATGCTTCATATCAAGAACATTTTTATTGAAAATGGAATTCCGAAAATAGGAGAACCCATACCAGTCAATGGCAAGATCTTTGAAATTCTGGCTGATAGAGCAGACGTGCCTGACTTTTACCACAGTGGGTTCAAAAAAGATCCGAACAGCCGAGATGTCATTTTCGATACATATTCCCTTGGTGTTCTGCTCTACAAGCTGATGTATACTGAATATCCTATTTTCCCCAACGGAAAAGTTCACATACCGACCACCCCTAGCTACAACAAAAGGCTAAAGGCAACTCTTGAGGCGTTTCTGAACTAAGGAGGGTCCCTCAACGACCTCGAGAAAAAGATAGAAGTCAATGAAAATGTGATGAAGCAGGTCCAAGAGAACAAGGAGAAAATGATGGAAGGGGTTCCCAAAAAGGAGAAGAAAGTCAAGAATGTTGAATCATAAGAAGAAGAGTAAGAGTCTGAGAGACCTGAGACTAACTCTAAGATTTCTTTGGTTGAGGAAGAAGCACAAGCTGAGTCAGAAGAGGACGATGAGGATGAAGATAGTTGCTGGAACACTTTGATGGCAAGGATAAAGCTAGCTCCGGCCTCGAAACTAAAAGAAACACATACTTTTTTAGACACACTGGAATAGTCATCCTACCGCAAGTGTAGAGTCTGGACTAAGATAATTCTGATAGCCATTCTCTACCTTTTCATGTTTTTTTACCTGTTTTTGGCAAATTTTGTGGAGCTGCTTTCGGACAGAAGTGTCCTCCAACCTATCAACATCACTATCAGCTCTACCAACTACCCAGTCACCACGTCCAACTACTACAACCTCGATACAAAATTCTCAGCCACCACACAAACAATCCAGGCCCTTCAGGGTGAAGGCCTATGGTGCGGGATAGATTCCTACTTGGGAGGGCCTTAGTATTCCAGCACTGTTAACAGTGAGTCCACTCTTTGGTTATGGTATCTGCTCACAGGCTTATTCTGCATGAGTACATTTGGCTTAACTTAGTTGTCATTGTGGTGGTCAAGCTACTTCAACTATACTTTTTCGATGAGATTCGTGCCTTAAGCCTCAGACAAAATGGAAAGGGAAAATTCAACGTCACAAATTTCATAATTTTTAATCTGATGTTCATGACGCTCTTAGCTGGCCATTTTTACTTCTACAACTTCATATATTACAGTCAGATCGACCCTTGCTTTGGTAACCCTGCGTTTATATAGGCTTCAAGGAAGACGTCTTATACGGCTCTACTTATTACCTTTTCAAAAACGAGTCAGAGTTTCTTAGTGTCTATGCTGCTGTCTTTGCTGCTCAAATGATCATCTGCATTGTCTATCTGTGCATAATCGGTGGCAACTAAAGCATACCCTACAACAAACTGCTCAATCCTATCACCATCTTTGGAGGAGTTTTGTTCATCTTCATCCTCATCGTCAGGTTTGGGGCAATCATGAACTCATACTACTACCCTTCGTAAAAATATCCTTATATAGAGCTGCAAATGACCCCAGTGGCATCATATCAGGAATGTTCGCTAGAGGATAGCTGGCTGGAGTGTTGGGAGTGTTTCCAGAACTAATGCTGCTGATTGAGCTGGCGATAGCCCTAATTGTTGACTGGCTGTTTTACAATTTGCTGGAGAAGAGCTCCTCTCTCCTGGCAAATGATGCCTCCATTGCCAATGATGGCCTTAATGATTTGGTTTGACATAATTTTATCTCAAATATCATATCAAGCCACCAAGTCAGCTCTGTATCTCTCAACTTTGTCCTGGTTGGCCTTCATCAGAGCCGTCAGTTTTTCCTGGAATCTGGCCCTCTCGACCCCATGGATCTTCTGGAGTCGACGGAGTTAGGCGACATTCTAGGCTGTCTTCTCCAGTTATTCTCTTTCCTTTTATACTTTCTCCTCCTCTTTCATCATCAGATACTCTTCCTTATTGCACTGAATCTTCAAATTCTAAATCAGGTTACTTA
>Ga0100378_1006030_pt1 | contig 11028 bp, 15 predicted proteins | sample CryGeymeta201502_FD_81535 | JGI IMG/M metagenome (GOLD analysis project Ga0100378, IMG submission 81535) | Groundwater microbial communities from Crystal Geyser aquifers in Utah, USA - Crystal Geyser metaG 2015-02 | ecosystem: Environmental > Aquatic > Deep subsurface > Groundwater | place: USA...
ATTACTGGGGATTGGGGATTGGGGATTGGGGATTGCAATCCCCAATCCCCAATCCCCAATCCCCAATCAATAAATTCAAACTAAATAAAAGAAAATAAACATAACATAAATACAAAGTAAATTAATAAAAATAATTACCCAATTAAATATTATAAATTAAATCTAATTATATAAATTAAATAAATTATATTAAAAATCCAATTTAAATAATTAACATGTATCTTGATATTTCTTAATCTACCTTATCACTTACTTCATAAACTTAAATTGACATTAGTTTTCTTCCTTCAATATCATTCTTATAATCTCCTTATTTTTCCTAAAATGAATAAAGTTAGTAATAAATGCAATATTGAAAATAAATAAGTATAGAAGTAAAGAAAGTTTAAATATATAATTTTAAACATTAAAAAATATTATTACGATTCATTTGTTTTGGGAGCAAACGTACAATCTCTCATTTCATATTCATTCTTCTTTTTATTAATCTCTTCTTTCTTATCTTTGGGATTTACGTTTTTCTACAGAGTAAGAAAATACATTAAGCAATTTAAGTATTTAAAAGTAAACTTACATATGATAAGTTAAACGGCTTTGGAATTGTAATTATATTATCTCTTGACCAGTTTTCTCCTGTTACGAATACTTCTTTTATTCTGTCTTCCTTGTCTCTTTTTGCTTTTTTTGCCTTTTCCATCTGTTCTAAATGTTTAGCGTATCCTTTCATCATAATAGGTTCTTTATTTTCAAAATTGGGAACTCCTTTGTTAATTTCAGGTTTAAAATTGCATCCTTTTGTAGAGTTATCATTAAGGTATCTAGTATTAATACTATTAATAGTATTAATTACTGTTTCTTTTCTTCTATTTTTTCGTTTTTGTATTTAATCTCTTCTTGTATTCTACTTCCAATGTTTTCATCCTTTTTATAATTCGATTTAATATTATTAAATTTATCTTTATTAGTAATTGGAGTAAAAGTGCAGCCTTCATTTTCTTTACTAAGTTTTTCGTTTCTGTATTGCTTACTTTTATTTGATTCTAAATGTTAGATAGTTAGGTTATTAAATGCATTTATGAATATTTTATTATATATTATATGTATTTAAATCTACCTTTTTTATATGCTAATTCATTCACACTTGAGTTTCTAGCTATATTTCTTGATACATCGTTTATTTTCGGTTTAAAGTCGTACTGAGCGTAGTAAAAGCTTTCTAGTTGTTCTTTACGGCTTTTTAATTGTTCTGCATCTTTGTTGCAGAGTCGTCTTATTTTTTCATCGGCGGTTTCGTTTGATCTGGAGTGATCAGCTTTCATTAGTATATCCGAAGTTACATTAATTTGTGGAGAAAATGTTTCAATTTTATCAGTTGATTTGGAATGCTTTCTTTCCTATGAGTATGTGAAAATAAGTAAATATGCTAGATTATTTATATAGTAATATAATAAAGTAATTGAATATGGTATTTCATTATTAGCTTATCTTATTAATCTAATCTAATTACCTGTCTTTCTTTTTTGATTTCATTATAAACTTGCTGACGTTCTAAGAAGTCATTTATATTTCCACCAGGTTGAATAGAGGAATAATATAACTGAGGAGAGAAAGTACAATTATCTAATGTATAGTCATAACCTTCGTTATCTCTTTTTTTGTTTTTCTAATTAATTATTATATAAGTATTATATATTATTAATTTATATAGGATTATCAGTTTATATGTAATTACAATTCCTTCTCTATATAATCTTTCTCCAGGATTTTCCATATTATCTTGTGTATTATCCATATCATCTCCTCCTTTTTTTCTATTTATTATTTCTTTTGATTTTGAATTAATATGAGGAGTAAAATTAGTAGGATTCTGTTGTTCTGTCTGCATTCTAAGTCTTTGAAGATTTTCTTTCTTATTTTTTAAGACTTCTGAGTACTATAAATTAATTAGATATAAGCATTAATATATAAGATTAGATATTACTCTTTCATGTAGAGGCCCATTTTCATATTTTTGTGCTAAATATTTACTTGTTTCGTTTATTTCAGGCGTAAATGAATACTCATTAGCTATATTTTCTTGCATTTCTCTTCGCATTTTTTCTCTTTTCTCTTTCATTATTTCTCCTAGTTTGAATAATCGATTTTGAACCTTTTCTTCTTGAGTAAAATTTGTCTCTGTGTTATAATTCCTAGGAAGTTTAGAAATATTTGGTTGGAAAGTGCAGTTTGAACTAGCCTAAATAGTTAAATATTAACAATAGTTATAAAAGTAATATAATTATATAAGATGATGTATTATTGTATTATAACAAATAACAATTAAAAAATTCTTACAATATTTGCTTCAGCGGCTTCTTTTTCCTTCTGTCTCTTTTGTATTTCAACTATTTTAGGTGTAGCAAGTCTTTTTATCAGTTCGTCTTTTCCTTCGTTTTTCTTTTCCATTTTGTTTGCATACTCACTAAGTTTTGGTTTAAAAGTACATTCCTCTCGCATTTTTATTTCTTGTTCTGATTTAATACGGTTAAACTTTTCATTTGATCTTTCACGGTATTTAGGGTTATACTGATTTGCCATTTTTGTAAAATAAGGAGTCATTCTCTTCTCTACCTTTTCTGCTGAAATATTTCGGTTACCTTGACCGCTAGAGTTGTTTCTTGAGTCTCTGTTTCCGTTTCCCATTTGAGTGTTTAGTGTATTTACACTTTTATTTTTGCCTATGTACATTGGTGGTTTGCCTGCTTTTTCTTTGTTAGAATTTTTTATGTATATATTTTCGTTTTCGTTTTGGTCAAGGAATATCTTTTTATTACTGGATTCTTGAGAATTATAATTTTGATTATAAGGTGTATAATTATTTGTATATCCTCCTGTATTACTATTATTATTTTGTTTTTCATATGAAGTTTGTTGCATAGGATTCTTAAAATTATATTGCTTCGACGGGTTTTTAAAAGAATTTTGATATGAGTTATTCATATTATCATTATCTTCATTTTTGACTGAGTATTCTTTTTCGAAGTTTTTAGGTTCATCTTCTTCACTAAAATAAATTAATAAATTGTGAATAAATTGTAAATAAATATTATTATAAATATACTTACTCGCTTTGCCCATGAATATTCATATAGTTATTTATTTGTTGATTACTATGGCTATTATTATTTTGATTATTATTTACATTAGAATTATTATTATTCTTTATTTGATTGCCTATACTTATATTTGTGTTACTAGGACCATATTTTTCATTGTCTTTATAAGACTTCTGTGACTCTGTCAAATTATTTTTAGAAAAATTCTTATAGTCGTATTGGTCCATATCGTCAATTTCTTGACGTACTTTAAGTAAATCTTCTTTGGCTTTATCAAATATTGAGTAATCACCTTTATCTTTATTATTGTTTTTATTTTTTAGGTTAGAATGAGCATTATAGTTTGGCACTGGAGCAACTTTTCCTGCGTTTAAATATTCCTTTTGCATATTGTCTAAATCAGATTCGTCATTTTTATTACTTCTGTTACTTTTGTTATTAATGTTACTTTGATTTTGTTTATTATTACTATAGCTATTGTTATGATTATTGTTATGGTTTTGGTTATTGCTTTGGTTATGGTTTTGGTTATGAGGTTTTTGGTAGTTATTTTGACTATGATCCTGGTTGTTGGGTTCTTGATAATCATTTTCTTCTTCATTGTTATAATTATTATTTACATCCATTTCATCTTCATTTTGATATCTATTATCGTTTTTATTCATATTATTATTTTGATTATTATTTTGATTATTATATTCCATTTCCATCTCTTCTTCCATTTCATAATTATGCTCCTTTGGATCATTATTATTATTATCATTATTATCATTATTATTATTATTATTATCATTTGGGTCATTATAATTGTTAACATTATAATTATTATCATTCTGATTATAATAATTACCTTCTTCTAATTCATTATTTCCCTTATTTCCTTGTCCTTTATACAATTTAGTAGGATAGTCATAATGATGCTCATCATTCATTTCATGATCGTCAACTTCTTGTTCTCTTTCTTCTTCCTCTTCTTCTCTTTTACTATTTCTATACAATTTTGGGTCGAACGATTGTTTATTCTGAATATCAATAGGATGAGGAGTGTTATTGTTAGATTTGTTATTGTAGTCGTTTTTGCTAAAATTATTTCTGCTGTTTCTAACTTGTTCTTCTTCATCTGCATAATCATTTATATCAAATTCACTTAAATTGTCCTTTTCAATATCTAGGTTATCCTCAGCTGTCATGCTAATTCTATTGTCTAAATTGTTGATTTTTCCTCGATTGGGTTGATTGTTATGATGAACATTATCATATGACGAAGCATGCAATTCTTTTTCTAATTTATTTCTATTATTGTAATTATAATCATAATTATAGTTTGGATCATTTTGATTTTCAGGAAGATCATGATTAATTATCCTTTGAAACTTTTCTTCTAAATTTGATGTATTCGAAGTTAAAGTTGTATATTTTTTCTTTACAGTGTCATTATTATCTATTTTCTCTATTAAATCTTTAGCATCTTTTTTATTTGCTTTTAATAAATATTTAGCTTTCATATTTTCAATATCTGATTGAAGTTTATCAATTACACTGGCTTTTTGAGTTTCGCTTAATAGTTTATTTTTACTATTATAATTGTTTGAATCCGACATTAATTAATTTTATCTTAATTTTATTATTTAAAATTAATGAAATTAATTAATATAAGAAATAAATAAGAATTTCATTTTAATACAATTTTATATACAAATTATATATAAATTTATATAAAATGGAAAATAAAGTTTTAAACAATAACGACTTAATTCTTAATAAAAGTATCAAAGGAATATTAATTGACTCTTTAATAAATACTCATGAGATGTTTTTAAACTCCTTTTCTAAAAAGATATTTGATAATAACTCTCTTAATGAATATAAGCAAAAATTAAAAATAAAAGATGAATATCAACATTGTCTTACTAATGATGCTTTATTGACCAATAAATATAGTGATAAGTTATCCTTTAGAAACAACGATTCTGAAAAAGCTGATAAAGTAAATGAGGATGATATTTTGATTGTTGATAATACTAAAGGTGAATCATTAAAAAAGACAAAAATGGAACAATTCGGAATAAAACGAGACGATCTAGAAGAATTCGGAGAGAAGAAACGCACTAAAACAGACAACACTTCATTAGCAACTATTGATCAATCTATATTAGAAAAAAATGCTTTATTAGAAAAGATACCAGAAAAATACAGAGTCAAAGGTGATGAAGACAAAAATCAAAATTTGGTTGTAAGTTTAATAAAGAATCAAAACCATATTACATTTAGAAAAGATAAATACGTAGCTCCTGAATGGCATGCCCCTTGGAAGTTAAGCAAAGTTTTAATAGGCCAACATACAGGTTGGGTAAGATGTATTGATGTAGATCCTACAAACAATTGGTAAATAAATAATTATATTTACTAATATTTACTAATATTTGTTTAGGTTTGTTACAGGTTCAAATGATAAAGTAATTAAGTTTTGGGAATTATCAACAGGAATTGTAAAGGTTTCACTAACTGGGCATATTAACACAGTAAGAGGACTTGCCATAAGTAAAACAATGCCTTATCTATTTTCTTGTGGTGAAGATAAAATGGTTAAATGCTGGGATTTAGAGCAAAATAAAGTTGTTAGACATTATCATGGTCATTTATCAGGTAAAGTACTTACATAATTCAAATATATAATAATAGTCTTATAATCATATTATTAACTATTACTTAATTAGTCTTTATTTAATCTTACTTAATAATTTTAATTTAATTAGGTATTTACTGCTGCGCTCTCCATCCTACTATGAACATTTTAATTACTGGAGGAAGAGATTGTGTCGGAAGAGTATGGGATGTAAGAACTAAGCAACAAATAGATAACTTAGAAGGACATAATGGTACTTTATGTTCAATTGTTGCTCAGGAATTTGATCCTCAAGTTATTACTGGCTCCCATGATTCTACTATTCGTTTATGGGATTTAAGAAATACAAAGACTCCTGTTATATTAACTCATCACAAAAAGTCAGTCAGATCATTAGCAATTCATCATGAGGAATATACTTTTATTTCAGGTAATAAATAAATTAGTTTAATTTGTTTAATTTATATTAAATAATTTTAATTAATAGGAGCTTCTGATAATTTAAAGGCTTGGAAATGCCCAGAAGGAAGATTTTTAAGAAATTATACCGGTCACAACTCAATAATAAACTCAATTGCTTTAAATAAAGATAATGTTTTAGTCTCCGCAGCTGATGATGGTACTATGTATTTCTGGGATTATAAATCTGGATACAACTTCCAAAGAATTACTTCAGCTCCTCAGCCAGGATCTTTATCGTGCGAGGCAGGAGTATTTTGCGTTAAATTTGATCACTCATCAACAATTATGATTACTGCAGAGTGTGATAAGACAGTAAAGATTTGGAGAGAAGATCCAAACGCAACTAAAGAGAATTTCCCAATAAATTTTAATTAATTAAGTAAATATTAAGTAATATAAACATGTACAACATAATAATGTAAACATACAAAGTAACATAAAACATAATAAATGACAATCTCTTATTTTATATCAATTAATAATTTGTTTATATATAAATTTATATTATTCGAAATTATATATTATTTATTAAAATAAATATAATAAAACAAATGAAGTCATCCATTAAAATTTATATTGCTGTCTTCGCAATTATTATGATCAACGCTCTATGTGATAAAGAAAGTAAATTATTTATTTTAACATTAAGCAAAAAAGGTTTATAATCTTGAGGGTAGTCATACTCAAGCCCATTCTAGAGTAAGTTTATCTTCCTCATATGGAATTGCAAAAATTAATACTGACCAATTTTATGTAGATAATCAAGCTAATTTTAAAGCACCATTAGTAGTTGCTAAACTCCCACCCCATCAAAATTTAAGTACAGGACAAGTTGAATCTGTTGATGAAATTGCATCAGAAACCGATTATTATGATGGAAGTAAAAAACTTAGAATTTCAAAAGTTACTTGCACTCAATGGTCATCTAAAAAAGAAATTTGTTTAAAACAAGGAAGCTGCGGATGGTGCGGAGCTTCAAGTACATGTGTATCAGGAAATAAAGGTGGACCAACTGGACCTTGTTTAAGAGGAACATTCTTATATACATCCCCAAGTGAAGACTTCAACCCATTCGAAAATCCAAAGTTAAAAGCACATAGAGTTAATTTTGGAGGAGCTCAACTTACAACCTTTAAATAATCTGTTAACTAATGGAACAAATTTATAACACATAATAAAATATTATTAAATTCTTCTTGTATTAATAGTATAAAAGTATAATAATTCATAATAATAGTTAGTTTAGTTATTTTTATATGTCATTACATAATACTTTTATAACAAATAAACATAAATAATTTTTTTAATTTCATAAACATTAAATTACTCATAATAATATAATGTTCAATTATAATTCAATATTCTTATATTCTTAATTAATTATATTCTTATATTTTTATTTATATTATCAAATATACTTCATTATATATTATAGTTATATTATATTCATAACTTATCATCTAATCATCTAAGTCTAAAATACAACTATGTAATTCGTCATGGAGATTTTTTTTGAAAAAATTAACGACTGAGGAGTTTAGTTCTTGCTATATTTGATTAAAATTATAAATATGTGAATTGAATATGTAATATACCTGTACTACCATTGTTGTATTTTCTGCTGTGTTAGCCATTGACATACTTCTTGACATGAAAAGTTTTGATTTTTTTATTTCATCGTCTTTTCTTGCGTTTTCTAGTCTGTTTATGAACTTTTTTGAAGGTGGGTAGTTTTTTATGTCGTTCTTTTTTGCGAAGATTACATTCATATTAGGATTATTTAACTATTTTTTATTAATAAATAAACATTAAACATCACAATATTATTATTACCTTCGGCTGATAAGAATAATTTTCAATTTCTCTCTGTCTTGCATTCTTCTCTTTCATAATTCTATTAATTTAATTATAAAGTTATAACAAAAACAACATACTTTTCAATACTTCTTGATTTCCAATACACATTTCTCTTATAAGTATTTATATCTGATTTAGAACTAAATTTCTGTGTTGTTATCTTCTGATAATTATTATTTAACTTAGGTTTAAAAGTACAATCATCTAACTCTTTCTTAACCTTTAATTCAGAGTTCTTTCGAAACATTAGTCTGTTTACTTCATTTTTTATTTTTCCTTTTTCATAAAGTAAAAAACAGCGTTCGACTGCACTCTTTTGTTTTTCTTGTTCGATAGCACGTATTGTTTGGTTGTTTTCATTTTTAGGTTCATTGTCGTAAACTTCGATTAGTTGGTGCATTTTGTCTTTGACTGAAATTGAGCTTTGCTTTGTATTTTTGTTGTATTTTGAATTGTTGAAATTATTATTAGTATTATTAAAATTATTATTGTTATTATTGCTGATAATGTTCGAGTTACTATTTTTAAAAGTATAGTCGTTATTCCCTTTGATTTTAATTGAATTGTCTAGTTCGTTAACTAAAAAGATTATATAAAGTTATATAAAATTAATAGGTATAATATTTAATATTGATATAAAATAGTTTATTACATGTAACATATGGCTCGTTGTTATTTTTAATTGAATTTTCTGATATATGTCTAAACGAACCTTCGTCTTTATTCATTTTGTTTGAATTTTTATTGGATGGTGAATCCATTTGCTCATTTCCACAGTCGTTCCAAAAATCATTATCATCATCAGAATTTCCACCAATATCAAAATTATTATTTACTTTCTCATTTGGCTTTACAAAATCATTTACAAAATCTCCAGTAATATTATAGGAATTAGAGTTTTCTAATTTATTAAAATAAATTACTTAAACTGTTATTACTTATATTTTTCGTCATCTTTTTATAATTGTTAATTAAAATAAAGGTTATTTTTTATATAAATTATTAAAATTTATAATAATTACTTAATATTATTTAATTTAATATATTTTTATAATATATATAAAACATGTTTACAACTATGATTATGGCAGGAGCAGGAACTGGTGCTGAAGCAGGACCAGAAACATTTTTCGGATTTATGGGAGTAGCTTGCGCTTTAGTATTCGCTAATCTTGGAGCAGCATACGGAACTGCAAAGAGTGGTGTCGGTATTTCATCAATGGGTGTATTAAAGCCAGATTTAATTATTAAGAGTGTCATTCCAGTTGTCATGGCTGGTATTTTAGGAATTTATGGTTTGATTGTATCAGTTATCCTTATCCAAAAAAGTAAAATTATTAAAGTAAATATTAAAAGTTGATCCAAATAACTATAGCTATTATAAAGGATTTGCTCATTTAGCATCTGGATTATGTTGTGGTCTTAGCTCATTAGTATATAATTTTATTTAATTCAAGGCTGCTGGATTAGCTATTGGTATTGTAGGAGATGCTGGTGTTAGAGCCTTAGGACAACAAGAAAGAATCTTTGTTGGTATGATGCTTATTTTGATTTTTGCCGAAGCACTTGGATTATATGGACTTATTGTTTCTCTAATTTTGACTCAATAAGAATTAAAGTAGGAATGAGTATCGAAAAGCTTTATAAATAATTATGTGGAAGATTAACATTATATAATTTGCAAATTTAAATTTAAGCATTTTTAGAATTTTATAATTTTGTTATTATAAAGTAATACTATTGTTATATATTGATGTAAATTGTTATTAGGTAATAAAGATAATTATTAATTAATTTAATTCATTACGGTATATTTTATATAATTTAATTATAATTAAACAAATCTAAACAATGTTAATTAGTATATGAATATAAAATATATTACGACAAATTACTACTATAAATTACTATTTCATCTATAATCAAACTTTATGTACAAGTCAAATTATAAATTACCATAATCAATTTAATTTTACATTAATCATATACTAATCATTCACATAATCATATAATCTTATACTTAATTATTATATTATTGGATTTATTTATAAATATGTCAACATTTTTTAAAAGAAAGTTTATAAAATTAGTTGAAGATAGAGTAAAGAAAAAATACTTTAATACAAACACAAATAAAAGTTGGGCTGTAATAACAGGTTCTACAAACGGAATCGGAAAAGCTTATAGTCAACTTCTTGCAAAAGTTGGATTTAACTTGATATTAATATCAAGAAATGGAGATAAATTAAAATTAATGGAAAATGAAATAAATAAAATAAATCCTTTAGTAAATGTTAAATCAATTATAATTGATTTTAAAGAAGATGTAGCTTATGATAAGAATAATTATAATAAGATAAAAGAGGAATTAATTGGATATAAGATTAACTTGTTAATAAATAATGTTGGGGCGACATCTCTTACAGGAAATTTTACAAATAATTCATTTTTAACAAATAATGAACAGATTAAAGTAAATGTAGTATCTAATATTTTCATGACACAACTCATACTCGAATCTCAAAATAACTCGCTAACTGAAGACAAACAAAATAAATTGGGAATAATCAATATATCTAGTATTTTTGGTCAAAGACCTACACCAGGTGTAAGTATTTACTCTGCTTCAAAGGCATTTATAAAATCCTTTTCTTTATGCTTAGGATTTGAACTAAAAGACTACAAGCATATAGATATTCTATGTGTGTGTCCATTCTGGGTAAGAACTGGAATGGTCAGGTTAAAAAAGAGTTTTTTTGTATTAGAACCAGAAGACGTTGTTTACTCATCCTTATGGAAGATAGGAATTATAAAACTAACTTATGGAAATTGGAGACATTCTTTATTAGGAATATGTTTTAACATTATACCGAAAAGATTGTATGGGAATTATTTTTATAAGTATTATTGTGAGTTATATAAAAGATATGTTAATTTAAGAAATAGAAAAAATAAGTAGAAAATATATATTTTCTATATTTGTAAGTA
>Ga0100378_1006037_pt1 | contig 11022 bp, 15 predicted proteins | sample CryGeymeta201502_FD_81535 | JGI IMG/M metagenome (GOLD analysis project Ga0100378, IMG submission 81535) | Groundwater microbial communities from Crystal Geyser aquifers in Utah, USA - Crystal Geyser metaG 2015-02 | ecosystem: Environmental > Aquatic > Deep subsurface > Groundwater | place: USA...
AATGTTTTATTGGGGATTGGGGATTGGGGATTGGGGATTGGGCCCAATCCCCAATCCCCAATCCCCAATCCCCAATCCCCAATTAACATTAAATATACAAACAATTATTTCACTTTAATGTAAACTATTTTATATTAATTACTTATTGTTATTAATATTAAATATTTTTATATAAACAATATATTAATTTTAATCTTATTATACAATAACTACAATTATATTAATAAATTCATTTTAGATTCATATTTGCTTATTGATTCATTAATTTCATAGATAGGCTTCTTACTTTTATTATATACTTCCACTTGTAATCTAGATACTCTACACTTTATTCTGTTGATTTATGTAGAAATTCTAATTATATTTTATTATCATATAAACATACTATTTTTAGTTTTTTCCATATTACTAACGATATTCTTATCAATCTTTTTCAACTTCCCTTTACCATAAATTGTATTAAACTTAGAATAATTAGTTGTTTGCATATTAGAATTATTAGTTGTCAGTATAGAACCAGAGCTAAACCTATATTATATTAAATTAAACTGTTAATTATTTATACCCTTCAAAAGTATTAATTGTATTTAATGTATTTATATGTTTTGTTCTCAAACTCGCAATTTCATTTGTTATTGTTAACTCATTATCTGTTATGAAATCATTATTAAATAGCTCTTTTAATACTAACTTAGAAGCATTTATTTTTTTAGCCCCTTGTAGATTATGAATGGATGTTAAACTACTACTCAAAGTTTGGATACTGTTACTCTTTAGTAAACTTTTTGATCTAATTACAGTAGGTAGTTCATCAACAACCTTTTTTGGTTTAGTTAACTTTTGATATAGCTTAATCTTCGGTTCGTTAAAATTCATAAGAGATGTTGTAGATCTATGACCTTTGTTGTCTTTATTATCAAAAAGAGTTGACCTTGTTTCGTTTGCCATTTTATTTTTCTTACTAAGATTAATGTTAGTTTGTTAGGTTATTATATAGGTTATTAAGTAACTTACGTTGTTTTTAAAAAATTAAATAGTATTTCAGAATAAGAAGCATTAGAGTTCTTCTTAAGTTCCCTATTTTCGTTTAAGGTATATAACTCTAGTTTCTGAAGATCAGCTAGTCGTTTTAAATGATCATTGGTATCCTCGATATTATCTTCTTTTTTCAAGAAGTCGAATGAATTGACTTTACGTACTTTCTTCACTGGCTTTATGTCACAATCAGTTTTATTGTTATCGTTTGAAAAGGAATCATCTTTGCGCTTTTCTTCTTTTAATTTGTTTTTATTATCTTCTTCTTCTTTTTCGTTTACTAATTAATAATTGATTGTAAGATGATTGATTAAGATGATTGATTTTATTAGTTATATTTTATGTTTTAATTATATTTACTCATTTCTGCCATTTTATTAATTTTCTTCATCGCTTTATCTTGTCCTAATTCCATGTCGGATTTATGTTGTTTTCGACTGTATAATGTTAATCTAATAATTATTAAAATAAACATAAATAAATTTTTAATTTAAAGTACTTACTTATTGAAATCATCTTCCATATACCCACTCATGAATTTTTTAATATGAGGTATCAATCTATTTCCAAGTATTTTCTGACCATAATCATTCAATCCACTTACTTCTGGTGTTTGTTTATTTTTCATCCAAAAATCATAAAATATATTCTTCATACTATACTTCTCGATTTTATAAACACTAATAAATGGTAATAGAATTATTAGGCATTATTATCAATATTATTACTTTTTGATATTCTCTGCATGATCGAATACTTTTAACACTTTTATAGCAGAAGCCTCGTTTTCGAATTTCTTCTCAAGTTGTTTATTTATTTTCCAAAGAGCTTCATTACCCATTTTAAGTGTTTCTTCGTTATTTAAGTCTATTATCTCTAATATAGTAATATTATTGTTGTTATTATTGTTATTCTGTCTTAGGTTTTGTTTATTTAAGGAAGGTACAGGAACTATTTCGTATTGAGTTTGTATCAAGAATTGGTTATATAAATAAATGAAGTTCTTGTTAAATTCCGAAAAGAATTTGGCAAATTGGATTACTATATGTTAAGTTAAAGATTAGTTATGAATAAAATGTATAATACTTGATTTTATATCCCATGGTAAATTATTCAATAAAGAATAGTCCTGATCAATTTTAATTGTAATTTTTGATTTCCTTGATGACGAATAATATGAATTACTATTTGACACATTTAACTTTGAGTTAGAAGAAATCTTTTGAATTTGTAAACGATTTATTATCTCATTTATAGGCTCATAATATTTAGTAAATACCCGAATAATACTCGTTATTAAATCTATTTTATTATCAACTATTCGTTGTAAATTATTTAATGTTATCTTATCTTCTTTATTTTCTAATAACATTTGTTGGACATCTTCACTTTCTAATATATTCTCTTCTTCTTTTGCTAAATTTTCTCTTTTTATTACTAATTTATATTGTAATTCCTCTAAGCTATTTTTATAATAGGAATATTCTTTATTTAATGTCTCAACACCATTGTTTAATAAATTAAATTCATTTTTATTATTGCAATAGTTAGTCCTTGTATCAACTAATGTTACTATTACATCATCGATAGTCTCAACATTCATTGTTTCTTTTATTTTTAACATAAACACAAGAGTTGTCATATAGTCTTTCTTGATATTTTGTAAATCTAGATTAATTCTATCATTTTTAAAGTCTATATCTTTATATTTATATTTGATTGCTTCTCCAATATTTTTCATTTTTTCAACCTCCTTGTCTGTTTCAATCTCTTCTAGTTTGATATTATTAACCTGTTTATCTAAATTAATAAATGCTTTTTTCTTTTTTTCTAATTCGAATTCTCGCTTTAAGTCTGTTTTACCATTGAAGTTATTCATTTTGTCTAGTAAGTCTTTTTGATCCTCGTATGATTTTATGACTTTAGTTTTGATTGCCATATATTTATTATAATGAGCATCTCGTAACGAATCAAATTTTTGTGTTTCTGATAACTTTTTTGACATCATATACTACATTATTAATAAAATCATTAAATAACATTAAATAAAAAAATACTATTTACATTAGTTTCATAATAATATCTATGCACTTCTTTTAATTTATACACTTGAAAATCTTCATCTACACTATGAATAATATTTATATTAAGTCAAATTATGTAAGAACATTATACATTATATGTTATAACAATAATTAACAATATTATAACTTAATTCTTACATCTTTTTATTGATATCTGCAATAAACCTTTCATTTGGATCAACTATATCACTTGTATCTAACGGTACAGATGTTTTAATCAAACTTGATATTTTTAAATCTAATTCAGCAATGTATTTATTCTTTTTTTCAATTTCGCAATTTAATTCATTGATTTTCTTATTTTTTACATCAAGTTGAGCAGTATTCTGTTCTTCGATATTGTCTAAATTTGCAAATTTTGTTTCGTTACTTATCATAAAATTAATGAACTTTTCTTTTGATTGCTCAATTAGTCTAGGTAATAGTTTTTTATTTTTTACAGCTAGTTTATGACGTTGATTAATCATCTTTTGAGATTTTGAACGTGCTTTAATTTCTGTTAAGTATGTTGGTTTGTCCATTACTATTATTTAAGTTATAAGTTATAATAAATAAACATTAATTAAAATGAATAAAAATGAATTAAACATAAATTAAACATTAAATAAACATTAATTCAACAATAAAAGGCATTAAAAACTGTTATTAATTTTATATACAAACAAAATAACTTATATTATTAGTTAACATATAAATAATAAATAATATATTATTTATTTATATTATTGTGTTTGTAAACGTAAACTATAACTCTTACTTTCAAAGCAAAAAATGATGTACAACTTGTTGTACCAATGATTATTCAGATAATCGAATAATTAATTATACTTATCATCATAAAACTCTCCCTTTTTTTCTGCTTTTTGAACTAATAATGATGATTTCAGTTCATTGCAGTAACTTTCATCAGTTTTTTCAAACTCGATATTAGGGACTAACTCTAATTTTTTTAAATTCTCGATTGTATATGCAGTTAATTCTTCTAAAAATTGACGATCGTTTTGATTCGGGTATGTTGCAGGCTAAAAGTAAAATAATAAATAAATATGTTATAAATATGTAATAAATATTGTAATATAGAAGCATATAATTAGTATAAGACACTATTGACACTATAGGATTTTAATCCAATTTTATATAAAGAAATTATAAATTATCTGTACCTTGATATGTAGTTTATAATCAGGCCCATACTTGTTATAAAAGTCAGTAATTGGTAAATCATTTGATAATTCCTAAATTATTAAATTAAGTATTAATAATATAATTTATAAAGTTAATAATATAGTTAATAATACAAATTTAAATAACACTTACTTCATTCAAACATATTCCAGTTTCATATGCCCAACATCTCGCTACATTCTCTACTGTATAGCCACCGCCCCCAAGAACTATCATAGGTATATTTAATTTCTTTACAAACTCAACAGTTTCTCCATGGCCCTTTATTGATAGACAAAAATCTCCTAATTTATCATATGATAATGAATCAGCGCCACATTGAATTACAATTGCGGAAGGTCTATAATAGTCAACAACATTTGAAGTTATCTATATATTATAAAGTATATTTTACCGATTTAAAAACTCTTAAGTAGTTATCATCGTCAATTCCTTTTTTCATCGGAACATTGACTGCGTAATACTTCCCATCTCCCTCACCTAAGTCTGTAATTGAACCTGTTCCTGGAAAGAAATCTCCATATCTATGATATGACAATGTCATAACTCTATTAGTTAAGAAAAAGGCTTCTTCTACTCCATCCCCATGGTGGACATCCACATCAATATATAATACTCTATTAAATGTCTTTAATAATTCTAGTATTCCTAAAACAATATCATTAACATAGCAAAATCCAGAAGCCTCAAGTTTTTTAGCATGATGCAGCCCTCCTGACCAATTGATAGCTATATCCGCATCCATAGAACTAATTAGCCTTGCACAATCTATTGTTGCTCCAGTAGACATCTGCGAGAAATTCATCATTCCTGTAAAAACAGGACAATCAGTCTCACCAATATTATCTTTATTAAATTATTATATATGAATAAAGTATAAATAATTATACATTGTTTAACAATATTTGTATCTGATTTATTTGAAATACTATCAATATAATTAATATAATCAAGACTGTGGAAGCCTGTCATCTCGTTGAATGTTGCTAAATGTGGCTCGTAGATATTCATTTTTCGATAAAGACCATAATTCACTATTAATTGATGAGCCATTTTTATTCTAATTGGCTTCATTGGATGTTGATCTCCATAGTAATAAGAACCGAGTTTAACTAATTATTAGTTATAAATAATAGTTAATATATTATTGTTAATCGTTAATTCTAATTAGTTTCTTTACCATCGTAAAAATAAGCAACTTTTTTATTTCTCATAGTAGGATTGTATTGATTAAATTTATATGATTAAAATTTATATTATTGATTATAAAGAAAATTAATAAAATACAAATTCTAATATATTGTTTATTGTATTTACTAAAATTAATATAAATATATAAATTTATGTATAAATATTTATACAAATTCTAACTAGAAATTCAAATTTAATTATTGATAAATATCTTTTAAATTATTTACCATATTACGTAATTTATTTACTTCTTATCCATATCTTTTAATTCAAACGTATTTGGACCGCTCGGTGCCCCTGTTTGTCCTGGGCTCATCTTAATTGGATCATATTGATTTAAATCAGTACTTCTAATAGCGTTTGCTATTCCTTCTTCTGTCTTATTTTGATAAGATGTCGATACAAAACCTTGTAATAGTTTTTCTGATTCTCCTCTTTGGAATGAGAGAATTAGACTAATAAAAATAATAAATGGAGCTGTATATAGAAAAGAAGGAGTTGGTAGAGAGTATACATAATAGACTATAAGTTTTGAACCTAGACCTGCTATTAGTCCAACTATTCCAGATTGGAAGTAAACAGAACTTTGTATATTATTTTCAAAATCGAATTTCTTTAGGAACATTAAATAAATTCCTGGTAGTATAATATCAGCAATTGAAATACTTGTACATGCCGAAAATGGTGTTGTATGAAACTCAGGACTTAAAATCTTAATAGGATCATCAATAGGTGAGTTATTCGATAGTTTATAGTCTTCTCCTATATAATTTGAATAATTTACAGTCCAGTGTAGTAGATAAACGTATACTCCAATGAAAATCAATAATAAAAATTTAATTGAAGTAAACTTAATAACTCTAATAGCAATGAGAGAAATAGAAAAAGCAATAACATCATTAAATATCCAAAACTTAGAGAGATACCATAATAAGTAGACTAAAACAGCGAAACCAACACATACGAGAAAGAAATTAGTTATTGAGCCAACATATTTAATTTCATATGAAGATAACTCTAAAGATTGAAAGACGTTGAAGTGTCTAAATATAGCTTCGAATATTAATGCCATGCTGAATATACCTACAATTGCTGTTGATACAGAAGTTAAAGGATTGAAGTAACCAGTATATTTGAAAAATACTATTAGTAGAAACACACATATACTTATTATGAAGAGATTCTCAACGTTTTTTATTTCGGTAAACTTTTCTACTACAGTAATTTCAATATTCGATCTCAAAAAGTCTTTAACAGATAAATATATAACAAAGAATACACATATAACAATCAATAAATGAGAAAAATCAAACTGGTCCTTATAGGTAGCAGTACATATTTTAGTAAATTCAAAACGTTTTTCAATTTTATTGTCAAATTGAACTATAATCGTTAGTGTAACCCAAGGAGACCCAACGCTTTTATTAGTATCCATATCAGTACATTCATAATCTATATAGATATCTCTCATTTCTCCTGGTCTTAAAGAAAAATTAGTTTTAGTTAAAGTCGTATCAGCTATTTTCTTATCGCCGAGTATTGATATTTGCTGAACTGTTATTCTATTCTTATCAGAGTTACTATTACTTTTAAGATAATTAAATCTTATTGGTCTTCGAATTATATCTTCTCCTTCAAATACTCTTTCTGGAACAACACAGTTTGGAGTGTAATGATCTCCTCTGACTTTCCAGTATTTGTTTACGTCACAGTTTTGAAGTATAGGTATGTCAAAAAGATTATCTACTTCTTTAGAGCCTGTTGATATTTCTAAGTTATGTAAATCAATTGAAGTGCATAGCTCGTATTCTTGTGGTGAGAGTGAGTTTATTATTGCAAATTGTGAGATAAGTATAAAAAATAGAAAGTAAAAACAAAAATTACCTTTCATTAATAATAATAATTTATTTATTTAGTAATTATAAATAATCATTATTAGTAATATATTAAAAATATAAAACTGTAAATCCTTAATCAATATTATTTAAGATTATGAAGTAAATTAGAATATTAAACATTAATTGAATTGTTTAAGTGATTAAATTGAATTTATATCATATATCATATTTCATATATCAAATATCAAATATTCTGTATAAATCAATTTACGTTATACGTTATACGTTATGTTTAATGCTTTTAATTAATGAATATTATAAATTGTAGCAGCTTGTCCTCTAATTTCCATACTAGAATTAGGTGGTGCATCGACTCTTGGCGATCCATTTCTATCAACATAAAACTTAGCGGGAGATGCACTCCATTTATTTCCTATATGTTGTCCGTATCGATTCTATTAATTTAAGTTTAATAAGTTATAATAAGTTTATATAAGTAGTTAAATAGTATATTACTAATTCAACATTTCCCCAGATGTTTCCATTTTGTCCAGGATGGTTCCATAGATAGTCAACTCTGCTTGCTTTCATAATAGGTGTAAGTGTTTTCTCAATTGTTGTATTAGTTAACATTGGTGATTCCCAACCTCCTTTTAAGATTCTCATATAGTCTTTACTAAAATTATTATAAATATTTATTTACTCTCCGTGAAAATCTCTTAATTTTAAATCAGCTTGGCCTGCTGGACTTAATTTCTTAACAATTTGAACTGATTCAAAAGTGGAAGGAATTGCTGGTGGAAGTCTAGGATGATCTTTTTGTAGACTTTTTACGTAATTTGGTTGTTCGATATTTTTTGTATGTTCCTTTTCAAATACTGGGTCAAAGTTATAATTCTTAATTTCTCGTTTTGCATCGAAATTTAAAGTACTTAATGGAGTACCTGGTAAACGATCAAATACATTTTTCTTTGTTTCTACTTCAGTTTTCGCTAATGCTTTTGCAGATGTTACTGTTTTTGTTGAAGTTTCTGTTTTTAAGCTTTTAACTTCTGTCTTTACTTCTGTTTTTAACGCTTTAACTTCTGATTTTACTGCTTTTACTTCTGTTTTTACTTCTGTTTTTAATGCTTTTTTTGTTTCAACGGTATTGCTGATCTTTTCTTTCTTTTGCACATAGTTTATTTTATTAGCTTTTTTCATATTAACTTTTTTATTCCCAATTTGTTTGCTAATTCCTGTTGGAAAATTCTTTGTTATTGATATTTCTGATTCAGTATCCTCTTCATCAAATTCTGGTTTTAATGTAATAGTAGATGTTAAACCGAACCCTTTTGAATTTTTTTCTATAAAAGATGGTGTATTAGTATTGTCATTTATGTTATTTTTAATTGATGCTGAGTTAATAACTCTTTTCAAATTGTGAGAACTAATAATTTGATTCATAATCAAGAAAGTGAAGAAAATTAAAAGTAAGTAGTATGACTTCATTTAAATTATTAAAATTATATATAAGTAAATATTAATTATAAAAGGTGTGATTGAAAATATATGAATAATATGAATAATATGAATAATAAGTGATTTAATTAAAATTACCAATTATTTTATTTTCAATAATTTTCAATTAATTTTAGTATGTATATTCTTTTAAAATCTTATCTCTAAGTATTTATTATATTACTTAAAATTATTTTAATTATTTTAATGAAAGCTGACAGTTCGAAAAATACTCAAAAAGTTCAATCAAATCAACCTCAACTTAACACAACTACCGATTCAGACAATGACAGAAACGAAATTTTCAATAGTAATCTTGAATACAAGGTTATATACGACAAACCTCAAAATTTCGAAGTAGACGAATCATACATCTCAAAAAATATGAACAAATCAGAACAATTCGATACCACATGTTTAAAAATCGAAGACTTTACTTGCTACACTGATAAAGTTAACGAAAACAAACGATTTGATAAGTTTATAGACCATTACTTAACAAAAGACGATGACAAGAAATTTCTAGCAAAAGTCAATGAAACCTTCCAAAAAGAAACTTTCGATAGTTTTAGAGGGAACATCAAAGGAGGCCGATTAAGTACTCTTGAAAATCTAGTTGAAGTTACTTATAATTCTGATAGAAAGCTTAAAGACACTATGGTTGAACAGCTATGCAACTTAGAGAAGATAATATATAGATGGAGGACCATTGGAGGAGATGGTAATTGCTATTACAGGTCTGTTATGTTTGCATATATGGAAAATATAGTCTTTGAGAAGAACACAACTTTACTTAAGAAAGTAATGACTGATATATACGAAAAATTTGAGAGTGATTATCCCAATCTACAAAAACTGCCATTTGCGATTCGTAGGGATATTTTAAATTTAAAGAAAAAAGTTATATTACATTTGCTCTATTTGATTTATTTCTTCCTTGATAAGAGTTTAACTCAAACTTCTGATAAGGAGAAAGAGAGATATCAAAACTTAGCTTATGAGTTATTACTTAAGAGTTTCAATTTGGCTAGTGATTTTGATTTGGTAAGACATTTATATTTATATAAAGTTGAATATATAAAATAGATTATATGTTGCTTTATTATATTAATTTAAATTACTTGTATTAACATCATTTTTATAGGGACTAGTATTTTACTTCAGATTTATGCTGTATGAGTATATCCTTGAAAACGGGGATAAAATGTTACATAAAGAATTCCCTGTATGCTTAGGAAATTTACTACCTCAAGAGTATGAAACTGACGATGGAAGTAAGAATAACTAACTTATAAATTATAACTTAACATAACTTTACTTTACTTTACTTAATTCAACTTAACAAAACTAAAATTAAATCTTTTAGAATTCTTATGGGCAAAATTCTTCGAAGAGCACTTACTCAAACTTGGAATTTACGCTGAGAAGATAGTTATCTACTTGACTCCTTATGTTTTAAAAACAAATGTTAAGCTATTAATATTCGACTATGGTAAAGACTACCTTATCGAAACTAAAAAGTTTATTTGCCACCTTCCAAATAAGACTGAAATCGTTACTCTCTACCGAAAATGTCATTATGATCTTTCTTATAGCAAAACATATTTTGATAAATATTCTAAATTCCTTTGTACTTATGTTAACTTAAATGAAGAGATTAAAATATTGACATTTGATATTATTAATAATCACAGAAAGAATAATGTATCGAATAACTTCTTAGACTATGAAAATATGCAAAGTGTTTGTTTTACTAATAAGAATATTGAAAAGGTAAAGAAGCCAGAGGAGAAAAAGGAAGAAGTAAAAGAAGTTAAGGCAGTATTAGATGATAAAAGTAATATTGGAAACTCTACTAAGGTTGAAGATAATAGTGTTTTAAGTAATAGAGATAATTCCAATAATCTATCTAAAGAAGATGTGATAGATATTAATAGTTATGAAATGCCTGATAGTCCTGAAAAGACTGACCCTCTAGCCGGATTAATAAATAAATACAAAGACTTTTTAGTTAAAAGCAAAGAACTTTACAACACTAAAAGATTCGTTGAAATAATGAAGATCAAAAATGACAGTAATTAACTATTAATAATATATAACATATTAACACTTCTAACTGAATACATAATATATATTAATTTATTTTAGTGATTCATGCCAAAACTGAATCAAATAAACAAAGCTTAATA
>Ga0100378_1006042_pt1 | contig 11020 bp, 7 predicted proteins | sample CryGeymeta201502_FD_81535 | JGI IMG/M metagenome (GOLD analysis project Ga0100378, IMG submission 81535) | Groundwater microbial communities from Crystal Geyser aquifers in Utah, USA - Crystal Geyser metaG 2015-02 | ecosystem: Environmental > Aquatic > Deep subsurface > Groundwater | place: USA...
AAAGACTCGGCTTCGGTCGAATTCATAACCCTAATTTATGATACTGTTAAACGTAGATATCGTAGTGTAACGAATCAACTAGAAAGCAAAAGGTCCTGCTCTGATCTCATTTGTGGAATTCGTTCGCATTGTCACGTGTTCAGAGAGGCTGAGTCGACTGCTGCGTCTCGATGATCGACGACTTGTACTCATTCGTCCCGTGGTATGACGGGGAAGTGGATCTGTGGAACGACTTCGATGTCCTCCTCCTTGGCGGCTATCTTGCTTCTTCTTATCTGGTACAGGAGCGACTTCGGAATTGTGACGACGCCTACTTCCCACGCGGAGGCTACCACTTTCCATGCTGCGACGACTCGACAACCGTTCTTTGCGACGGAGTGATGACGTTACTTCCCGTGCACTGCTACGTTTGCTACTGCATTTGCTTTTACTGTTCTTGTCGATGGGGGCTACTTTGCCAGTGATTCTTTGCTCAATGAACTTTAACTGATATTTTGGCGTGGAAATCCAATCTTCCAGGGGCTCTTGGTCGCAACCTTTAACGAGCGCCTGGTAAACCGCAAAACGTCGTTGATAAGAGCGTACCTTGGGATCGTCACTTCCTTCGCGGCCTGCAGTTGTATCTACTTGAACACTGTCATCTGAATTGCTCAAGTCAGTCTCATCGTCATTAATTTTGGACATACGAAATATCGTCCTTGTCGTCGTCGTCGTCGTCTTTGTCGTCGCCGTCGTCTCTTCGGGCTTGATCAAGAGTGACGAGACTGTATCAAATATATTCATCAGCGAAGTTTTACGGGTCAACATTGAGCGCTGAAGCAAACCCATTTTTTTGCTTTTCTTGGTGCTGGCATTCGGAGGAGACGTTGAAGTATCAATGGAAGCCTTGGGACTCCAGCTGATATTCTTTTGTTTGAAGGGGGAGAAGAAGCTGTCACCACTATCGCAGCGACGACGAGAAGGCTCCTCAAGGTTTGTCGTAGTCGTTGTCGCTGTTGGCCAGGAAGCAAAATCCCATTTCTGGGAAACTTGCTTCATCATAATTTGGTTATTAATGAAATTGTGTGTATTTGCTTTGCTTATTATTCGCATGGTTTTGCTGCACACTATGTTAGTATGGATCAGGCGTTTGGAGGAAGTACTGGACTCATCGATTCCCACGCCACCCCCCAAAATATCTGACAAATGTCCGTTCATCACTCTGGTTATACTGTAGCTTTAATCGTAGCTGCGAATATAAATAAAGCATGAGTCGACGCATTAATGATTATCGGCGTCTCCTTTTTTATATAAGTTTAGTAGTCTGTTAATCCACCTATCTAGATCATCCGACAACCTTCAAGTGAGCATTGTTCGATGCCACTGTGAAAAATCACGACCCAGTGGCACGCACACGTTCACAGCACTGAGACAGAACCTGCATTTTAGTGGGACACTCTAGTTAGCAGCTACAGTACCTGGTTACACGACATTTCCCGGGTGTATCGTCACAAAAGCACAAAAGTGTAATTGCAAACGGGGACACCGTTGACCGTTGACCAGTGAGGAGGTAAGTAAGACTCTCGCACACACCGTCGTGGTGTAAGGAAGAAGAGGTCGTTCATGATGCATTCATTTCGCTTTCTTATTGATGCATTCATTTTTTCGTTTCCACAAATGAATTGCGGGTATTTGCAGAGAAGTCAATCGTCGACTTTATAAAGACTAGTCTTGTACCGTAGAACTAGACTCTAGTCTACCTCTGTCCCATACCGCCGTACTTTACATCCATGTTGTGTACCTGGTACAGATTTTTTTGAAAAAACAGGTATTTCATTAGCGTTGAGGTTATGCAACTTCCAAATGATCTACCCCTTTAATTACCGTAGATGTCACAGTGCCTATGATAAAAAATACTTCTGCAAGCCAAACAAGCTACAGTACATGCTGACGTGGAGAACTAAAAAACTGTTGCAACATTGCATGTTATTTTATTGAAACTTTGAAATCAGACGGCATCTCAATGGTTTTGTCAGGTATCTCTCAAGACAAAGTTTCGACTGTTTTACAGGTAAAAATGAGTCGTACGCTATAATTCGTAACGTCGTAGGTACAGAAATGTAGAGCTAATGAAAACAATTATCCTATGCTGACAAAATACCGTGGTTGTCTTTGGCGTCGACCTATAACCTGCACTGATTTTGAGTTTGTTTTCCCCCCAACCATCTGCAATTCTAGTTCGTTTCTGCAGATGCAGACGCTGCTATAGGAAGCAGTGAAGGGCGCTCTAGCTTCTTGACAAAAAGAAATTCGATCAGAGAATGCAATTCATCTTCAAAATCCAAAGGCAATCGAAAATCCAACCCCGTGGAGGCTGCACTATCAAACTGAATGTGCCTTTGCAGTATCTCCACATCTTGAATTTCCACAAAGTGTGCATCGTTCAGATTCTTGGAAAGAATTCCATCGACTCGAATGGTTGCTGTAATGGTGGTGCCATTGACAGCGACTCCACCGTAGGTCGAAAAATCTAGTACATGTCCACAAGCATCTACACGAACTTGACTCGTAATGTCCACCAAGAATGGATCAATGGTGGCCATAACTTTCCAAACACCGACATACTGATAGCCCAGTAAGGTACCATCATCATCATCGACAATGATGGGTTCGTAATCTTCGGACCCTTTCACCAATTCGACCTGTTCTGTATGTATGTCGTCTAAACCTTCCAGTTGGTTCGTAGTGAAACGAACATTACCTTGAAGGGCACAAACACTAGTAGTGTCGTCATCAGGTCCAAAGGAATCAATGGTCAATCCCGAAACATCGTCCGTTAAGGTGACCATGTTATCCGTGTCAGCAGGAGCGGCAAAAGCAGGAGCATTATCTTGATGTTCTGCTTGTTGTTGTTGATGATGATCACGACGGACCACCAAGGTTCGTGTCAAGAGATCATGAATGTCACCGGCCAAGTTCTCCAAGACAAGATCGACGTCAACATCATTACCTTGAAGTAACGGATTGCTAGGATTGCTGAACAATTGTCGAGATCGCCGCCTTACACTGTTCTCTGAAGACAAAGACTTCGGCATGACATGTTGTTGTTGGTAGTGCTGTTGGTGGTGCTCATGAGAATGATGTGATGAAGTTTGGCTTCGCAAGTGATTGCTTCTGGCTGCCACTCTTTGGAGAGACGAGACCAGGCACAAGCATGCCAATAGGAAAGAGAGTAACGAGATCATTTTGGCTCAAAATAATAATAAATATATTGTACTGCAGGCTGGTACGTTAATGGTTAGCTGAATATGATTAGTTTTTATTCTTAGACTCTTCTTGTAGTAGTTTTGTTGATTGTGAGAAGACGTCTGTCTCTTTCTATGAGAGATTTTGCAGGATTTCAAACAGAAAAAGCAGGCAAAATGAGTACTCGAGCTGTGAAGGATGTTGAGCTACTTACCAGGTACCGGTTTGGGAGTGATAAAAAGAAATTTGACGTTTATATCTCTAGACTACTCTAGAGTACCAGTAGAAGTTCAGCATGACAGTCAATGTACGGTAGTACGGTAGTACCTGGTCGTACCTGGTACTGTACCTACTAGTATCAAAGGACACTAAATACAGGAGCGCTGTTTACTTTAAACAGGTGGAAGAGACGGGAATGTATAGTCTTCGGCAATCAGAATAAGACAGTATCTCATCTTTATTACCGTACAAAATCCGGATTTTCATTACCGGTACGCAATAAGAAATTATCAAAAGAGATGCTCGTGTTAAAAATGGATTAACAATATAACTGTATTTCAATAAGATTATTCACAACGGTCTTCTCAGATGAACCAGTGATTAAATCTTGTCGTGAAAGATGCCTACAACTTTTAGTTAAATCATTTTAAAATTCCATCTATTTCTCCTTTCCAATTGACCGGTACAGACAAATTATCAGTACTTTTTGCTGCAAAAGCGTCCTTTAATTCGTGCTGGTTGTCTACCGTACCCTTAGCTACTCTAGTAGTACTAGTACTATCAGCTACTGAAATGAAATCTTACCCAGTACCGCTTTCGACTGTGGAGTACTACTAGTAGTAGTGCTCTACTGGAGTACCATGGACCTGGTGGTACGGTAGTCTACTCACAAGCAATAATAACAAGAATATTATTATTACCAGGTACTAGTAGACTAGTAGTAGTAGATTCTTGTACTTCTCACAGAGACGCTCGTTGAGTTGGTTGAAATAAAACACCCCGGTACATGAAGTACCGCTTCGAGATCGCAAACGAATTTTCTAGGAGGCAACGGACACCAGTAGTACTAGTCGTACCAGCCGCAGTAGACCACTGGATTCATCAACGGAACAGTTGTTTCCAGAAAATTAGAAATAAATAATAGAGTAACTTTTTTTAACTCTAGGTAACCAGCGAGTAGTTTCCAGATGATAGAGGAGGGACTGGTTGTTCAGATACTTCATGAATATTATTATTTGTCGTCACGTGAAAATTCTTGTAGCCAATGGTAACACAGAGTCACACACTGAATGAGATAAGCGTGAACACACTGCTGTTTCCTGCCAATCAACAATCAACAATCAACAAAGGGTTGGAACCCTAATAAGAACAATGCAGCAAAACCAACAAACGCACGAAAAAATTAGCAGAATGATTAACTCCCAAATTTTTTTTATAACTTCATAGTACCTTCACCGATAGACTAGCCAGATTCACGCCTACGCAAAAAAGTACATGGTAGTAATAAAAATAGCACCTTTACCTGGATCCCTCACTCATTAGAGAAAGGCCACTTCAATATCCTGCCTCATTAGTGCATGCAAACACAGTTCAATAACAGAGCGTTCATATAACCTACTCAGTATTACTATTTGGTCGCCTTTAGTAGCTACGAGTAATAAATATAATGCACAACTCAGACGCGCAAGGTAGCCTGGGGAAACCTGAAGTTGCCAACAGCATTGTAGCTACCGACTCCTTGCTTAGCCAGCTATAGTAGGACTAGTTTCTACTCCGAGTATGTAGCAGTAGAATCGTGATACGGGTTGTTGTTGCCGTCCAAAAATCACCTTCAAATACATGATATACTTATCATACTGTACTTTACCAGCGAAGATAGCCACCTCTCATCGACATTCATAACAACAACATGATCCCAAACCATGGATAGAGTAGACTCGAGTTCTACGAGGTACTCTGAGTTGTAGAGTAGTAGTATTTGATTTGCTGAGTCCCACTACGACTGAAAATGAATCTAATTACCTGGTATGATGTTGTTAAAATCATGAAGCACCTGGCAACAGGCAAAAGATACAAAAAAATCATCTGGCAAAAGATTAGCTTACGATAGAGGAGCATTGGCATTAGAGTGTATTCAAAACGACCCTTATCTCTTATTTACTACTGTCACTTCTCCAATAATAATATCTTGCCGCCAAATGACAGCAAAAGTTTACGATCATGATATGCTAAACCTGGCGAAAAGATCACAAAACTTCTTCATTTCCTGTACCCACAACAACCGCAACATTAAACCATCTTCTTTGTCATTTCACAATCTTACGAATCTTTGACTAATTCATATCGATAAAAGTCATGCAGCTTTTCAAGCTTGCTTTCTTCCTCCTCTTATCGTCGTCCACTTTTGCGGATCCCCAAACCGCAGCGGCATACAACGAGATGTATACAGAGCTCAACCAGTGCTGCGATGCGAATAACTGCCAAAAGGCATGCACTTGGCTTAAAGACAACCCACAGCTTAAAGTGACGAGTGGTGGCCGCATGAAGGTCAATAGAGGCCGTTTCCTGAGAATTTTACAGAGCTCAAGCAGTAGCAGTGTTCTCACCGAAGAGGAGATCGACGACCTCTGTTGCAAGAACGATCAAACATCCACGCCGAAGACAAATGGTGATCCTCAGTGAGTACTGAGCTTGTTTTGCTTGTGTTTGCTCGAAATTCAACATTGCCGTGCTTGGGGAACTCATCCGTCTTTTATCGTTGCCGTCCAAGCTTTACAATGTTCGGCGGCCACAAATTTGATTTTCATGGTATGTCTTCCACAATCGAATGTTGTCGCTCCTTCACCGCTAATGAAATGCTGCGGTATACTATGAATTCAAAGCCCTGACTTCGTGCATTTTTCTTTCTTCTTTACAACGGATGATCCTGCCAGGCGCTTGCGACCTTGTGTTCTTGGACAATCCCGAATACAACCATGGCCAGGGCATGAAGATTCACATGCGTACCAAAATCGTGCGTTGGTGGTCTTACGTACAAACTGTGGTAGTACAAATTGGAAACGATACTTTGGAAGTCATGGGCGGTACGGTTCAAGAATCCAAGTACTGGGTCAATGGCGAAGCAGGCCCGCCGATGAAAGGAGCCAAAGTCCTCCCTTTCAAGATTGGAGGACACAAGGTCCGCTACCGCGTGCCCGCTGACACTAAGTTCCAATTCAAAATATTTTTGGAGAACAATCAAGAAATTGTGCTGCGATCTGTCAAGGGCTTCATGATGGTGGAGCTCCCTAAGCACACCCGAGAATCCTTTGGATCCAGCCGCGGTGTGTTGGGGACCTATGAAGATGGTTTGATGATGGCTCGAAATGGCACTACTATCTTGGAGGATCCTGTGCAATTTGGCATGGAATGGCAAGTCCGTCACGACGAACCCATGTTGTTTCACAATGTTGAAGGAGTCCAGCACCCAATCCCTTGTGAAATGCCGCTCATTACTCAGCGCCGCCTCGGAGAAGGCCGCATTAGTCACGAACAGGCCGCCTTGGTTTGCAAGGATGCTACGCCCGTCGATATTGATGACTGTATCTATGACGTTATGGCTACGGATGACTTGGATCTGGCAGGTGCCTACTAATGTGCAGATGTTTATTTCGGAAGAGATTGATGCCTCCCCTTCCGTACGCCTTGGATCTACTAGGTTAAGGCTCCCAAGAAGCGACCAGCTTCTTGAGTGATATAAGCAATACATTTATAAGTGTCATTTTTGTTGATAGACCCCTTGTACCCAACCCTGATCACTACTGGCTAGATAGTTCAACGATCAACACATGCATTTTAGGAAAGTACGAATTCCCCGTATTGAGGCGGACTTTACAAACATATGTACATGTCAGTAATGTCATTCGTCCTACTGGCTCTTCTTTTGCGAACTTGGCATTGCCAAGCTGGGCACTGTGCACCTCGCTGTGTTGCACAGACGGCCTTTTAAGCCAGTTTGATATGGAAAACATTGGCTTGATTATACAATTCTTTTGATCGTCCCTATCTGCGCTGTTATAATAGTTTCTGCTTCTTGGCTAGTCTATTTCTGTTCATCGACCTGGTTATGTTTCTTGGCGTATCTAAGAAAGGCGAAAGACCATGGATCTCCGAGTGGCACTGGGCCTGGAAAATAGCCGCATACGCCTTTTTCGGTGGGTCGCCTCCTGTATTGTGTATGCTTTTATCTTTGCTCGGCTCGTGGCTACATTGGTGGAAGGGACCGCTCTCATGCTTCAGTAGGTGTTTCTATGATCATGCTTTGATCACGTTTGGTGATCGAAGTGTAGGCCGACGGCGCCGTAGTTGTAGGTCACAATTTTGAATACGGGTGACTATCCCTTGGTCGATTTTAAGACAAAGCTTGTCTTGGCAGGAGGGACAGCGACTGAAAGCAGACCTTTGCATGACGTATCGAGAGCTGAACTACAAAGTCAACTAAGCGCGCGACGATCGTCGAAGCTCACGTTGATATGGGCATAGAGCTTGCTTGCGGGCATTGAAAAATTTGATTCAAATGAGCTTGCTACAGCCTGCTCTAGTTAGTTGATAAACAACCCTCTTACGCAACAGACAACATCTATTAGCGTCTGTGAAACATCTCTTTAGCCTAGCCTAGCTTAGTGTCAGTGCTGACGTTGATGTCGCCTTCCGGAAAGTACCGGTGTTGTCCTTTAAAGCTGATGCAAGGTAGTCTGATCCTGGTGCCTTGGTTGCCCCTTCTGCGTCGTTTGCCCAAATTGCGGACGCCTTCGTTTGGTCCATTGGCCATTATTACTGGCATTGGCACCGGTCATAGTGCGTCTTCAAGAGTGCAGCAAGTGCTCCTAACAGGTATATGCATGGCGCGATCGTCTTTCTTTTGGCTGGCCGAAGAGCTGTTCCACCGACAAATCTTTCTGCTATCATCTTTACTGCTGAAAGAGCTGCTTTGTAACGAGTCAATATGGATATTTTCATCATCATCTGTTGACGTCACAGATGTAGCCGACCCTCTGGCATTGTCAGATACCAGAAGAGGGGTCGTCGCACTGCAGATGTGGAGAGTTTTGAAGTATCGTCGAAGCGAGTCTGTCATCGCACTTCCTATAGTTGTTTACAATTTTTTTGTAAGCCAGAATTCAAAAGACGAATTTCAATTTTCGTGCTTACGTAGTTCTCAATCGAAGCCTTGAATCATTAAACCACCAGTAATAATGAATGAAAAATAAATGGCTACTGAGTTTTGGTACGTACCAGGTACTGTACCAGGGTACCAGGTACGGTAGACTGATATTCGTGCCATTCAAGATTTACGGTTCCTAAATCGGATTTACAGTACTTTTTTTTCTTTCATGTTGCCAAATTTCAGATTCAACAATTTACCTAACCCAAATCAATACGCTAGCAGGGAACCTTACCAGGTACCAGGTGCCACCAGGTAGTACCTTTTACCAGTTCTTAGCACCAGGTACGAAAAGAACAAAAAGTGGCAATCCTTGAAAAAATGATCAAGGCTGTATTAATGGGGTCTTTGCTGGCCAGTGACAGAGGTTGGAAAAGAGTAGGGCCTTTTGAGGGCCTGTCTACGATAATCAATGTTCAATGAACTTAAGGGATGCATACTACTACTACCATACGTACAGTAGTACCAGTAGTAAGAAGTGGACAGTGGTGGTGCACATTGGTACTACTACTAGTAGACAGTAGTCTAGTAGATATGCAGGGTAGGGGTGGTAGTCGCCGGTATACAGTAGTGGTAGTCTACTACTAGACTACTATTTTATTCAGTGTTACAAACAGGCCAGTGACACAACAACGGTCGACAGCGGTGCAAAACCGTAGACATTGGAGGGGTGCAGCTGGAACTTACATTAGCTACTGTTAGTTACCTGGTACTTAATTTCGGTAGGACATGGAATGGCGGTGTTAAAACAATATGCTTTCTGGGGTGCGATATTGTTTCTTCGTGGTACATTTGAAGCCGTTGCGAAAGCTACAAGTAGAAACATTTTCCGCAGCGACACTAAAACTGATTATGCGGGATCCTCGAGTAGTCACAGAGCGACTTGGTCGGTGACTACCATACTAGAATACTTTTTTCAGAAGGATCTACCACAGTACCCGAAGGAATATTTAGATTAAACGACACGTAAGTATCTGTCATTACAATGATGAGAGAACCCCAAGAAGAAGATATAACTAGACTATTGCTTTGCAATCAGTTGAACAAAAACACGTGACGTTTAAGCAACCACGTCGTCGTCGTCGTAATAATAGTCGTATCCTTTTAGAGCGCTGGTTCAAGTGTAGCGTGACCGATATAGGGGTACTAGATACCAGTACTGTACTCAAATAACTAGCATGACCTCAAATGGTAAAGCTAACTAGCAGGAGATCAATTCTGGCAATTCGAGCGGAATAGTCGTAACTGGTATAGTATGGTGTTGGATAACATTATATGGGAACAGTCACGTCGACAACGTCTTCAAGACGATCGCACAGTGTTGTATTACTCCGGAACTTGCAGCAAACTACTAGTATTACGGCTTCTTTGCTCTCACCGTCTGCGCTTTGCTGAGCTGTGCAGGCGCTGAATCTCCCCTCCGTCCAGGACAAGCGATTCCAGAATTTAGCAAGTCGCCATGTATGTGTACGTTCTCTCTCAAAACTGGCTTTCAATCCAGACGGCGATGATGCATAACTATTTTTATGTTTTTTAATGGCGATATTTCATACATCTAGACTCTAGCTACGGGTGGATTCATGATATTTTATCCCCAACTCTCATCTGCATAATCTGGTAATCCGTTTTAATAATAAAAATCATTCAAAAAATAATGGAATGACAGATGACAGATGCGTCGCGAAAACTGAAAACCATTCTCGACGACGGACATGTGCCGGGTAATTATGATAATAAGATCATAATCATGAACGTAACCACGTATACACATTTAACACACCTTTAGTCATTCATATTACTTACCACAGATGTGCAAGGACAAAGGAGAAATAATAATAGAGGCAGTGATTGTCACTCCGTCTGCAGTTCACAGTGCATCAAACCCTAAATGTTTTTCTGACGTATACCTTAAGCAAGAGCAACAGCAAGAAGTGCGCTCGCCATTAACAATACGATGCTGGCGGTGGCTTTTGCATTTTTCGTAGAGACCATCCAATCCAGAACACCATTTTTCGCCTTCACCTCCGCCACAGAGGGGCTTCAATCCAGTATCCACCTTAATTCCGGGGATGATTCCATTTTTGTCAAGAACCTTTACAAAAGGAGTTCCGTCGGCAGCAGTTTGGTATAGAGTCTCTTCGAACAAAATTGCTCCAGAGACGTAATCTCCGAGGTTCTCTGTCCTGAAAAGAAGTTCGCGCCACTAGACCAATCATTGCACAAGAGAAAATAATAATAATTTGCCTTTTTTAGAATCATTCGGGGAGAAGGAAGTAATGACACGGTATGCAAAACCAATAACTTACATCGCGGCGGTTTTCTTCTTTATTCTCCAATCCGATGCTTTCAAGACGCGTCCCGACGGTACCGGTGGATTCATCGCAAGCCAAGATACCCTTACCAGGTCGAACAATAGTTTTAGCCGTTCGGCGCAGTTCATCCGAATATTTTTCCAGCGACATTTTTAGAGGGGATCCTCGGCTGGTTGGGGCAATCATCCCAGTGTGTGCAGGCTCCATCGGTTGAAAACCCTCTGAAATGGCTGTAAAAAGAAGGAGCGAAATGGAAGTAAACTTCATTGTTGTTTGTATT
>Ga0100378_1006046_pt1 | contig 11010 bp, 6 predicted proteins | sample CryGeymeta201502_FD_81535 | JGI IMG/M metagenome (GOLD analysis project Ga0100378, IMG submission 81535) | Groundwater microbial communities from Crystal Geyser aquifers in Utah, USA - Crystal Geyser metaG 2015-02 | ecosystem: Environmental > Aquatic > Deep subsurface > Groundwater | place: USA...
GTTAACTCATGTGGTGATGATGATTTGTTGAGGAAGCGGAGAGGGTCTCGTTATATCATAAGGAAGTTAAATGTTTTGTACGAACGAGACAGCTTCTTTGTGAACCATAAGGAAGTACTAAAGGAAAAGTTAACGGCTCCCAGACCGGAATAGCTGTTTCGGTCGTATTAACAAACCATAAGGATTGGCCTCAACTACAACCTACAACCTACATACAACCGACAAGGCACAAATGCTGCCACCACAAGGCTTTTACCACAAGGCACACACACATCCTCATCGCACAGAGTGTTTCATCTGCTTCTGTGACGAAGTGACGAACTTTAAAACGAAATTGTTTGGATTTTTATAATTAATACCACCTACTACCTACTACCTGCTACCTGGTGTACCTAACTACTAACTATTATGTCCAACGACCAAGATCAGAGCAAAACTGCGCAAGAAATGCTGGCAAAGAAAGCGAGATTGATGTGGCTCCAAGCCAATCCTGATATGGAACATATAGAGGATCTGTACCGATCTGCCATTTCTTCTTGTTGTTGTTGCTGTTCGCTAAAATCCGCTATTCAGCCGGTAGCCAGCAAAGCAGGCATCAGGCGACGGTTCTGTGACGATGAGAGTGGTGATGAAAAGCATTCAGCAGCAACAGCCATCACAGATTGGCAGCGCCTGGCAATGGAACAATTGTGCATGATCTTGTGCCAAACGGAGCGGTCGAACGAAGCCAAACCAATGTTGGAAAAGTTAGGATACGTCTGCCGATTGGCAACCTGCGTATTGAATTATCCTCTTCAAGATGACACTACTACTGGTAGCAGTAGCATTAGTAATAATAGCAGCAACAGAACTGATATATTGTGTCACGCTTGGGATAGCTTTTTATCTACATGTGAACTGCAGCATTTGCGAGATGTCTTCGAAGATCGAAATGCCGATTATTGGTTGCAGCATGACTACCGGGTCGAGCCACCATCGCCCTACTTTTCCTATGTAGTACCTTTAACCAGAAGCAAAGTCAGCGACAGCAATCATAAAGTATCTATCGACGACCGGTTTGGCTGTCTGGGTGACATTATATTGAATTTGTATCAGCACTTGTTGCCTCTTTTTCCACAGCTCTCCAGTGCGACCATGGTGGAATTTTGGGCACACAATCGACCTCATCCAACGGGACATCAATTTCATTTTGACAGCGATAACGAAGGGCAAGGACGCATCATAAAAAATCCCATCATGACAGCCATTTTTTACTTGTCAGGTGTTGGAAGCAGCAGCGACGATGTTGAAGATAGTGCCACACACTTTGCAGCTGGTGGCCCTAGTATCGTAACCAACCAGACTCTTCACAGTCGACACATGGCTACCAAAGCAGTTATGAGTATTGCTACAAGCCCCGGTCGGCTCGTTGCATTTGACGGAAAATTATTGCACGGAGTAATTCCAGGAAAGGGTGGTCACTCTGGATCAAGAAGAGTAACACTCATGCTGGCCTTTTGGAAACGCATTCGGATTCGACCAAGTGAAACACCGGGTGCGGCCCGCCCTTATCCTTTTCCAACGTCGGCTTCTGCGCCAACGGACCGATGGAACAATCTGTTAGTGCGCCCATCGACGGTCACGGCACAGAATCCCCGTCCGGTACCCGTTTCACGAAATCCTTTACCATTAGATCGTGTCTACGAAACATTAGACGGCGACAAGTGGACCAAAGCAATGGGATTTCCTGAATATGATCAAGTTTACCAGGGATTTTAGTAAAAAAGGTTCAAATCAGAAGCTTTTTGTGAACGGACCATCATAACGGAACAGCAGATGTAATCATTCGAACTATTGCGTATGCGTTAAATAAAGAACAAGAATCTAGATTATACCCGTGCATCATAACTACGATCGGCGGCTTTTGTTTTCTTTGAACAGCGGAATCTTGAGAGGATGACATCTGCAAAAGTTGACAGTCCAGAGACTATTTTTCGTGGTTGGGCGTAATCAAAAATCACTTTATCGATAATGAATTTTACCCTTTTGGTTTAACTTGTTTTTGTGAGACCAAGTAGTCTTTGTCCACTTCAAATTCAGCTCGTTGCAACGCATGATACAAAAGGATGCGAATTTCAGACTCGATCACGTGTTCTGCCAAGTCTCGCAATTCATCGTGGCCGTTATCTCTCTGTCGTAGCACAGTCATGGCAAGATCATGCGTAGCTCGATGGTTCATCAACTGGCCACTGTCGGCAATCTTGTCACCCCATTCTTGCACGCTACCATCATCGGTCTGGTACTGCTTGGCCAGTTCTTGGACGCGTGCTTTTAATTCCTTTTGGGGCAAGTCGTGTTCCCCGCCAGACTGAGCGACCTGAGAGGACCAGAACTTTGCATTGTCCACACCCACCATTCTAAATTCTCCCACGTGAAAGGCTTCTCTTCTGTGAACCATGCCGAGGCAAAAGCGCGGACAGGCGTTGCAGCTTGGTCATATTCAGTCCTTCCATTTTAGGTGATGCCCATAGAACTAGGCCAGGAAAGAGCCAAGACAATATCGTGACATTCATCCACGTAGTCGTGACCTAATAACAACAGGCCAAGAGCGATCATGCCATAATGTCGGGATTCTGTTGTGGAGGACGAAAACAGATTGTCAATGGATGCAGGAATATCAAGAAACAATTCGTACTTTGGTTGTTCGGAACGACGGATCTTTTGCAGCTTTTCCAATGGTTCGTAATGAAGAGGCGTGGGTAAATCGGCAAGGGACCATCGGATTCCAGGAATGACACTGCTTATGGTTGCGCGCAGTGTTTTTAATGCGGTCATGATGGCTATGAATTAATTGCCGTAGGATTGCTTTTGGGGCAAGCTTAAAAAGAAAAGATTACGACTCGAGTAGAAGGATATGTGTGCACGCTGGAAGAGACCATCTTTTGATAGTAATTATCTTCGAAAGGAAAAATCCGGAAGCAACCATTGAAAGTTTTCGAAGGGTCTCGAAACCTATGTTGACAAGTTTCGGGTCCACCAAAAGAGTGCCTTCATGTCGCAAATAATAAAAAGGGAGCCATGTGTACCCTTTACGCTTTCCCAAGCAAAATTAACCATTCGAACAGCATATTGTTGTACCATGAGGATTGGCTTATTATCTAATATTACGTGCAAGTGAAACAATAATGCGAATCGTTTCTAGCCACCACTTTGCAAAAAATAACAGAAAGCGTGAGCACCGTCGTGGTATAGCGACTCCCACTGCAAGTTCTGACATCTTTGCAAAAGAGGCAACACACGAAGAAAAGGTTGGAGCAGGGGAATATGTCAGGTACAGGCATTATATTCTTCCATAAAGATGACTGATGACTGTCTCCTACGCAAGTCTGGGTTAGTTGCCCACAAAACCAGATACGGATTTTTGGGGCCCAAAGTGATGGCTATCATCGTGATGATAAGAATGATTGCTTTCAATTGAAGGATATAAAGAGCCTACTATGCCGAGAATGGACAGCAGTGCAATGGCTTGTTTTGTGACTAGCTGGATTGGAAATCAATGGATATGACAAGACACAAGACCTCGTAGATTTGGCGTTTTCAACAAACCGGGAAGGCAGTAGCTTTGCGACCATCCGTGGTATCCCAATATATTGATCTTGATTCTTACAGATAGACACCACCGGTCGTCGCATTGTCTGGTAAAGTGGCTGACAAACTAGCGCTATTCACACTCGTAGAAGCGGCAGCATTAGTTGCAGTGGTGGCATTGTTGGTCCCCCCATTTGCAGCTGCGTTGTTACCACCCACATTCACCTCTACGACTTTTATGCGTTCCGGTGAGACTTCATCCAGTGCGTCTTGTACATCAGCTTCTAGATCAATGTTGCACCCATTAGCTTGCATCTCGGCCACCAGAGCCTTTGCTGTGAGTCCTTGTCGTCGAATGGTTAGTTTGTTTTCTTCCACGGCTAGTTGAAAGTCTGGGTCGTCTGGGTCTTCTTTCAGAGCTTCTTCCAAGGCTGCATTCGATTTCACCAGCGCACGAATACTGCAAGTCATTTGCAAGAGTCGGGCTTCCAAAAGCTGGGGATTGCCACCGCACACAGCCACTTCGGCTCGTGCATCGGCCTGAGACGAGAGTTGAGCAACGAACGAAGATGGCGAGGTCGATGTTGGTCCCGGCAGTGTCATAGATCCCGCTTCGTTTCGTGGTGTATGCAAAGAGCTAGCGTTTGATGTTGATTGGAGGCTTGACATAGTTGATTTTTGTTAAAGCTCGGTTTATGTGAAGAAGTCTTCGTTGATGATGATAGCCTTGATAAAATGTATGAAGGAGTCGAAGCAGAGAAAATTCGTGATGTTCGATTGGATTCTTTTTTGCCCGGATAATTATAACTCTACTCTTAATAAACAAGAACTCCGAACTACCCATCGCTTTGTACTCACACATACAAGAACTCGAAATAGCCAGCTACAACTAGACTACAACATCATGATGTACTATTAGTAGCTCTACAGTGGTAGGCTCCTAGTATCCAGTTACCAATTTGGCTTGCTCCATGGCTAATTCCAGGGCTGCCATGATATCGGCCTCTTTTTTTGCCTTTTCCGCATTCTTTTTCGCCTGTTCAGCTTTCTTTTGCTCTCGCTCACTGTGTAACCGATCGTCTACCTCGTTGGGAGCCGGTTCTTTTGATGCTGACTTTTTCTTTTTCGGTCCGCCACCCCAGATGCTGCCCAATCCAGCAGAATTATCCGCATAATTGGCGTTCATTCGTTCCCGTTGTTTTTCGACACGTTCTCGTTCTTTATCGTCGCGCATTTCACGAATTTCCTTGGCCGTCCAGTACAAATCATTCTTGTGCTCCTCGAGCAGTTCTGGTAAACTATGAGTACTGGTGGCATCCAAATCAAATGAGACACTCTTGCCAATCTTCTTCTTCTTTATCTTTTTATTTGCTTTGTTTTCTTCATTGCGTGGATCATTCTTGGGAAATTTGGGTTTTCGTCGTCCTCTCCGTTGGTCTCCTTGTCCACCTGCTATTGCTCGTTGATCGCGCATCTCCTTGGATACATAAGCCGTCAAATCGGATTTGGTGCGCTTAATAATGGGTCGTCCCTTTTTCCAGTTGTAACCAATCTGAGTAGAAATATTATGTCGCTGTCGATTATCATTCGGGTCTTGTGAACGTTCGCTGTCATCATCACTCTCGTTGTTACTTTCACTGTCACTGTCACTGTCACTGTCACTGCCATCGACATTATCACTGTCATTGTCATCGACATTATCACTGTCATTGTCATTGTCACTATCGCTGCTTTCATTATCGCCAGTGTTGTTCTCATTGGCGGCATGGATTGGTTTGCCTTCTTTCCAATTGTATCCAATTTGAACAGAATTACAATGTGATAATATTGTATCATTGTCTAATTGTTGTTCCTCTGTTTTTCCACAGTTGTCTTCTCCTTCGTATTCCGGTCCACTACTATGATGACTACTGGATGAATGCGAAGTTTCGGATGCTTCAGAGGCCTCCAATGTTTCGTTGGACTCTACCATCTCACCTTGCAGAGATGACGATTCAATGCCGTCTCTGAAGGATTTAGATTTGTCTTCGTCTTCGTCGTTGTCGTTGTCGTTGTCACTGCTACTAGTATTAGTAGAAGTAGTAGTATTGTACTTTTGAAGAGCGCATGATTCATCTTGACTTGCCTCGTGTGCTCTTTCCTCCATTTGCACTTGAACGACATTATCATCCATGGCGCAAGCGACAGAATCTTTCTTATCATCCATATGCGGCGATGGTGTAACATCATTTTCTTCTTGCGCAGGAGTCAAACATTCTTCTACGTTTTCAATGTTTTCATTATCCATTTTTTGTTTCGCACTGTTGTCCTTATTGCTGACAGTAGCGTCGTGTACTGTCACCACATCATGATCAGAATCATCATGACTATCATCATCAGTTATTTTGTTTGCTCTTGTTGTAGTTTGTGGTTTCGGGGATGTTCGAATAATCAGAGGACGTCGGGATGCGATCAAGTAATCATCGCACGACTTCGTTCGTCGAGGCATTCCCCGATTTCGTCGTCTTTTCTGTTGAGCATGTTGCTCCCAGTGATAGGCAGGTCCTTTGTCATCAGTATTGTCTGCACCATTGTCTGCACCATTCTCGTCATCATCAAAAGAGGAACGACGAACATGTTCTGTTTGAGCAGCCGAGGATCGTAAATCATGAATCTTGTTCTGCTTGAGATCCCAACGATAATCAGGAATTTCTAAAGTACAGATACTGTTGTTGCTCTGCTGCTGCTGCTGCTGCTGCTGCTGCTGCTGCTGCTGCTGCTGCTGCTGCTGCTGTGAGTTTTCCATGTCCATCCTATCACCAATCACAAAAAAGAATCATTCGGTTGCTCAAGTTTGCTTGTTGTTGTTTTAAGTTGGTAGTAGTAGTAGTAATTCAGTGTACTTTTATTTTTTGTTGATGCGCGAGCTGCAGAAAAAAGTACCAATAGTACTACTAGTCTACTGTGTACTGTTAGGTACCTGGTAGACACTAGCTATTTACTCTATATCGGTACCAGTGGCTACTTACTGTACATGTAGAAGGAGTTCTTAGTAGTAATGGCTACTAAGTGGTACTACTACTAGTGTAGCTTTTTAGTACAGTACTGCCTGAAGTAGCCCAAGTACCAGGTACCTGGTAGTAAAATATTAGCTTATTATGATAGCTTCAAAAAAACCTTCACTGGTCATTGATTAGAAACTTTTAGATATTTCTATCGTCATTTTATTATTATTATTTTTTATTTGTGACTCTAGGCTACGGTAGTAGCTGGTACCTGGTATGTAGTACTCTAGCTAGTAGGGGGGCAATAGTCTAGTAGTACTCCGACAATCCAATGTGATATATTCGGCCCGGGTGGTTGCGGAGACTTGTTAATGCTTGTGTGCGACCTCGAAATCAGGGAACCGTTGGTTCTTTATTATTAGCCTACTCTAGTTAGTACCAGTAGTCTTGTACTACTACTAGTATCTAGTAGTAGTAGTACTCTGTACTCGCACGACTACTGGCTGGCGGTAGTCTAGTAGAGTAGTAGAGTACTACTCTACTAGCAGCAGTCGTAGTACCCTTGTAGTAGTAGTACAGTAAAACTAGTAGTAGTAGTAGTCTAGTCTAGTACAACAAATAATAATATTGTTCTTAGTACTATGGTTAGCTAGGAGTACTCCGTAGTAGCTACTACTCGGAGTACTCAACTGTTTGACCTCCTTGGTGTTCTACCTGGTAATAAACCCCATTCTGATGAGAAAACAATCTGACTGTATGTGCAGCCGTACCACCGCACCGATTCCACAAAAAACAACGACAATGGTCAGCAATACTGTAAGAGTTTTATGATATCATAAAGCAGTAGCCCATCTAAAATTAACAACTCACAGTACTTATTAGAATTACGGAATTTACTTGAGTTACTCTCTTTCTCTCTTCCAGCATATAAAATTATGGCGTCGTCCTTGCCACAATGGTCTCTTTCTTGGAGTCAAAATGGTCGTTCGGAAACACAGATTCGACAATCTAAGAATCTGCAAGCAACAATTGATTTGCACGGCTATACCAAAGAAAATGCTATTCGAAAATTGACAGATTTTATGGAAGCAGCAGCATCGTCGTCGGTTAACAACAGCAACAAACATAAACCTTGGGTTTGTGTCGTAACGGGCAAGGGAAGTCACAGTGGTGCCACGGGTGGACCCGTTTTAAAATCGGCCGTACATAAACTGCTGGTCAAACGTAACATGGAATATTATTATTCCAAACAAAAGGGACTTTTTTACGTTAATGTACATTCGGGACACATTCTGAAACAAAATCCAACACTACGAGAACAGCACCTAGCTGCAACCGCAACTGCAGCAGCTACAGGAGGTGGAAATCATTATTATAATTCTGGTGACGATTATTATTTATTGCACCAGGAAGATACCAAAGTGCGATTGTTACCGAGAAATCCCAGTCCACTTATTGCTGCTGATGGTGGCGGTGGCGGCAGTGCAGCTGCTGCTTCTGCTGCCATTCTATTGCCACAAAATTACAATCAACGCAAAAAGAAGTACGATCCACACCAACAACACCCCTACGCTCATGCTGCTGCCACTACCACCAACGCCACAATAGCAAGTGGACGACGAGGAGGATCAAGTAATCATCTAGGAAGACAGACTACATTGCCAATCAATATTGGTGCCAGCAATAACAGCCACAAACACAATACCGAGAACAACTTTGTGTCTCCCTTACCATCGGAAATTGCAGCCGATGATAATCTCGTTCGACAGGCCAAATCGCAGTCTCTAGAAGAAACAAGAATGTGGAAATCTCAGCGGGATAAGGATCAGCATGTCTTGCATAAAGTATTGCAGCAAACAAAGGAACAGGCCAAGGCCGAACAGGAACAAGAAGAGGAATTGTTGACACAAGCCATGATACTTTCGGAACAACAGCAGCAGCAACAGCATCAAACACTGTTATTAGAGCAAGAGGAAGCAGCTGAATTGGAACGTATTCTGCAATTGTCCCTGCAAGAGGCACCCACCAGGTCGTTGCCAACATCTTCGTCATTAGTCGATCAGGACGAGGAAGATAAAATCATGCAGCAAGTCTTGTCTCAATCTAAATTGGAACACAAAACACAACAACAGCAAGAAGAAGATGAATTGGAAAGAGTCTTGCAATTATCGTTGGCAGCAGCACTAAAGCAAAAGCGACAACCCGCACCAAAGCTAGGGAATGAAGAAGACCAATCGCAACAACAACATCATCACCAAGATGAAGACGAATTACAGCGAGTGTTGCGCCTGTCCATGGTAGAAACCCCGCAATCAGTCACTTCTCGCGTACCATCACAATGCGATGGGTGGCCAAACAAAGTTAATGAAGAGAATGACTTGAAGCGGAATAATAAAATCATTAAGAACACGCAAGATCTACTACTAGACTTGCAGGACGAAGAAGAATTATTGGTAAAACAGTTACAGAAACCACCAGTATCAAAACCTGTTGACAATCCAACAACCATTTCATCGACACTCCCCGTCGCTGAAGATTTGTTGCAATCCATCTTGTGCCGCAACAACAACAACACGACGCCTTCTCCTTCTTTGTCGTCCACACAACCATCATCCTCCAGGCCTACTGCGCAGCAATTATCGCCATCATTAACATCCGTTGCCCAATTTGCACCACAAAAACACCAACAAGGCGATAACAAGGCGACAACAATTCCAGGACCAGATTTTCCATCCCCTGTCATGGAGCATCGTATGATGGAGATACTTCAACGCCCCATGATGCCAACATCATCAACATTGTTGTTCTCATCGTCGTCTTCATCCAACAACAACCTTCCGCAAGGAGAGACGACAGGAAACAGGAACTTCTCCTCTGATGAACCGCTGAACATTCGATAACATTGTTCATGTACAGGTAGCGGCTTGGTTGCGATGCGGATCGAGTACGCGCGTTTATAATCTAGTATATAGCACGGTTTGTCATACGACAAAAAAGACTGCGTGGACAAACGATCGCATCCAGGCCACGTTTGACAACGACAGAAACAAAAAGAAAGATCTAACAAAAAGCGCAGACAGACCTATTGCCTTACAAAACCACGAACCAGGGAAACAAGTTTAAAGTAGCCTCAAGCTTGAACCTTACGTGACTACAAAGTTCTGACAAGGACACGTTGGAGTACGAACGTGTACTTAGCACCTGCTGTAATATTATTGCTCGTTCTCTGTAGCGCCTACCAGATTTTAAAACAACGAAGGAAAGTACTTGAACTATCTAGAGAAAAGCTATCCAAATGGAACGGCGCATTAATGCTATTCGTATAATTAGCTTTGGCTAGTCGTAGCTACTAGGGCAATGCAACGTCGCTGACAATTTGTGCACACATCACCATCACATTTGATAAGAATTTGGACCGGATTTGGCCGTCGTGGAAGTGATGTACTACGTACTGTGAGAGAACAAAGCTGCAACGTAGAGGAAACGTTGAAAAAGAAGACACCTTTCGAATGCTTACGTTGACTGGTACCAGTAGGCTGTGTTGAGCATTTTGTAACTTTTGCCGAGAAATCACAGCTATTCGTTTCCGAGTTTTTGTTAAGAAGCCTCTTAGCGAGACGAGAAACAGACAGTCGAATATCCGTCCGAGGAACCCACAATTGAGAAACAATACGTGATTGCATCTCTGGAAAAGTCACAATTTGAAGCAAAACATTCTTCAGGGGACGAATTTGTGTCTGTCTTTATGGCGATGTCAGTCTCCTGCGTGTTGGCAACTTCAGAGTGCTGTGATCAGAGCGGTCGGTTTCAGTTTTCCGCACAATCTCCGAACAGGTAAAGTGTTCTTTTACTTAATGGTATCTCATTTGGCGGACTCCAGCTTCAATTATCCTTTAAATAATAAGTGCGCTTATTTTTTCATCTGACATCTTACTACAGTAGTACGGTAGGACCGTACCCTGGTAGTACCAGGTACCAGGTACCTTGTTGCTGCATTTCTTCGGCTTCGGATTGCCTGTACCAGTAAGGTAGAAAAGCAAAATGGATGTAGGCTGACGTTTGACCTGGTCACACGACCAATCAAAATGTGCCAAATTAAAAAGTTGAGCCTTTCGAGTAGCTTCAATTATTTTCTATTCTTTCGGATAAAAAATGATATTGTTAAAAATATTTGTTTTCACTCGCGTGGCTCAGTTTCGGTGCGACGTAGAGTGCTGACCTCACAGTGATGCTTTCGACTTTCATCATTCGTGTCAACAACAGATCTATTCCAGACTTATTTTCGAAAACCTGTCGCCCTCGTCTTTTTTTGAGACCGATTTTCCATCTCACAATTTTCTTTATCTCGAACTTAAAAGGCATCGATATAAAGTTTATCCTTTGACTACCTTTTTCAATCTTCACTTTAAAAAGTAAACCAATCTTTCTCAACCGCAATCATGTCTAACGAAGTCGGAAA
>Ga0100378_1006047_pt1 | contig 11009 bp, 16 predicted proteins | sample CryGeymeta201502_FD_81535 | JGI IMG/M metagenome (GOLD analysis project Ga0100378, IMG submission 81535) | Groundwater microbial communities from Crystal Geyser aquifers in Utah, USA - Crystal Geyser metaG 2015-02 | ecosystem: Environmental > Aquatic > Deep subsurface > Groundwater | place: USA...
GAAAAAAAAATAGCAGAAAACAAAAAGCTGATGATTTCTATAGATTACAAGCTCTAAAAAGAAAAATTAAAACAATTATCCAAAACAATGGACGAAAACGAAATGGTACTCTATATATTAGAAGAATGCCTTGTTGCTAAAATTAAAGATATGAATAGTGATTATATAAAAAACCTAAAAGAATTTTTTGATATGTTTGATGTTATTGGCTCTAATCAGATAAGTCTAAATCAATTTGGATCTATATTAAGAGCATTAGAATACGAATTCCATAAAGAAGAAGTTGAATATTTATTTAATGAAGCAAATAAATTTCAAAATCTTTATATAACATTTGAGGAGTTTATGCTTATACCTTTTGAGCATAAAAAATTAATTACACTAGAACAAGAGTTATATAAAGCCTTTCGAAGTTTTGATAGAGAAGGTAATGGAAAAATTGCTTCTAAGGAGTTTAAACATATAATGATTACTTTAGGAGAAAGATTTTCTGAAGAATTTGCAAATGAGATTATGAAAGATGCGGATCCAGGTGAAATTGGAGAGTTTGAATATAAGAATTTTATAGATTTAATGTGTTCATATATTTAAATTGATTTTATTTATTTATTTGATCATTTGTTTGTTTGATTATTGTTATTATTTAAAATTTAGTTAATAATAATGTATGAATATTTTAAGTTTATGTATGATTATTTGTAATTGATTAAAATATAACAAAAATCTCTAATGCACTATTATATTCATATTTATTATTAACTATTAATATATTTTATTAATTATAATGGATAAACCAATTGATATTCAAAAAGAAATCGAATCAACAAAAAAGAGAATAAATTTAGACTTTAAAAAGATCAAATCAATGTCTCTATATAACTTCATAAATGATACATTACCTAATTTAATAATCGACTGCAGAGACAATTACGAAGAAAATTTCAAAAAAGAAAAAGAAAAATACATACTAAACAGTTTTGTTGTTAATAATTTCCCGTTTACAACAGTAAAAATAAAACCAGACTCAAGACTAATATTAATCATGAATGAAAAACAAGACTTAAAAACAGATAAAGATTTGGAAAAATTAAGAAAATACATATACGACGAAAATAATATTAAAGATATTTACATTACAACTGACTATACTTTATTTGCTGAAAAATACCCTTTTTTATTAGTAAACGAAAAGTCAACTGAAGACGAAACAAATTTAGTTAAGACAAACTTTCCTATTATTTTATTAGATGATTTGTTATATATAGGGAACTTTTTTAATTCCAAAAATTTAGGTCAAATCGACAAGCTAGGGATAAAGTCGATCATTACACTAGCCGCTAAGCCGGATACAGAATTAAAAAAGAAATTTGAAAATTTAGAACATTTTGAAATAGATGAGGAAGGACATGGAGAAATTGATTATCTTGATATTGTTTATCATATGGAATGTGAAATTAAAGAGAAAAAGACTCCCATTATGCTGTATTGTTTTTCTGGTAAGAGTGTAAGCGTAGCTGTCGCTATTGCTTTTTTGATGAGATATAAAAAATGGCCTTTACAACTTGCTACTGGGTTTGCAATGAAAATTGTCCCAAATTGTAACTTACCAGCGTGGTTGTTTACGCAACTTTCACGAATAAATTTTAGTGAATTGGATAAATAAATTTAATTAATTATGATTAATTATATTTATAAATGTGAATGTTATATAAGATAATTAAATAATTATATTAGTATATATTTAATATTCATATGTTTAATAATTTTTATGTGTATGAATTCATTAAGCAATTTATATTTAATAATATAATATTATTATTTGTTTAATTAATTGTTAAAGCATTTTGATATATGGAAAATAATGAATCGATTAAACAATCATTTCCAGACGAAAAAAGAAAAATTGAATTAGAAGAAATCCATTCAGATTTAGAAGAGGACGTAGATGAAGAAGAAGCTAATGATGTTTATGAAGATGTTCTAAACATACATTATGAAAAGCGTAAATATTTAAGTTAATAAAATTAGAAAATATGAGGATAATGGAATTTGATAAAACATTATTGACATATAAGGCCTATTCTTTTTTAAAGCATTTTAAGAATTACTTTATAATTTTATATATACTTATTAGTTTCTTCGAAATTCCATATTGGTGTTATAATGGTGATCAAGTAAATACCTAATATTTATAATTATCTTAATTACCATAATATAGATAGAATGTGATTCAAATGTCCAAGTAATCGGTTTACCTTTCTTAAATAATAAAATATATAGAATAATCGAATTAATTCTTCTTCTATTTCAAGCTGTGTTTCAAACATTAAGAACAAAAATAAGAATCAAGTCTAAAACACAACAAATAAGGAATTACATTCTTTTTATTTTTCTAATCGCAAGTTTTATTGATGTTTTAATCGCATTAATAATGAATTCGTTTCCGTATGGCAACTTAATTTTGAAAGGATTTATTATTGTTTTAATAAGGTAAATTAATAAATATTATAACTTATTATATTACTTAATGAATTAGTCGTAGCATAAGAGAGGAATGGACAAAAATATTAATTGTACTTTATAAGTCTAAAGTTGTATTTTTTATCTTAGCATTTAATTGGGTTATATTTTCAATTATTGGATTCATATTGTTCTCGGATCAATTAGAAGATAAAGACTTTTTGACTATAGGAGAATCTTTAGAGAGTATGTTTATACTTCTTGTTTCTTGTAATTTTCCTGATATTATGATTAAACTGTTTAAACAAAATGAGATGAAATATCTATCGATTATATTCTTTATTTCATATATAATCATCAGTGTGTTTTTAATACAAGGATTACTTAAAGCACTTTACTATGCAAATTATAATGAGGTAAATAAAATTAAGTCGGAAGAGTATAAAAAGAAAACAAAGTAAGATAATTTCTAATATAATTTCTAATAAAACTCTAATTTAGCAAAATAAAAGATATAAATCTAGACGAATCTCTTAACACTTCAATAGCTATAGTCGAATATCCTAAAATCGAAAAAGTTACTTCTTCATTTTTACCTATTAAAACAGAAGATGAACAGGCAATTCCTTTCTTTGATAAAAAAATATTTGAAATAACCATGAATATAATAAATTTAATAAGTATTTCAATCTTTAGTTTTGAAGACGAAGCTATTTACTTTCAAAATTACTTTTTTATAATACAGATTTTAGTTTCAATGATTTTTATAATAGAGTTTGTAGTGTTTCTTTATATTTTAGGTAAGTAGATAATTGAAATAAATTTATATTCAATTAATCCACTAATCTTTACTTATTATTCTTTATTTAGGATTTAAAATCATCATCCAAAAGAAAATCTATATTATCTTCTTCTTAATAAACTTAGCATTATTCTTTACTCATGCTATTTTTATTTTCTTTGATTTAACAATAGAAAATCAATTTTTAATAATATTGATGAAGGTATTAATTGTAATGAGGTTTTTACGAGTGTTTATATTATTAAATAGAGTTAGCGAACTTTCTCATGTTTTTAACGTGCTTAAAAGTATTAAGTTTGTTTTATACTCTTTACTCAGTTGTCAGTTTTCATTTTTTTATATATACAGCTCTATTACTATGTTAATAATTGGAGGTAAAATTAAAAGAGATACTTTTATCGGAAATGAAGAAAATATTCCTCTTTACTATTATCATATTAACTTTAATGACTTTGGATCTTCTTTTATGACTTGCTTTGCATTGATGATGATTAATAATATGAATGTTACAATGGCTGCGTTAAGTTATGTTTCAACTCCTTATTTAAAGTCATATTTTGTGTTGTTTTATTTTATAGCAATAATGTTGATATTAAACATATGTCATACATTTATATTGGATATTTATGTAAAGATAAAGAGAAAAGAAGAAAAGAATTTCAAGAAGGAATTTCATAATAGTGTAATGAGAGAAAGTAATAGTTGCTTTGAATCATTTCAATCAAAAGGATTTATAAATAGTTTAGATTTAGGAAATAAAGAAAGGAAAGGAAGTAAAGAAATTAAAGGAATTAAAGATAGAGATAGAACAGCAAGTAAAGAAAGTAAAGAAAGTAGAGCTTTTTCAGATCACCCATATCAAATAAAGTAATAATTATCTAAATTTTAGCTAGGAATAACCTGTAAATAATGTTGTATGTAATATTTTAATATTAGAATTTATTATCTAATTTTAATTTATTAACTGATATTCTATTCTTTTTTTATTTTATAATTGATCATTTAATTGGTTATTTAATTGTTAGTTATTTTTAAGCTTTTATTAATTAAAATGATTATTATTACTAAGAATATTAATGCAAAAAGTTGCTGCATTTATTTTTCAAGGCATTACTATTTTAGATGTTATGGGACCTATTCAAGTCTTTCTATCTACAAAAGTAAATAATAGTCCTGTATTTTCAGTATTTACTATAGGATTTAAAAATGTATATAGTAAAATATATAAAATATAAAGTTATTAAGTTAATATCCTTTATGTTACAATGATTTACGTCATTAATTAAGGAGATCATATGCTGTGGAGAAAACAACAATTTATCTCCTAAAATAGTAGTAGACTATTCATTTGATGATTGTCCTGACTATGATATTTTATTAATTCCTGGTGGGTATGGAACAAGACAATTAGTTGATGATGAGAGTGCAATAAATATTTTAAAGATAGCTGCACAAAAAGCAAAAATAATTATTACAGTATGTACTGGTTCTGCTTTATTAGCAAAGACAGGACTATTAGATTATATTACAGCTACTTCAAATAAAATATCATTTGATTGGGTTACAAAACAATGTTTAAAAGTAAATTGGTTAAAGGAACCAAAATATGTAAACAATATAAAAGATGGAAAAGGAGTTACAACTTCAGCAGGAATAAGTTCTGGTAATATATTGATATATTGTTATTATTATTTATTTAATAATATTAGGAATTGATTGCGCATTAGGTTAGTAGTTATTTAATTTAAAATAAACGATAAATTAGATTTGGTAAAAACACTATATGGAGAGGAAGTTGCAAAATCTACTAGTAAATATTTAGAATATGACTGGAAAGATTAAATATTAAACACTACACACATTATTTTGTTGATTTAATTATATGCTATTTAATATTTAATAGTTAATTTAATTATATAAACAATATTTAAAATAAACCTAATTTTAAAATAATACTAAATTATTCATATATATATTAATACTTATTAGTAAATTATTCAATTATAATAATATTAAAAATAATTAATAAAAAATGAAGTCAATTTGTTTATTACTTATCATAATACTATTATCCTTTACTAAAAATGCAACTATTTCTAATACTGAAAATAAAAAAGCTGAAAAACTAGAAAAGTTAGAAAAAAGTAATGAAGCTGGAACCATATTCCATAATACAGGTTCTGGTTCTTGGAATTCTGGATACCATCTTGATAGCGGATGTTGGATTCAAAAAGGAAAAGGTAACTTCAACAACGAAGGCACAGCAACACTACTTCCAAAAAATATAGAAAAACCATCAGGTACTGATGAAAAACAAGGATTATGCCTATCATGGAAAACAGGTCCTGGGCCTAACTTTCAAAAAGCAATGACAAGAGTTGGAAAATCTAATCGATTTTGTCTTCCCTATAGATATATAGGTGATGTCTCATATACAAATCCAAGTTTTCCATTCAAAAATAAATATATTACTTGTTCTGTTACCACGGATAGTAAAGAACAATATACTATTCGATTGTTATTACCATATGCCTTTTTAAAAACCTACATTACAGATAAAGAAGGACTTAAACTAAGAGATCTTATTAAAAAACGAAGAGATCAATTAAAAGATAAAATAAGAGCTGCTAAATTAAAATCATCTAAGTGTTGTTCTGAGTTTATTGCTAATCAAAATATGCTTGACTCGATTAAAAAGAAAGGAAGCCAACTAAAAAAAGATAAAGCAAAATTAAAAAAAGACATTGCTGATAAGAAAGCGAATCAAAAAAGAGAAAGAGATCAACAAGCAAGTATTGAAAAGGAAATGCATAAATTAGAAGCAAAATTAAAAGCACTTCAGTTGAAACAACAATCACATCAAACAAATGTTACTAATTTAAGCCATCAGATCGAATCTTCAGAAAAAGCATATAAAAAGCTTAAGGGAGGCAAATCTAAAAAGTTAGAAGCATCTTGTAAAGCTAATATTTCTAAAGCTTCTAAATGTTTCAATGCTGAGATGAATCGATTGACATCTGCAGTTCCTGATAGAAAGGCCGATTTAACAAAAGCAAGAAATTTCTGTATGAAAAGTAGGAAATTTAATGATTACCAATCACGAGTTGATGGGATATCTCCTTTGAATTAAATAAATAACATTCTAAATTTAATCCCGATACTGGTAATGATAAAAAGGTTATAATATTACTTAACAGAATTTTTTTCTTTTATTTCTTTAATTCTTTTATAATATAAATATGATTAATCATAACTATCATTATTTTCATAATCATAATAATTATCATAAAATTATTATATTTGTATTAATTAATTATTAAATTAATTTAAAAATAACAATGAAAAAAGTAAAAGAAACTAGTTTCATTATCAACGCAGATGAAGATGAGTTATCATACTCTCAAATTTATAAGGATTTTATTGACGGAGAAGACGGAGACGAAGTTAGTGATATGTAATTTAACTTTTATTTATTAGAGATCGGCCATTGATGAAAACTCCAAAAATGTAAAGTTACTCCACTATGATAAAAAGCTTCAAAAAAGTTCTAGTAAAAACTCAATTAAAACTGCAAATTCTAATATCGCAACGAAAAAAGCTCCAAATTTACTATCATTAAAGCCAAAAGTAATGGTCAAGCAAAAAAGTGAAAAAACAATAAAGACCATTAAGAATATTGACTCAAGTGACTCAACAGATAATACTAAAAATGAAGCAAAAATACTTGAAAAAATCAATTCTGCACTAAGACAAAATCAGTATAGTTTTAAAGATAGTATAATTAACATAATTATTTATTAGTAAGGAATGATAACACGAGTACATCTGATACAACAAATTTAATGATAAAAAATGTTGCAATAAAATCATCAAGACAGGAAACTAAACCATTACCTATTAAAGAGAATAAACTCAAAGATAAAAATAAAATATATTCCTTAAAGGATAAAGATAAAATGTTTAATGTGCTTAATTTTACTAATTTTGATTGTTTAAATGTTTGGAATACATGTAAGTTTTTCAGATCAGTAATCTATGATAATATATCTAAAATGAGTAATATTATATCAAATAGTTTTACAGAAAGATATAAAAACATATTTAAGTTAAGTCATCGAAAAATAGTTATACAGAAATCACATGGAAGTAAATTATTATAATTTTTTTCATTTATAATTTAACATATTAGGACTTCACTTTAGCTTAGTATTACAAGCTCGATTAATAAGTTCTTCATATAATGACAAAACAATATCTTTTTGCTATCTATCCCAAAATTATAATGCTAAATATAAACTAAAGAATATATACAAAATTGATGTTAAACCACAGTCACCTCAGCAGTATTGGATTTATAAAGAACTTACTTCAGTAAATAATTATAAAAGAAACTTATTTTATTATAGTATCATCACGATGATGTTAATAGAGCTAATCTACAGCCAATAATGTGTTTTTGTCCTAATGATATTATTGAAATTAGTATTGATATATTATCACCTAATGGATGTTTAGACATTGATAAATTTAAATGGGTCAATTTCCAAGAAGAGACTATATGCTTAAAGAACTTTATTGATTTCAAAAAAGATGAATTTAACTTACTTTCTGATTTTGATTCTTGTAGAATATGTGAGATGGAATTCAAGAAAAAGACATGGCAAAGTGAAGAAAGAATCCCAAATGACTCAATAATTAATAAAATAAAGTATTTATTTGAACCTTCTTTTATTTTACAAAAAACATTATGGGATGACGTCGGATATGAGTTATACAAATTTTATTTAATTGCGGCTTTGAAAGGTATCTAAAAGTTAAATAATATATAAATTTATTCATTAAAGGTATGGTAATCCACGAAGAAGCTTTAGGAATTAACATAGAAGTTGTTGATTTTTCAGAGCCAATAATAAATGAAGTTAAGAAAAACGGACTTGTTTACGAACAAAGTAATAGTTTTCAATTAAGAATTGGGGATATTTTAGTGTTCTACTTAGCAAAGAATAGAAATCCGATATAAAATTCTATATAATTTCAATATAATTTTTTTATGTATGATATATAGTAATTTTATAAATTAATTATTATTAATTTAATAAGCACTTAAATATGTAATATAATAACTAATTATTTTTATATACTAATAATATATTATTTAATTAATTTACTAATTAAATGAAATAAAACATATTACATTAAATTAAAATAAACAAAAATCAAATAAATTCAAATTTGAATTTTATAAATTGTCTCAAATTAATTAATTATAATGCAGAAGCTAGTTAAAATTGACTCTAATAAACGTGACAAAGAAATGCAAGAAGAATTCTCACTTTTCTTCAAAAAAACTAAATATACATACGAAGAATATTTGGGAAGTGGTTCTTATGGCGCGGTAGTCAAAATCCGAGACAAAAATAATAATCCTTTCGCTGTTAAAAAGTTCACTAACTTATACAAAGATGAAATAGACACTAAGAGAATTCTAAGGGAGATAAATTTAATAAAGCAATTTAAACATAATAATGTTGTCAAACTAATTGACATTATTATTCCTGATTTGAAAAATGTTGATCCGATATTCTTAGTATTAGAATATGTTCCATTTGACTTGAAGAAGTTAATACATAAGCAAGATTTGATTTTATCAGAACATCAAGTTAAAAAGATTATTTATGATATTCTTGTAGGAGTTGATTATCTACACAAAAAAGGAGTACTCCATCGCGACTTAAAACCTGGGAACATCTTAATCAATAAAGACTGCTCAGTGAAAATATGCGATTTCGGACTATCGAGAGATTTAACATTAGAATATAAAGACGATGATATAATCAATCTATTAAATGAAGATCTTGAACTAGCTGAAAAGTTAAGTCAAAATCAATATGGAAATATAGAAAGCGAGGACTTTCAAGAATTTTTAAAAGAAAAAATTAACAAAATTAACAAAATTAATAATAAAGATGTCAATATAGAAAATATAGCACATATGAATAATATTGAGAATTCAAATTATTCTAACAATATGCTTGTAGAAGAATCAAACTTCAATAAAAGAGACTATAGTGAAAATAAAGAAAACATAGATCCTTTACTTCTAAAAACTAAAATAACTAAAGGTATAAATGCAATAAATGCAATAAAAGAATTAAAAGAATTAAAAGAAACAAAAAGTATCAAAACCAACTACCAAAAGAAAAGAAGTTTAAGCTTAAATATAAGCGAACATATCAATTTTGATTTACTAAATGATCACTTCAATAAACATTTCACTCAAAATTTTAACCAAAACTACAGAAATAATAACGCTAGTCCAGAAAAGAGAAATCTTCTCATTGAATGTAAGAAAAGTGGGCTAAAAGTAAATCTTAACAACGTTGAAGCATTAGAATTTAAACTTGTAAGGAAACTTACAAATCGTATAGCTACCAGGTGGTACAGATCACCCGAGATTATTTTAACTGAACCATATTATGGAGAGTCAATTGATATATGGGCAATCGGGTGTATATTTGGAGAATTATTGGGTAAGCTATCTGGTAAGTGATTTTATATTTATTAATTAATATTTAATATAACTTACTTTGTTATAAATTGTTAATTTATTAAATTATTTACTTATATTATTATAGGAAGTGTTCATAAAGGCCCATTATTTCCTGGTAGGACTTGCTATCCATTAAGTCCTTGTATAGTTGAAATGGAAAATAATGGATCGTGGCCAATTGAAGAAAAGAGGTATAAATGTATAGCTGATATAGAAGACCAATTATTATTTATTTTCAACGTCTTAGGAACTCAATCAAAATCTGATCTTGCATTTTTAAGTAAAAATGATCTTAAGAATGATTATGTTCTAAAATATAAAGGATTCCAAAATAAAAAAGGAAAATCATTATATGAACTATTTCCATCAGCTTCTCTTGATGCAATTGATCTATTAACAAAATTATTAAAATTTAATCCTAATGCGAGAATAACAGTTGAAGAAGCTTTACAACATCGATTTTTACAACCTTTTTTTAACAAGAATGACATAAGTGGTGAATTAATCCAAGCTACAAATAATTTTGATAAAGATGATTATGAACCAACTTTTGAAGATTTAAAGAGTTTGATTGTAGAAGAGTTCAATTCATTTAAAAAGAAGAAAGATAAGAATGTGAAGATTAGACAAGTAAGTGGGATATCTAGTAAAAATAGCAAGATATTGAAAAAGTAGAAGGGTAAAGTAGTACATTAGTAGAATATTAGTAAATTAATAAATTAGTAAATATGTAATTATGCAATTATGTAAATTAATTAAGATTTGTATATAAATTTTAATATTTTTAAATTATTATTCGTATTTTTAAATAATTATTTAATTTAATTAAAATGTTAAAACTAAGCATCTTATCTAAAATTTTTCGCAACATGATTCACAAGTTTTGCCTCTTTTTTCATACCATGTTCCACATAATCTACAATAACCTTGTATTGCCGCAAGAAAATTATGAGTTTCTACTAAATTATGACATTTACAACAAGGATAAGGATTATTACAACATGGAAATATATGAATAGAAATATTTTTCGGATAATGTTCACAACCATCTTTTATATATTTATAACCTTTTATCAATTCAATTTTTGGTATAACAGCTGCAGGAGATTCATCCATTTGATCTATATCTCTCTGTAAAAATGTATAATCATCCATTATTTATTATTAAGATTTTAGTATTAATAATAAACCATTAAA
>Ga0100378_1006052_pt1 | contig 11005 bp, 9 predicted proteins | sample CryGeymeta201502_FD_81535 | JGI IMG/M metagenome (GOLD analysis project Ga0100378, IMG submission 81535) | Groundwater microbial communities from Crystal Geyser aquifers in Utah, USA - Crystal Geyser metaG 2015-02 | ecosystem: Environmental > Aquatic > Deep subsurface > Groundwater | place: USA...
TCAGCGATGTACTCAGCCGCCATTTCATATTCTTTGTCAGAAACAACTCCCTCAGTTTTTGCACCGATGTCGATGAGAAGGGTTTTCTTGTGTTTAGCAGTGATCTTTCCTTTTACTGTTTCTCCCCGTTTGGGAATGGTCATGGTGTAGTTTGCTTGCTTAAGCAGTTCCTCCATAGTGGTTGGGGCAGATGTTTTTTTTGTAGTTTTCGCAGTCATAGCGTTTGTGTTGTCTCCTTTCAAAAGAGTGGGCAGAAGTATATCACAATTTACTCGAGGGAGTGAGCGGTAGTTGTGCTCCAAAGGAAAAATGACTACTATGCAGAGATATGAATCTTCGAAAGCTTACCTCAACTGCAGTTCGTGGCAAACGAGTGCTGGTGCGGGTGGATTTTAATGTTCCACTAGATAAAGATGGCTCTAAAGTAACAGTCAGTGATGACACTCGCCTAAAAGCCACTCTCGACACCATTCACTTTCTTCAAGAAGAAGGCTCTCGAATAATTCTCATTTCTCATCTTGGTAGACCAAAGGGCGAAGTTGTGCCGGAGTTAAGCCTAGAGCCTATCGCTAAGTATCTTCATGAAAAACTCAACCTCCCCGTGAGTTTTGTGCCTGACTGTGGAGGTAAGGCAACTTTGGAAGCAGTCAAGAATCAACAGCCAGGAGAGATTCTTCTTCTTGAAAACTTGCGTTTTTATCCTGAAGAGAAAGCTAATGATGAAGAATTTGCCAAAAAACTCGCCTCCCTGGCTGATGTCTATGTCAACGAAGCCTTTTCCAGCGCCCACCGCTCTCATACATCTATAGTAGGCATTCCAAAGTTTCTACCAAGCTTCGCTGGTTTTGCCCTCGCCACAGAAGTTAGAACCCTCACAAAGCTGATTTCAAAACCAAAAAAACCTTTCATCGTCATCTTGGGCGGAGCAAAAATCTCTGATAAAGTTGGCGCTCTCAAGTACTTAACTGATCTAGCTGACATTGTTCTCATCGGAGGAGCCATTGCCAACAACTTCTTGTCAGCAGAAGGCTTTGAGATCTACCGCTCTTTTGTCGAGGAATCGAGTACCAAGATGGACGCAGACTATGTCGAGGTCGCACGCTCACTAATCGAAGAACACAAAACCGACCGAATTCTCAAAGACAACTATATTCCTTTGCCAAAACTCCTTTATCCTATTGACGTCGTTGCCGCACCAGAACTTAGTACTACTAATAAGGCAGACGCAAAAATCATCGATCTTTCTCATGACATGGCTGATACTAATGAATCAGTACAACTCCAGTATCTGGATATCGGACCAAAAACTCGGCAACTATATATAGAACTCATTGCGAATGCCGGCACAATTTTTTGGAATGGACCCATGGGAGTCTGGGAAAACGAGTTATTCTCTGAAGGGACAAAGGCTATCGCTAAAGCCATAACAGAAACTAATGCTTACACCGTACTCGGGGGAGGCGACACTATCTCAGCCGCTAACCACTTCCACGTCGAACACAAATTTACCTACGTTTCTGCTGCCGGAGGTGCTGCTCTGAAATTTCTTAGTGGCAAAATGCTTCCAGGAATTCTTCCCCTTCTGGAAAAATAATTTCGTCTCCTTATTTACCTATTGACTGGGTACTCGATTTCTCTGTATTCTAGGTGATAACCAATTTTTGGGTATTTTAATGATAAACGCCGTACCAACACCATCCTCTTCTCCCATGCCACAGAGTCCAGTTGGATTTACACCTCCAAATCCTGGCCCTATCTCGACTCCAACCTCTCCAATGCCACCTCAAAGGCCAACCACACCAACACCTGAGCCCGAACAGATAACTGCTCCACCAGCACCACCGACTCCACCCTCAGCTGAGTCAAACACTCCTCCAACTCCAATGGCTCCACAGAAAAAGAAATCTCATCTAAAGACTATTATCGGTGTGATTATTTTGGTCCTGACTGTGGCCGGAGCCGCAGCTGGCTTCTTCTTATCACAAAATAGTCAGGATGTGAGACAGCAGGCAAGTTCGGGCAATAACTGCTGCGATGATCAAGGGTGGGTAGGCATGGGAAGAAGCTGCGGCGATGAAGGCGCACCAACATACCAAGATGGTTGGAATGCATGTCAAGCACATGCTTGCGGAATCTGTGAGGATACACCTGTCAGACAATGCGATCCAGAATGTGCTAGTGGCGTGGAGGGTTGTATAGAGAAAAATGGTGTAAAACAATGGTGCGGCAATGACTGCTATCTCCGCTCTCCAAGTGAAAGCTGTGCAAATTCTACATGGGCATGTTGTGGTGGAACCAATGCAAATTATGTTCCCGTTCCTACCGGGACTCCTATGTGCGGAGCTGGGCTCTACTGCGACGGGAGTAAACCAAATTTAGCCGGTGCTAATTTATGTGACCAAGGACAACCCTATGGTGGCATATATTGTTGTCCATCAGGGCAAATTGATATTAACGGTTCTTGCCAAGCTCCTGGGACATGTTCTATCATTTCCGAATGCAAAACTTATGACTGTCCCAATGGGATGGACACAAATAATGGGCAAGAATGCACCCTTACAAGTCCTACGACTGTCCCAGGCGTTGCTTGCTCTCCGCCAGCATCGAATTGCGGCCAGGTAGACTACTATTCAACTGCTGGAGACTTTAATTCATACTGTGGTCACGTAATCTACGATGATGGCTGTCCAAATGGTGGTACTCCAGGGGACACACCGGGTGGAGGTGGCGGTGGCGGTGTTTGCCAAAGCCTCGTAATGTCAAATCCAACCCCAACAGTTGGCGAAACCGTAACTCTAACCTGCGCTGGTTCTAATAATCCAACAGGCTATACTTTTAACGTGAATAGAAACGGTGTTAGTGTTGCAGGTGCTTTGAAAACAGTCAGCGGAGCCCCAAATCAAAGAACATTAGACATTCTCAGCGGAGAATATACCATGAGCTGTGATGTAACTTATTAGAAAAAATGCTACAACAACAAACGAAATCACCAGCTAATTTGAATACAAACTCTATGTATCCAGTTGGTGGCACTACTCCACCAGCCAAATCAAAGAAGTCGATGAATCTACGAGCAATTCTCACTGTCGTCGGCCTCTCGCTCTTTTTTGTTATCGCCATGTCAGCCGTGATGATTGCTCAGCGTCAAAAAAGCGTCGATGCTCCCGTTGCTCCCACTGCCCCCGTTTCAAAGCCAAGTGCTACCGAGGATCTATCTTGTCATGCGAGCTTTACTGTTGCTATGGCTCGCCCTGAGTCTTGCGAGACTGTTTCAGTCTCAGTAAATGGCAAAGCCATAGGTAAAGGCTCCGCCGCAGCTCCAATTCAAGTCCAAGAAACTGATTCTGTCACCTATACAATAACTGCGAAGGCTGGTGCCTTTACAGCAACCGTGAAACCAACTCGTTTCTGGGCTGGACTCTACAATCCTGAAATGCTTTCAGATCCTAATGAACCAAGAAGTGTAATGGGTCTCTGTGGTCCGTCTACTGGCGCAGCGGGGGAATCAGCTGGTGATTGGTGTAAAAATGGTCTGGTCTCCGTGTCCCAATGGGCTGATCAAAACTCATCAACACCAAGCGTAGTTAATCTAGATATAGCAAAAATATTCTCCTACACCACCTCAGACACAGGTGTTGTTCCTAGCGTAGTCCAACTTAATGCCTATATGGCAGATGAAAGCTTTAGCTACGTGTCATCTCCGGTCCCTCAGTGTGTTGCTTATATCAAGCTATTAAAGAGATCGCCAGATGCCTGTAAGAATGTGACTCTAAAAGTAAATGGAACAGCAACTGGAAAAGGAACAGCGACGGCTCCAATAGAAGTTAAAGACACAGATGTAGTTACCTATACTGTTGTCCCTGAACCAGACGCTTTTACAGCAACCGTGAAACCAACTCGTTTCTGGGCTGGACTCTACAATCCTGAAATGCTTTCAGATCCTAATGAACCAAGAAGTGTAATGGGATTATGTAAACCAAGAGAAGCCTCAACTGAATCTCAAGGCGATTGGTGTGCAGAACCACTGGTTATGGGCAATGTTCTTGGTGTAGGTGAATCTAAAACTATCACCTTAGATATCGCTGAGATATTTGGATATACCACAGCTAAAACCACTACTAAGCCAGAAATAATTCAGGCAAATGCATACATGGCAGACGCTGCCTTTACAACAGTGTCTAGGCCAGTACCCCAGTGTGTCGCCTACATAAAACGTGTTGAAGAGCCAGTTGTCCCTGGAGTTGCTACATGTCTCTCAAAGGAAGCCTGGACGGACTACAGCACTGTTGCAACTGCTACTAAGATTGCCCCAACTAAGAAACTAGATAAAGGTCAAGAGCTTGTTTATAGAGTGAGTGTTGCAGCAGCTGATGGTGCGACAAGCGGAGTTGTAACTCTGGCAGACGCGCTTCCTGCAAGTCTAACCTTTGTGTCAACAAGTGAGCCGACTGTAGTAAAGCATGCTAATGGAAAAATTACAGCTGATCTAGGAATCATGGGCACAACTGGAAAAACCTCTAAGATCGTTGAATTCAAGGTAAAAGTCAAATCCGACGCAACAGCTGGTGCCACCATAAAAAATACTGCCACCATCTCAACACCCTTTGGTAGCGGTGACCCAATACTTAAAACTTGTACTGTCACCCACACCATCAAGAGCGATCTTCCTGACTACAGCTGTAATAAGCCATGTACGACAACTGCTCAATGTCAGACTGTTGCCCAAGGTGGTAATGCTCTCTACTCATGCTTTGGCACTGAAGGTTCTAAGACCTGTCGACTGACCAGCAATACCTCATCGACTACTTGTGAGCCAGCTAAAACGGTGTCAACTCCTACGCCTACACCAACTCCAGCCATTGGCTGTAATGATAAATGCAACACGAATGCAGACTGCTCTAACCCAGCTCATGTCTGCTACGACACAGCTCTGGTTGGTCAAACAAACGGCAAGGTTTGTCGCCTAGCTAACTATGTAGAATCAACAAGCTGTACAACCCCAACGGTTGCTAGCTCTCCAACCCAACCTTCTCTGCCGGCTGCATTGCCACAGACAGGTCCTGAAGATTGGTTAAATTGGATGAAAGCCGGACTCGTAACACTCGGTGTTGGCGCTGCCCTCCTGCTTCTTCTCTAATCTTTCACTTGATAAAAGGCTCAAACTTGCCACGCACGGTATAATGTTTTTATGCAACCTCACTCAATGTGCGCTGTCGCGCTCGCTGCTTATATGTGGAATAGAACCAGTCCTGTTTTTGTTAGTAATGCTAGAGCTAAAGTCATCTTCACACGTCATGATGGGGCACCTCGTTCTCTTTATTACGATCTAAATGTTGAATCGCGACAAGATGACACAAAATTTGTTGTAAAAGTTATTCGAAGTGTCGGCGGAATCGCCTGCTCAATCACCGTCTGGAGAAACTCTTCTGAAGAAGGCACCAGGGTGCACATGACTCATGCACAGCAACATATTTCTGGACTAATGGAAACATATAAACTTTATAAAGATAAAATTGACAATGGCAATCATAGAAACAGCATGAAATACAAAACTTTCTCTGGAAAAGTCCTCCAAGATGATAGAAAAAAGCTCGAGCTATATTCTGATGTAAAAATGCCCAGGGGTGGCTTCAGAAAAATCAGATACGATTTAGTATTTGAATCAATTACAGAAAAATAGCCCTAAAATGTACAAATAGTATTGACTTTTTTTACATAGCTATGTAAGATTGGTCTATATGTCCAACCTCAGCCGACACCTAGAAACAACTCTAAAATCTCATTTTCACAAGTTTAAGCAAGCCATTGTGCTCCTTGGAGCCAGACAGACGGGGAAAACTACAATTCTAAAGAGAATTTTTCCTGAAGCTCTTTATCTATTAGTCGACAATGAGCGAACTAAAAACGCACTTGAAACTTATGATATTCACTCCTATCTTCAAATTCTCGGCGAAAAAAAACAAATAATCATTGATGAATTACACTTAATAACGAATCCGGGCAGGGCTGTAAAAATTATTTATGATCAAATCCCTGGAGTTCAGCTAATTGTAACTGGATCCTCGGCTTTGCACATAAAAAATAAATCCTCTGAAAGTATGGCGGGAAGAAAAATTGAGTATAAACTCCATCCCCTAACCTTCTCGGAATACCTTGTTCAAACTGGAGTTGAAAAAAAACTTAATTTTAATGTTCTTGAAAACATTATTAACGACAAAGAAATTGTTTCAAGAATCTTTTCCCCATCTGATCTACTTGGTCACATATTGTCATATGGTTTATACCCAGAATTAGTGGGTATGACTGATCCAAAAAAGTATTTGCTAGAACTTGCAAACAGCGCTATTTTCAAAGACATAGTGGAGCTAAACCTCATTGATAACAGATCAAAAGCAAAGGAACTGCTTAGACTACTCGCATATCAAATCGGAAATTTAATTAATTACTCTGAAATAAGTAGCAAATTATCAATGGATAGAAGAACGGTTGAAAAATACATCGACATTTTTGAGCAAAGTTATATTGTTTTTAGGGTGTATCCATATTCGAATAATACTAGAGATGAGATTGGAAAAACTCCAAAGATTTATTTCCACGACTTAGGACTTAGAAATGCATTGATAAACGACTTCAACGATGACTCAATTCGTCCAGACTTGGGAGCTATGTTCGAAAACTTCATCATCTCTGAACTACAAAAAATAATCTCATACGAGCAACTTGATTTAAAGTTAAATTATTGGAGATTGAAGTCAGGAGCGGAAGTTGATGTCGTCTTGAGTAACTCAAAAAATGATTTGTATGGTGTAGAAATCAAACACAGGTCTGGATCAATCACTACTGCTTTCACAAGCCGTTATCCCAAGGCGAAAACTAGATTAGTAAATAGAGACAATTTTTATTAGACCAAAAATTTAACAAAAGTGAGCCGGGAGGGACTCGAACCCCCGACCAGTAAGGTATAAGCTTACCGCTCTAACCAACTGAGCTACCGGCTCAACTACTGGGGCCATTATATAACCAAGCTGGCTAGAATGGTATGATAATCGAGTGCTAAAGAAATTTATAAAAAAACGTTGGAAGTTATTGTTGATACTAGCAGTTATTCTTGCTATTGGCGGTTATATTCTCTATCAAAGAAATAACAAGGCTAAAGAAGTAATTAACTTCGTCTCACCTATTAGGCAGGACATTTCTGAAACTCTTGAAGTTTCTGGTTCCGTGGCGGCTCTTGAAACGGTTCGCCTAAGATTTTTAGCCGGGGGTAAAGTCGTCTATATCGGAGCCCATGAAGGAGACGCTGTGAAAAAGTGGCAGACAATCGCTACTATAGATCGAGCTTCTTTGCAAAAATCTCTTGAGAAAGATCTTAATCTATATATGCAGGAGCGATGGGATTGGGAAGACACCCAAGACGATATTCGCTATAGAACAATTGAAACACCAGAGAGAAGAAGTATTGATAAAGAACAATGGGATCTGACTAACAAAGTCATTGACGTCGAAATCAGAGACATAGCCATTAAAAACACTAATCTCTCTTCTCCTATCGCTGGCATCCTCACTCACTCGCCAACTTCTGTGGCTGGAGTACAACTCACTGCCTCTGATTATTTTGAGATAGTAAATCCAGAAACGCTGGTTTTTGTCGGTCGCGTTGATGAAGCAGATGTTTCTAAAGTGACTCAAAGTCAGGAAGCAATTATAGTTCTTGACGCTTTTGAAGATAAAGAACTAAATAGCCAAGTCAGCTACGTTGCTTTCTCTAGCAGTGAAACCAGCACTGGAACAACATTTGAAATTCGTCTGCCTCTGGCCTACCTGCTTGATAGCCAACAACTTCGTATTGGCCTGAACGGAGATGCAAAAATAATTCTCAATCAAAAGGCCGATGCCCTAACAATTCCTCTGGTCAGCACTCGCGAGAGGGATGGCAAAGTTTATGTCGATGTCAAAACTGGTGAAAATACTTTCGAGGAACGCGAGATAACTCTCGGTCTCCAAACAGACGAATTAGTCGAGGTACTTTCCGGATTAGATGAATCAGAAGAAATAGTTTTACCGGAGTAATCATGCTCCTAGAGCTTCAGCACGTTTCAAAACACTACAAACTTGGGGGAACCGTCATTAAAGCCATGAATGACGTCTCACTGACAATCGACGAAGGTGAGTTTGTGGCTATCATGGGCCCATCTGGGTCTGGAAAGTCAACTTTTCTACAAGTAGCTAGTATCCTCGCAGTACCAACGTCTGGCACTATTTTACTTAGGGACAGAGATTTAACACAGTACGATGAGGTCGAGCGCGCCAAACTAAGAAATAAATCTATTGGTTTTATATTTCAGCAATTCAACCTCCTGTCTCGAACTTCTGCCCTTGATAATGTTGCCCTACCTCTTCTATATGCCAAGGTTTCACAAAAAAATCGGGTCAAGCGCGCTAAAGCCATGCTTGAGAAAGTTGGTCTTGGTGACAGACTCCAAAATTCTCCTGCGCAACTTTCTGGAGGTCAACAACAGCGCGTGGCTATCGCTCGTGCTCTCGTTAATGACCCAGACTTAATTTTTGCCGATGAACCAACAGGAAATCTAGATTCTAAATCTGGAGACGAAATAAAAAAACTCCTTACAGAACTTCATGATGAAGGTAGAACCATAATTATGGTGACACACGAAGATGATGTAGCTGAAATAGCCGATCGTCTAATTGTTTTCAGAGATGGAGAAGTTGTGAGTGATGTGAAGCAGAAAGCAAAAAAGAAAAAAGTCACAAAAAGGAAACCAAAGTAATGTTATCCGTGGCAACAATTGCTCTCAAAGCTATTTTAACCAACAAGATGAGGTCATTCTTAACCATGCTTGGCGTAATTATTGGCGTCTCTTCCGTTGTCTTACTAACTGCGATCGGCAATGGCCTTTCAGCTTTTGTCACAGACCAATTTGACGCTCTGGGAGCCAATACAGTTTTGATTTTTCCGGGAGATATTTTTGACGAGAACGGTGGCTTCAGTGGCGAGAGCTCTGCCACTAGCGTAATAAATAGCCAGTTAACCCAAACAGAAGTGAGAAATCTTGAAAGACTTAGGGAACATGTCTCAGCCGTAGCGCCATTTAATATTCAGGCCTCAAGAATTTCTTTTCAGGCAGAAACGAAACAAACCACGGTTTTTGGCACAACAGCTAATTATGGAGAAGTCTTTAATACCAAAGCTATCAAGGGCAGATTTTTCTCTGAAAATGAGTATGGGGCTAGTGATCGTGTAGCCGTACTTGGTTTTGAGGTTGCCAATAATTTATTCGGAAGCATCGACCCAATTGGAAAAAGAGTCAAACTTGGAGATCAAACCTTTACTGTCGTCGGTGTAGCCGAGAAAAAAGGTGGTGGTATGGGCGGGCCTTCTTTCGACACATACGTCTATATACCTCTGAAAACTTTCTTTAAAAGTTACGATACAGATACTATCATTCGCATTATCACCAAAACTAAAACAACTGAGAGAGTTCCGGAGCACATCAGAGCCATAGAAAAAGAACTTGAGAAAACCCTAAAAGATGATGAGTTTTCTGTCGTCGATCAGTCTGAAATTCTTGGAACAATCAATCAAATTCTGTCAGTTTTGACCGTTGGTCTTGGTGGCATTGCCAGTATTTCTCTTCTGGTTGGCGGTATTGGCATCATGAATATTATGCTTGTCTCCGTGACAGAAAGAACTAGAGAAATTGGTCTTCGCAAAGCTTTAGGAGCCACGCCAAACTTGATTCTCCTACAGTTTCTCATCGAAGCTGCCATTTTGTCACTGCTTGGGGGAGCCATCGGAATTCTTATCGCTTTTCTCGGTACCCTGGCTATGCAACCATACTTGCCAGCTAAAGTAACTTATGAGGCGGTTTTATTGGCCTTTGGAGTTTCTACCGTGGTTGGATTGGTCTTTGGAGCAGCTCCAGCTAAAAGAGCCGCTGATCTCTCGCCCATCGAAGCCCTGCGTTACGAGTAAGGTATACTGAAGTATGCGCAAAATGCGAGCTTTCTTCACATTAATTTTACTTGGACTAATGGTTGTCGCCGCCTACTTTCTGATACCAACTCAGGATACATTCTCCTTGAAATCTGTCGCTGATAATCTAGGTGGGACTCTTAAGAATGCTGGAAACCTAAGTCCGGAATTTAGCGATACAGCAAGTAGCGTAACTGAACAGGCCCAGAGCTTAAGTAAAAACGCAGGAAGCGTGCTTGGTGCAATTTCTAGCGACAAATCTGACCAACCAATCCATGAAAAAGCCTTTGAGTATGGCCGCTATGAATACTGCAAACAAGTAATCTCAGACTACGAAGCTCGTCAAAATTATTCTAAAAATTAGTAGAAACTAAAGATTGCTGCGCTGTTGAATTTCGATCTCGACCACTTCTTTATCTCTGCCATACTTCAGCCGCGATAATTCCTTAATCATTTCAGCTTGCTTAACATTCATTCTAGCCTTGACCTGATCCATGTCTTTCTCGAGAGACATACTAAAAGGCGGCATTGGTTCATTATTCACAATCGTCTTGATGTAAACATGATATTTCTCAATATTAATAAGGTCATTGTCATTAAAAATTGGTGTAAATTCGTGCTGTAAGAAATTAGCATCTGGAACACCAACGCGGAAAGATACGATGGTTCCGACGTTACCAAAGACTGCATTCTTCACTTCCTCGTCTATTTGACCAACGAATTGGTTAGCGACAACGAGGTTGAGTCTGTATTTACGAGCCTCAGAAAGAATGACCGCAAAATCTTCAGTAGCGTAGTTTTGGAACTCATCAACGTAGAGAAAGAAGTCGTGTCGCTGATCCATAGGAATATTTTGCCGGCTCATGGCCGCAGTCAACACTTTTGGCACAAGAATTAGACCAAGAAATTTAGCGTCTTCTTCTCCCAAAATTCCCTTTGATAAATTACAGAGAATAATTTTTTTCTCGTCCATTGCCTGGCGGAAGTTAAAAGAGCTGGTTGGTTGTCCGA
>Ga0100378_1006056_pt1 | contig 11000 bp, 10 predicted proteins | sample CryGeymeta201502_FD_81535 | JGI IMG/M metagenome (GOLD analysis project Ga0100378, IMG submission 81535) | Groundwater microbial communities from Crystal Geyser aquifers in Utah, USA - Crystal Geyser metaG 2015-02 | ecosystem: Environmental > Aquatic > Deep subsurface > Groundwater | place: USA...
AAATTATGGAATCTGCCGATTTCGTTTCGTTGATTGAAGAGTAACCTGAGGCTAAAGAATCAGAAGTAATATTGAGCCATTTGCTGATGAGATTGATCAACTATCACAATCGCTGCCATGAAAAGTGCTCCCATATCGCCTAATTTTTGGAAAAGATCGGCTACTACCGCTATGCAATGTGATATTTGAATACTTTGACAGAAATGACTCTTAAAATATTATCATTCCATCGATATGTATTTATCCATGTCCGTATCGAGAATCACATCACTAATTCAGCATCAATACGAAACTATATAATTTAAAGAGGGTGAATCACTTATTAAACTGATATTTAGTCTCCTTAGGTTTGAGCTGGGCCATGGCATTCTTGTCTACCTTTCTGTGGAATTCCATCTCTGGATTGAACCTGTCTCGGTATTCGCTTGTCTTGTTGGCAGGGTTCAAAACAGGATCAGGGTTCCAGCCTTTCCCGTCGCAATAATCTCTGTTTTGCTGGAATCCACTCGTCTTTGTCTTTAGCTTTGTTGTCTGAATATTTTTGTTAGTATCTCTTCTTGTCGGATTTGTAAAATTTTCTGGGCTGACGTAGGTGGCTTTGGTGGTGCTGGTCCATTAAGATGGCTGCGTAGGAAAATAATTACGACCCAACCTGGATGAGATCTTTGGATTTAGGTCTTACCATACTTGTGGCTGGAAGCATTTTTAGATTTGTCAACAAGGGCATCTTTGGTGATATTGAAGCCAGTGGAGGCCAGGCCTGAGCGATTGAGGTTGATTTCTGGAGAATTAAAGACTTATTTAGTCTTATTGGCAAAGGTCTTGGCATGGAGACTTTCAGCTCTGTCCTTTGGGATGAAGCCTTGATAACCAGGAATGTGGTACGATCGTGGCTGAACGGAATCCTAGCTAAAATACCTCTTACAGGACTATGGTGGTGGGCATAGGATGATCGGTACATGTCATTTTGGGTCCACTCGAAGAAGTTTCCAGAGTTTATCGAATTGGTTCGATAGTTGGCAAGCTTATCTCTTTGGAAATGGTAGCTGCTGGGTAACTGAAGGAGGGCGTCTGGCTGCTCACACATCAATAAAATTATCAAGCAAATATATGCTCTTATTGAAAGTCGTAGGTCGCATTAACAATTAGCCTAAATTGACCCAGAAAAATCATGGATAACTTCAAAATAAAGGAAATTTAAGCATCGCTTGATGAGGATGTGAAAAGCTACCGAGAGACTATGGAGGAACTCATAGCAACAGAGGAAAAAATGGATCGCCTGGAGACTTTGACTCTGAAAAAATGGAAAGGAGGGAACTATTACTCAGAACTGCCTGAATACTCCAAAAAACAAACTGGCAGCAAAGACATCGTTGTCCCTGCCTATTGCAAACTCTTCTCAATGAGCAGCTCTACTTCACATGCTTCCTTTGAACTTGGCCGGCCAACTCAGCCTCTTCATCTTGAGTTGTTAGACTCCAAAGGCAAAAGAGTCACTCGCATTCTCACAATTTCCAGCAACTGCAAGAAAGGCGCAAACAACGAGGAATAGTTGTCGTGATGGTTGAATCTTTGCTTAATTTGCTTTAGTTCATACCTTATATTTAAAAATGGAGTCAAAATATTGTTGATGAGGAAGAAGAGCTGGAGTATTGATTATGAGATCCTTTGCAATTATTTTACAATATGGTGAGGGCCCTGTTCATTTCTGGTCAGATGTTTGTATACTATGAATTTACCTCGCACGATTTTGGCAGGTATAATGCAAATGATACTTGAAACATAAGAATACTCCTTCAGCATAGAAGAAGATCTCCTCATAGCCGGCAAAGAGCCCTAGCATTAGCAGGCTGTCAGGGCTCTCCTCTCTGATAATCCCCGTCTCTTCTTGCAGTTGCTTGGATCAAACAAAATGGGCCTTTTCTCTCTCTCGGCCAACAAAGCTATCTCTGATGGCCTCAATCTTAATGACGAAAGTGCCAGATCAAATTTTTACACAATATTCAATGAAAAGTTGAGTGCAGTGTTGCGAGATAGCAAGATCGAGGGGAGATTTTTTGGCACTAGTGAGCAGGTCAGTCTGCACAACTACATAAAACAGCAATTCTTCGAGGACAGAAGCCGTATGAGGATGGATGAATGTATAATTGAGGCGTACAAGGACATTTTCAGAAGAATCACTGACATCGATGACCTACTTTATTTCATCGACTTCGCAGTCGGGATCTTCCTGAGGGAACACTTCGACTTTGTCCATACCAAATGCAAAGAAACTATCTTGGCCGAGAACACAAGCTAAACTGATTTGGAAATTGTAAAGATAATGCCCAATTTAAATGAGGAACAACAGCTCACAATCAAATACTGCTTCTTTGTTGCAGTCTCTACTCTAGGAAGAAAGGTCAAGCTCCCAATCCTCCACACCATTCTGGAAGAAATCAAGGTTGCTCTCAGATAAAAGCCTTATAAAGATCTTTGCAAAAGCTGTATATTCCTCGATCCTTATACCTTTGTGGACCAAATCATCAAATTAGAAAAGAATCCTCGGGAAATTATCGAGTACGATTTCAAAGGCAATGAGTGTCGACTCAATTCGACATACCTTCATCCCGATCTGAAAGGGCATGACATTTTCGAAAGTTATTTTAAAAAACTGAAACACCTTGAACAGCTGATTGAAAAATACGAAATCATCGCTCACTCGGCCAAAGTAGAAGACAATAAAGTGCTTCTAGGCATCAACTATAATATCCTGTCCTATGACGTTGACATTGGCTATGAGTACACCATGAAGATAAACAACAAAACCATCTCAGAGTACATTGACTTTCTCCATCTTCTGACTGAAAAAATTACTTGCGAGTTTGTCGCTATTCAGGAAGAGTCCCATGACAAACACTACAACGTAAAGTATGTTTGCAAGGCTTTTGATCTGTTTGTCAGTCTCAACAGAATCAGGCACATGAGATCATAACCTTATGTATTTGAGCATCTTGTCATCACTTTGGCTCGACTGTTTATCAAATGGTCAAACATTGAATAAATCAGAGGTCAACAATATTTTACAAATACCCTCGAGCACTTCTTCTTTTTGTTTTCCAGCATTGAAAGAGAAGAATAATTCCCTAATCTGGGAAACTTTGAAAGCTAGCTTAGCAAAGCCCTCTTTGAGTTGCTGTCAAAACTTGAGAGCTATCCTTGCGAGAGCAATACCTTCAAGGGCATCAAAAGCATACTATTCAGATGGTCACTTCAGCTCCTTCCGGAAAGTGACAGTCTCAAGATGATCGTCAAAAAAATTATGGAGTGCTTCTTTTCTGATTCGTTGGTTCTCAAAGTACTTCCAAGAGAGGATGTATTTGAGACTCCAGCCATTTGTAAGTTCATCAAAAAATCCATCGGACATGAGATTGTTGAGCACATCAGTAAAAGGTACCAAGCGGTTGAGGCTGATAAGATCAATAGTCCACTACATACTTCTGCTAAATATCACAACAACTTTTTCAATAAGATGTCTCTCCTCATTGCTACCAGAATCCTTGGAGATAAAAGCTAGATTTTTGCCTATACTTTGATGAAGTTCTACCTAGGGTATGCTCATGTCTGGCCTGTCCTGCACTCCTTCAGAATGTGGATTCTTCAAGTCTGCAAATAAATCATTTCTCCCAAATTTGAATAAAAAGTTTAAACCCTTCAACATTTGTCCTCTATTTTGCTGGAAAATGTTAGGAATGAAACATCCGAATCGATGGAAGGCTGGAGCAGTCTCAGCAAAGGAACTGTTGAACTTTTCAATTAATTTTATGCTGAAGCTAACAATCAAATTAATAGCCTGAGGCTCAAAAAAAATAAAACTGCAATCAGTAAACCTGTCTATGAAAGATATGTCAGTTTTATGCTGAACCTTGAAGAAGAACTCGACGGCTTGAAAAAGTTACATTCTAAGCAAAGTTCTCTCAAAGAATGGCTCAGGCATGGTACCAGTGTTGAAAATGGACTTTACTAGATTCTTCAGGAATTCAAAGTTACCTTTAGGTATGCCCTTTGCAACTCGAACCGTTTCTTATCTCTCAATGAAGAGGAGTCAATTATGAGTATTTTGGGTCGCATTCTTTGGAATACAATTGAGTCTAAACCCTACGAAATTGATTTCAGATGGAAGTTTATCGCCGATATGATGGGCCTGAACGACCTGACATTCAAGTCTTCCATAAACAGTAGACAAATTATGGGGTCCTTGCAGAAGTATACAGCCAAACTAAGTGGAAACATGGAATAGTTCATGCCATTCAACATTGCCAACTCTCTATATCTCTCAATCAGACCGAACTATAAAATCATTCTGAGATCCGTGTTGGATTCTCTGCTTGCAAATTAAGAGCAAGAGCATCTTTGGCTGGTCGCTTAAAGAATTATCGTTCCTTCAGTTCTGATCAGTGGAGGGTGCATCTTCAATGGCAAAAATTATGACAAGACTAAGGAATAATTCGCATTTGGACTTCTCTATGATCAATTTGAAAAGATCACCGAAGTTCTGATTGACAATGACACGATCAACCAAAATATCAAAATTGTGGTCATGCTGGAAAAGAAAAAAAAGATTTTCTCTACCTTTTACGATATTCTCAGGGCGAAGCACGTCAAAATAGTGGAAAGAGTCAGGTCTCAGCCTGAAGGATATAACCGATATCGAGCAAGAAACATGTCGAATGATGATGTCATTCAAGCTTTAGCTCAGATGGGAGTAGGTCGAGATGAGGCTGAAATAGCCTTAGAAAACATCGAATATCCTGACCACAATTTAGCTATGGACTGGATCGATAACAATACTGATCGGCTCGATGAGTTACTCATGAACAGGACCTTAGAAAGGACCAGGCAGGAAGCTGGTAGAGGACAAATAAGAAACGAGCCTGAAGTTGCAGGTTCTCAAATCCAACCTCTCACCTACGACAGATTTTATGACAAGGAGAAGCTAATAAAACTGTCGAGGAGCTGGATTGTAGTTGTTTTCAAGAAGTTATTCAAACATGATAGCAACAGTGACAACTAAACATTGAAAAACATTCTCTTCTTGTTTATGGACTCTCTCAAGCCAGACTATATGCTCAAGCAGTACAACAATCTCAACGAAAAGATCTAAAAGGAAATCGATTAACTGAACAAGCACTAAAAAATTCCCGATCAACTGATTCTGCTGCTCAGCATCCTGGAAGGAAGTTTCTCGAAAACAGAAAAAGCTAAAACTGACTTCTACTCCAAAGCTATTAATTTGAAAATATTGAGCTATCTTCCCCGAATTCAATCAAAGGAAGGTATCAATCAAGTCTTCTCCCTTCTGAACGCAACACTTCCTATTTTTAGCAGCGAAAACATCAATCCCGAACTTGAAGGCTACCTTGCATACCTTCTCGACTTGGTTCTGCAGTATAGGAATTCAGAAAAAAGCCAATGTGAAATAATGCTTAAAATTGCTAAAACCGAAAAGTAATAGTTGATGCAAAGAATAACTCGCAATCTGAACATTTTCTTCAAGGAAAATATGATCAAGCAGAGCACTTTTGCCCTCATCAGCATGATCCTAGCATCAGACAAATAGCTGAGCAGCGTCAATGCTGAACTCGATCTCAAAACATTCCTTTATGAGCGCTATAAACATAGATTAGCCAGTTTTAATCCCTATAAAGAGCATGTCTTGGAGGTGGACATCAATTAATTCCAAAAGAGTTTCTCAAAGTATGATCGAGGATCAGCTATTTACTCCGTGTCAAAGGAGCTGCTGGCAAAGAAAAAGAACAAGAACAAACTGCTTTTCTTCGACTGCAGGGTCGAAAGGAATCAGTTCCATTACTCTCACTTTGGCAGCTGTAACTTTATCAGCTATCCTCTGAAGGATCATTTCAAGACTATAATTCGATCTCTTCTGATCACCCTATTCGAAGCCAAAGACACATAGGCTCAGGATCAGATGCTGACAGATCTCTTCAAGCTTCTCTATAACTACAGAATACTATTACCATACACCGTTCATGAGCAGATTGAAGGAAAGAATTTGATCGACTGGCTTATTTTTAGCTAAAATCACAGCAAAAGGAATTACAAGTTCCTAGCTTTCCTGACCTTGAATGTCAATCTTTTCATCAAAAGAGAAGGATAGGGCTACAATTTCATCTCTCTCTCCGATTACATTTGCGCGAGAATTATCAAAAGTATTATCAATTCTGATGAAAGTATGACATGGACCTCTTTTAGTGCTTTATACTTGTCCCAAGTTCGAAAGTTCAATGAATTTTGTTCTTCAAAGTGTTCAGAAAGCAACCAAACTACATTGATTGAGCACTACGAAAAGCTCCTTCCGAAAGTAGGGCCCATCGAATACATGAATATTTCGTAGTTCCTCTACATTAACTACAAGAAAAGAATTCTGGACAACTTGAGGAGAAAGTACAAGTTCAATGCCAACAATCATGAATTATCTTTCGACAGGCAATTTCTCAACTTGTCTCCTTTCTTCAACAGCCTTCCTGCCAAAAAAAATCAGAAATTTGAAAAAGCAGCAGAGTCGGTAGAGATGATGCCTGAAGATGTTGATGAGGAGGATGAATAAAGTGCTGAGCTGATGTATGTTTCTCATGAAAGGAGGCTGTTCCGTAATCGCTTGGCAGCAAATGAGCCACAAGTTGAGCAACTGATTCTCCCTCTGCCTATTCCTGAGCCGAAAGAAAAGGAGAAGTAAGGAGAATAAATGAAGTAATAAGAGCCTCAGAAACTAGAGCCGATCGTCATTGAAAATAGTGACTACCTTGACTTTATCCTGGAGACTGTCGACAAATATCTTAGTTTTGAGATTGAAGTAGCATCTAAATTTGACCTGAAGGAAACCTCCCTTCCACAAGTTCCAATCGCTGCTCCCAACTTCAATCTTGGCTTTTCAGTCAAAGTGGAAGAGGTATTTGTTGACATTGACTTGAGAGTTAAAAAATTGACAGGTTTCTAGAAAAAAATAGCTGACATATATAACATTCTTGCACCAAAACTCTAGTGGGAAATAAAGAAAGAGGAAAACCGTGAGGATCGTCATGTACTCAGTCTCGGAAGAAGACTGATGGAAAGTCTCAGCAATCCACTTGAGGCTAACAGATAGACTCTGCTGACTCTCGAAAGACTGATCCACAATAGGTATCAAAGGGAAGAATCAGCAGGACAAAATGCTCCTCCTCCAAGAAATCTCAACATCAATGACATCTATCAACACCTTGAATAATTCGAAAACCCTGTCGTGCCTCCTCAACCTCCTAGTATATAACCCATGGACATTGAAATTCAGATCCCAGGAAATCAACCCAATCAAGGAGAAAATCCTCCTGAAGCTCCAAAAGTGGAGTCACAAGTCAGTCAACCACCTCAAGAACTTCAACCTTAGCAGTAAGAAATAAGACCTGAAAATAGTAATCAAGCTGAGTTGGTCTAGGTGAATCCTCCTCAGCAACCTCATCAACCTCAGAATGAAGAAATTGTTCTATAAGAAGTAGAGTATCAACCTATTCAAGAGTAGGAGATTGAGGAGGCTCAAGTTTAGCCAGCTATCGAGGTACAAACTATTGTTGACAACAATCCCAACTAGAGAGTGGGACCTATTGTAATTAATCTTAATAACTTGCCCAACGTAGACGAAGAAAATAATCTGAATCCTATTCCAGTTTCTAATGTTGAAAACAATGAGGCTCAACAAGCAGAAGAGCCAGAACAACCTCCTCCGAGGCAAAGATAAATTCTCTCGATGATGAATCTTCCTCAAACCTTCCTCAGGGATGTTGGACTGGATGAATAATTTTTCGATTCCCTTCCTGAAGATTTACAGCAAGAGCAGCTACTAACCTTCATGGCTCAGCAGGGAGCTACCCTCAACAGCAGACAAGCAGGAAATAATGCTAACAATTCGAACAATCCTCCCAACCAACCTCAAGACCTGCAAAGCTAAAATTTGGCCTTTTTAGACTCTCTTGACCCACAAACTCGAGCTCAAGTTCTTGTTGAAGCTACCCCTTAATTTTTGATCACACTTCCTGCAAATATCAGAGAAGAGGCTGAAAGGCATCGCAGTCTCCAGATTAATCGAATAATCGAGGATGAGTAGATCGAATAGGAAAGAAATTTCATTGCTAACCAAGGAAGACCAAAGCATCCTCTGGTTTATCCTAAAGTCTTCAAAGAGGAATTTTCGAAGCTCGATGACTCTGCTGCAAGATAGATATTCAAGGGTGTCTTCAACATTTATCCTAAGTTTAAGCTGACCTCCCTAAAAATATTATTGGAAAATAAGCACACCCAGGACAAAACTATCAGCTCGATCATCGCCCTGATTCACTCCTTCTAATAGCGACATGAGGACCATAAATGGAGAGTAAAAAAGGTGGAAGTCGTCAACAGAGAGGTGAAGACTCATGAAAGCGCCAAAATCAGCCAGGAAGATATTTCTCAGATCAGAAGCAACCTTCTGCACATCATTCTTGAACACATCAAGATTCCTCTCTACAAAGATGAGCAGTTCATCAGCTAAAAACTTCCTAACCTTGTGTACCTTGAATAATTGGAATACATTGCCAAGCAAAAAGACATAATTGACCCTGTCATTGAACTTTGTTAATTGGGTCTCAACTATTATCCTGATCTAGCAACTGAACTTCTCAAAAAAGCTAAAGATCTGCCAGACGAATTGTTCAAGCGAATCGTAGATGGTATCAAAAAATAATAATGGCCCAATGATTTCTATGACAGCCTCGCTAACTTCAGTGAGAACGAAAGGTTTAAGGGAATATTTGCAAAGGAGTTCGAAGCTAAGGCTCCAAAAATTGAGATTCTTGGCAAACTACTTAAATATAAGTTTGCTCATCTTTCCAACCTTAAGAAAATTCATGAGCAGGCGCTTGAGTACTATTCAAACAGCTATATTGAGTTCCTGAATCAGGTTTTTGCTATTTATACAGTTGAGACTTTAAGTGAAATTGAACCTTTACTGCTGAAGCATAAGCAAATTCATTTCTAGGTCATCAAGCATCTGTATCAGCATGGAAGAGAGCTTGACAATGAGCCTATCGGAATTATTCTCAAAAAACCTCATCTTTTGGATTTTGAGACCAAAAAGTTCATATTCAGAAATCATCCTAAGCTGAGAAGACAAACTGGCAGAAGAGTTCATATTGAAGTGGATAGAACCCACCTTTTCCAAGGTTCCTACAATCAGCTGATGAATCGGACAGTCCGAGAGTTGGAAGGCAGGGTCCAGGTAGCATTCATCAATGAGCCAGGGTATGATGCAGGAGGATTGAGGAGGGAATGGTTCCTACTGGTTTCGAGATAGATCTTCAATCAGGATTATGGTTTGTTTGAGAAGTCCTCGTCGGGAAGTGCATATCAGCCCAATCCAAAATCTTATGTGAACCCTGACCATTTGAACTACTTTAAATTTATCGGCCGTTTCATAGGAAAGGCTTTAGTTGAGAAGGAGCTCATTGACGCTTACTTTACTCGTGCCTTTTACAAAATGATTCTGGGTCAGGAGCTGGAGTTCAAGGACCTTGAGGCTCAGGACTACGATTTTTATAAATCAATGGAATGGCTCAAGAACAATCCGATTGACGAGAACATGTTTACCTTTAGCTACATTTATGACAACTTCGGCAACCATGTTGAGAAAGAGCTCGTTCCTGGAGGAAAGTCTATCATCGTGTCAGAATAAAACAAAAAAGGTAAGAATTTCTTTATTTAGAATATATTGAAAAATACTGTATGAGCAAAATGAGAGATGACTTCTCAACTCAAATCAATAAATTCCTTTAAGGCTTCCATGAGGTTGTCCCTCGGGAATGTATCCATTTCTTCGAGGCCAAGGAACTTGAGCTACTCATCTCAGGAGTGCCTTAAGTCGACGTATAGGACTTCAAAAAGAATACTGACTACTCTGGATACAACCCAACTGACCAAATTATTATCTGGTTCTGGGAAGTTGTCTCAGAATACTCTCAGGAGGACTTGGCTAAGCTGGTTCAGTTCATCACTGGAACTTCAAAGATTCCCCTTGAAGGTTTTTCACACCTCTTGGGCATGAATGGTATTCAACGTATTTCGATTCACCGTGACCCTTGCGATCACCAGCTTCCGAAGTCGCACACCTGCTTCAACCAGCTGGATCTTCCGAACTACCCATCAAAATAAATGTTGAAACAGAAATTGGGAATATGTTTGGCCTGGGGAAGTGAAGGCTTCGGCTTTATGTGATATGTTTTAAGAGCAACTAACACATCCTAATTTTAATATCGATTTTAAATGCATTTCATAAGTTATAAAAGGATTTTCCATGTTTTTTTGAATTAACGCCAATAACGTTCTTGATGCTCTCCTTCATGGTTGTTCGGGCCGTAGAGGCTGTATGACCCCCTTTTCCCGAAGATAAACTTCCCCTTTTTTTCTTTTGTTTTATCAAATATAGCATGCCAGTCCGCATTTTCACTAATTATAAATGCTGAGGAGAGTGCCTAGTAGATCCCGAACATAGAGGAAAACCCCTTTTAAGGTATCATGTTTGGTTTGAACCATTTTCCTTGCTGTTATCGATCAGTTGAGAAACATTTGATGTGGCACTCCTGTCTGAGAGCAAAACATCATTCTAGCAGCACTTGGCATGGGTTGTATGAGGCATAGAGCAATCGTACAAAAAATTAAATAGAAAAAACAACTATTTTCTGGAAGAAAAATTTGAAGGTTGACGGAAAGTACAAAAACAATTGATATGGAAACCATAAGACTGAGTGAGCTTTCCTGGAAGGTATAGCCACTGAATTGTGTGTGCAAAGTTCAGATTTTGCTAGTTGATGCTCTGTTTTTCCATATAAACCTGAGTTGGAACTCTACTCATATATAATCAAATTAGTTCAAACAAACTATGACGAAATTCGAATCAAAGAAACGATACTCCAAGATCTCCTTCATCGTACAATTCA
>Ga0100378_1006057_pt1 | contig 10999 bp, 16 predicted proteins | sample CryGeymeta201502_FD_81535 | JGI IMG/M metagenome (GOLD analysis project Ga0100378, IMG submission 81535) | Groundwater microbial communities from Crystal Geyser aquifers in Utah, USA - Crystal Geyser metaG 2015-02 | ecosystem: Environmental > Aquatic > Deep subsurface > Groundwater | place: USA...
TAAATTAATGTAAATTAATGTAAATTAGTATAATTTAAGTTAATTTAGTGTAAATTATATTAATTAATTTAAATTTAAACAATTTATATAATATGATTTAATTTAATTATTATAAGCTATTTAAAATATATAAGCTTTACTCTCTTAGAAACTCAACTCTATTACCAAACATAATTTAAACTTCAATTCTTGGCGCTAAGTAAAATCTTAATCGGCCAAGATCTTTTAATAAGTATTCAACTAAAATTGGCCATCCTGGTGCTAAATATAATGTCACCTAATTTTAAATATAATTATGTTATAAACTGTATTCTTACCATTTCAGATAATGTACTTCCTACTAAGAATTTATTGAGACAAGGAAGACTAAAATTAGCACTTACTGGTGATTTTACCTATTAAAATGATTAATATAAGTTGTATTATATTATTAATTCTTACTTCAATTTTGGTACTACTCTCTCCAAATTCATTTTTAATCAAGACACAACCATTAAAGTTATTATCAGAGGTTACAGAAAACTTAACATAGTTATTAGAAGTAGTAATATTCAACACATCAGAAATATTAGCTAAATCCTGGCATATTTTAGAAAATTTCCCAGAAGGCATTGTTATAATAGAGGAATATAAAGTATCTTTGATCTCGACTGGTTCTTGATTAATATTAATTAGTGAAAGGCCAAAATGACTTATTTTCTCTTCTCCTTCGTTTTCAAATATAATTTCGAGACCTCTTGGGTCTTTATCAGCTTTTAAAATTATACTTTCTTCATTAGCTCCACATTTCATAATTGTAGCTAAATCTTTTACGTTTACTCCTATTGTCATTGGACTTTCGCAATAAAAATCATTTTCTTTAAATCCTTCTTTGTGAAGATTGAAATAGATCAATGATGTTTTTGAAGAATCTAATGATTGTGAAAGAATTCCTGATGGAGTGACTGAAATTTCTAATTCTTCAACTAATTTGCTGATAGATTCTACTAATTTTTTAATTATTGTGCTGTGAGTAAGTTTGGCGAACATTTATTATTTAAACTTTCTTATTTAGCTTTAAATACTATTTGAATTTAAATAAAATAATAATATTTAGTTTGTTAATTTAGTTAATTTTGTTAATTTTGATAATTTTGATAATTTTGTTATATCATCATTTATATACTGTTATTATTAGAATAATAGAAATAGTATATTTTTATGATATGATAAAACTATAATGTAAGTACTTCACTAAAAGAAATTATCACTTATGCTTTTGGTTGTTTCTATTTTGTTTAATTACTTAGTAAGTTTAATAATATGTTTTTTCCTTAGGATTTGTTGTTTTCTGAGAATTTATAGTATTAATAAAGTAAACTAATAATTAATTAATTAATTTATTTGATGTTCTAAACTAAAGAGTAAAATAGTAATATTAGATTAAAATAAATATATTGCTATATAATTAATTTTATTGTAATTTATTATAAAAAAAATGTATCTGGAACAAGACAATTTAGTAAATCCTGAAGTATATGAATCAATTCAAGATGTAGCATTTTGCTCAATATGTTGTGGAATAGTAATTGATCCATTACAATGTTCAAAATGTGAAAACTGTTTCTGTAAAAACTGTATAAATATTTGGAAAAAGAGAGATAGTTCATGTCCTTATAAATGTAGTAATATTGAATTCAAAGAACCAAGTAGAATTATCAAAAACATGCTAAACAAATTAATATTTAATTGTCCATTTAATTGCGATAAGAAGATAAATTATGATGATTTAATATCACACGAGACAAAATGTGTGTCTGAACAAGTAACGTGTCCTTGTTGCAAAACCTTAGTTCCAAAAAATACAATAGATAAAAAGTCTTTCGATAAAATGTCAATTGAGCTAGAAATAGTAACAAAGAAGTTAGAAGAAATGAATTCTGAAAATCAATTAATAAAAAGCGAACTCGAAAAATTTAAAGATATAAAATCAAGTACTAGAGATGAAATAAGAATGAGCTTACAAGAATTGTCAAACAATACAAATAACAATACAAATAATAGAAATGACAAATACAAAGACAATAGAGACTCTAAAGAAGAAAGAGATAGAAAAAGAAACGAAAGAGATAGAGAAAGAAATAATAGAATTAAGAATTTTCAAAAGGACAACAAAGGAGGTAATATTTCTTTTAATTTAAGTAGATAACATATTTAATAACAATGATATAATGGATATTGATGATCAAATAGAATCCAATTTTCAACCTAACTTTCAACAGCTTAACTTACAACCTAATTTTCAACAGCTTAACTTACAACCTAACGTTCAGCAAATTATTCAACCAAACGTTCAGCAAAATATTCAACCAAACGTTCAACCTAATATTCAGAATTTTCCTTATACAATTATTAAAGAACAAAATTGTGGCCATGAAATTACTTATTCAGCTCCTGTATTCGAATGCTGTAAAAAAGCATTTGCTTGTAAGCAATGTCACAATAACATAGAAAAACATAAAAGAGGAAAGATCTTAGAAGTATATTGTAAACAATGTTTAACAATATGCAGAGTTGGTTCAAAGTTTTGTACGAATTGTAGAGTTCATTTTGGGCATACAAGATCAAACGATAATGATAAAAATGATGACAATAACAATAACAATAATGATTCAAACAGTCGAGATGAAGGATTTGAAAGAAAATCTTATAGAGGAGGATATGGTGATAAAAGAGAAGGTGGTGGAAGAGGTAGTGGTCGAGGCAGCGGAAGAGGTGGATTTGACAACAGAAATGACAGAGGAGGCCGATTTGGAAGATAAATTCGAGCTAAAGAAGCTGAAGTTGGTTAATTAAGCAAATAATAATAAATAACATTAATAAGTTCTAATTTTACTTATTAAAATTAATATCTATATAATTTGTTAAAATAATTAATTTTATTATAGGTTAATATTTTATTTATAAATAAATGTATTTAGGACAAGAAAATTTTGTAAATCAAGAAGTATTTGAATCAATTCAAGATGTAACATTTTGTTCAATTTGCTGTTTAATTGTTACTTACTCCAAACATTTTAACTAAAAATTATTTATCTTCTTGCCACTGTAAATAGCCTAATAAATATTTATTACATATATATTACATATTTTACATGTATATGTGATTTATTATACATTAATAAACTGATAAATATCATGATAATTAATTATAAATTAAAGATTTATAATATTAAATAAATAATTAAAAATATTGGAATAATCAATAATTTAGTTATTAATACAAACATTACAAGAAGACGAAAGTGGTAAACTTTCATCCTCATAAAGTACATTATATACTTATTACTAATTATTAATATATTTTCATTGTATGTTTAGAGTAGTATCTAGGTTCATTACTAATATCTAAATTTTTAAATTCATTTATTCTACTGATATTCTCTATTTCTTTATTAGCTTCAATTTTTCTCAAATATATTTTTGGTTTCGATTTGATTACTTTAATTGTTTTTCCTACAAAAAAAATAAATAATTAAAGTAACTAATATACCTAATTTACCCATTGATCCTAAATTTTCAGTTTTATCTCGATAATATTTTAAATAAGATGATTTCTGGATTTCAAGCACAAACTTCTCTGCTTTACTAGAATATATATAACTTTGATATATTTCTAAAACAATTAAAATACTAATTTACTATTAATAAATGATTCATCTGTATTAATCCATTTTTCTTTCATGACTTCATGTAAACCTGGACGATCCTTATCAAACTTAATTAGTAATTCTATTATTTATTAAATAAATTAAGTACTTTTTATGAAAGTTTTTGCTTCACTATTAAGACCTTTTATACTATCAATATCTAATTTATCTAGCTGATTGGCAAGAATTTCAAACTTTTTATCCTTTTCTGAACTTTCAATATATTCTTGACTTACTGGTATAGGTTTAACGCTATCTCGACTTACTGAATTAGGTTCAATTTCAACACTTTGTCTATTTACTGATATAGGTTTAATTATGTCTATTTTTGTTTTTTCGTTAATTTCATTTTGATTTTTTAAATAATTTTTATATTCTTTAATTTCAACAGGATAACTCCCAAGAAGTAGTCTATATGTCATAACACCAATCGAATATATATCTAGTTTACAAACATGTTTGATGTCTCCAAAGTTGTATTTTTTGAAGAAATCCGGAGCAGCAAACTCGATTTTACCATGATTTTTAAATAAATTTATGTTGTCTGAGTTCATTTTTTGAACTTTTTTATAATCAGTCATTTTCATCTCAAATTTTTCATTTATTAATACATGATCAAGTGATATATTTAAATGAACGTAGTTATTATTGTTTAAAAATAGTATTCCTTGTAAAACTTGTTTTATTATATATTTTGCAAAATTCTCACTACATTTACTTAACCAATGTGATTTTGTTGGAATATTATTCTTATATAATTTAAAGTCATAAAAATTTCTATAGTTATTATCTTTGAACTTATCTAGCAGAAAGCCCAAATCTTTATGAATGTAATAATCCATTATCTTGAAAATAAAAAAATTAAAGGATTATAAGATAACATATATTATTTAGATTGTTAGTTATTAGTTATTAATATAATACAATTGCACGAGACGATTCTAATTCGAATACTCCATAGGATCTAAACAAATTCTTATTTTTAAAATTAAGAGAATATAGCATTAAATTCTTTAAACTAGCTAATTGGCTCTCGGTATTGTAGAGCTCATTATTTATACTTATTAATTTAATCGCAAAGACGTTAGTATTTTGAATCCCAATATATACTCTTGTGTATAAACTTTGATATAGTATTTTCTTTCTTTCAATAATTATTTTTGTAGCTTTTTCAAAACTTACTATTATCTGTTCCCATTTCTTAGTTTCATTTGTACTATATTAATTAATTATTAAAATATTTACTCGGACATCTAATAATTTCCAACGTGTTTGTTTATATTATAAATTTTGATCCTTTTTCTAATTTATTATACGAATTATCCTCTAACTTATAATTATATAATATTATTAATTTAAATAATTTCAAATATTATTCTCTAAATGGAAAATTTTTCTTAGTTTTATATTTATTTATAAAATTCATACAATAATTAAATCTACTAATACTATTATTATTTAATAATACTATTAATACTGTTAATATTATTTTATTATTTTACTAGAATCAAAAATAATAAGCACATTTTCTATATTTGAATAACTTATAAATTGTTTATTTAAAAGAAGATCTAAGCTTAGTAAGTTTTTTTTTATCCGATAACATCAATTAAACTTATTAATTAAAATGTAAGACTTATTAATATAAATATTAAATTTTAACAATTCTAATTAATAATTTATTAATAAAAATGAAAATGCGTATGAGATATGACTGTCATGCTTATATTTTGATAGATGCGTATTTTACTATTTTATTAAAGATTTTCCACTGATGCATGTTTCCCATATTTAGCAGCTTTGATTATAGTATTTTTAATAAGCTTATTTTTTGAATTTTTAATCAATTTCAATCGTAATCGCAATAGTAATACTCCTGATAAGTAAACAATTTAATATAAAATACTTATAGTGTTAATATAAGAACAATAAACGAAAAAGCAAAACTTACTTTACTTTATTTTTCGATTTTCTTTACGTCTAATCTATTAATGTTCTTCTTAATGACATATAATTTCTGGATTGTCTTATGTGTATTTTTTGGAAATGCCTTAGGTTATTATATATTTGCATTTAAAGATATTAAAGTTGATACTCCTGATTATTATGGAAAACTACCAGATTCTATTGATAATGCTGAAAATGTTAAGGTTTGTAAAAATGGATGTAATATGGTAAAGTTAGAAGAAGAATTTGATAAAAATGTTATTGCTAATAATTGAGAACATAATTTCAATAATAAATCAACAATTAAATCAAAATCTACAATTAATTCAATTAATTCTACAATACAATAAATTAAAAGTTATACATAATATCATAATTTTCTTATTATTATCTTAATAAGCTTAATTAACATACAAATAATATTATTTCAAATATCTAGCATAATAAGCATTTATATTTATATATAACAATATAAAACTTTATTGTTAATTATTTACTTATTTAAGTAGTTTTCACTTTACTTTTATCTGCATTACTTGCCGATGTTGCTGTAGTTATTGCTGTTACAACTTTCTTCTTTGAATAAAATAATGCTAAACCAATAAACATTAACATAATGCAAAATATCAAAGCAAATAAATATAACGGAATAGCCATTGCCCAATATTTATCTGGAAAGTATTTTAATATCATATGATCACTATTTAAAAAAGGCTGTTTTAATTAAATTGAACAGTTTTAATCTAAAATTAAGATTACAGTTACATAAACCCATACAGAGTAATAAATATAAATAGCAGTACTTATTATAATCATTGTTATTCCAAATATAAAGGTTCCTGACATATTATTTAATATTAATAAATAATAAAGGAATTAGAACTAATAACTAATGAATAATAAAATGAAGTTAAAATTAATAAAATATAGTAAGATAAGATAAGCTAAGTTAATAGTAGTTTTCATATTATAAAATGTTTTAATTATTATATATTGAACAATATGTAAGTTTACGAACAACTCTTTATCGGTTATTGTCATGCTATTCCAATTTGTATTAAATGTTCAGTGTTTACTATTGCTGCTAGAGAAACTGCAAATAATAAAGTTAACGTATTAAAACTGCAATAGTCAACATCTTTATCATCTTCTACCTGTTGATGTGTTAATTGTAATAATTTCATTCCTTCCATAAGCATAAATATAATAAAGCAGAATGAGGCAATACGCATGAAATTTACGATTTGATTTTTTTGAGCTATCATATTGGATAAAAATTATAATTACAAATAATATTTATTAATTAAGAAATAAAAGTATATGAATTTATATCAATATATATTAATATATATATGAATAAGTTTTAACAGTTTAATTATTGAAATTCAAATTAATTAAACAATATAATTTATATTTATAATAACAATAAGTAATTTTGTTTTAATCTTAGTAGTAACTATTTAAGACTCTAAGATTCGTTAAATTTTTGAATGTACTCTTCTGACTTATTATCATTTCCTATTCTTTCTTCGAATTTTGACAAAATTAGGTATAAGTTTTTAGGAATACAACATAATTTACTATTAGTTAAATTAGTTAATGTATTTTGGATACTAGGAGTGATCTTGTTTTGAATTTTATCTTGAATATCTTTTTGAGGCACTTTTGGAACTTTAGTATTACTGTGAGTATTATTGTTGCTGTTAGTATTAATTCTGCTGATAGTTTTATTATAATCATCTTTTGATTGACTTACTTGATTTGCTAATATATTACTTTTTTTAATATAGACTCCAAAGATATTGTTATTAGTATTGATATTGTTATTGTTATTAATAGTATTGTTAATATTAACATTGTGAATTACTTTTGTTGACTTATTTTTAGTATCCGATTTTTGATCTTTTAAACAGATAGGAGATAAAGGAATTAAATTTTTTGAACTTTTTATATTGCTCTTATTGTTATTGTTAATATTTATAATATTTTCTTTATTTTCCCCACTAATATTAGAAACTAATGACTTCTTACGAGTATGATGGTTTTCATTAGTTGTGTTATTAACACTACAAGTATTATTACTACTATCTTCTCTACATTTTGTTTGACTTTTTGAATTTTTATAATTTAGTATAAAATCCTTATTCTTTATTTCTCTTTCTTCTCCGTCTATTTCTCCGAGAAGTTTAATTGTTACAGTTCTATGCCTTAAACATTCTAGTAAATCATGAATTAGTATTAAATATCTTTCTCTTTGGGGTAAAACACCTACAATGAAACTTTCATCAGATAAAATAGTATCCTTTAGTTGTTTAATAAATATTATAATATTATTTAATTACTTTTATTAATCTAGCAATGATACAGTGTCTAAAATTAACCTTATTAGGATTAATTTCACAATCTTTTAAAGTATGGAATAAATTGTAATTCTCTTTGGTATTAAGTAAATACTCTTCGGGATTTTGGTAGGTAATTTGATCTTCACTTATTAACTTATATGATTTATACATTAATATATTTAATTTTGATTTCATTTCTGGGTTTCCATTTTTATTTTTATAATATTTAAATGTAATCATCTCATGATTAAAATTATCATTATAATTTTCAGATTTAATTTGTTTGCCTTTTGAAAAATTGGCTAAGTTTTTATGTTTTATATGCTCATTCTTGAAATGTCTATATTAAATAATATAAATATTATTATAAGATATATAAGTTTATTATAAGTTATATGCTTTTGTTACTTCATTAGATTTTCAAACTCATCCGTGGATTTAATTCTAATTTCTCTTAACTTATCTACTACAGTTTCAGAGCCAAAGTCATATATTTTTAAATAATTATCATTAAATTCAAATTTATCTGTTATTTTACTATTATTTATAGCTAAATACGAGCAAGACATAAAATAATCTTCACTGTCATTAGATTTTTCTTTGATAATTGAAAACAATTCATTTAGAGATTTAATTGTAAATGCAAAAATATCATCATTGATATTAGTAAATGTCTCTATTTATATTATTAATATATAATTAAATTAACAAATATTACCTTCACTATTTGCTAAGAATATTATAGACGATTTATAATTCTCTGGGAAAGACGAGAAGTTATCATTGCAAATTATTTCATTTTCAAACAGTTCTTCAAAACTAATAGTACTATCATAAACTCTTTCAAAATTAAATTTCCACTCAGTAGAAATCCTCTTATTGTCGACTAGTTCTATTTTTTCTATGGCAACATCTTCATCAGTCGTCTTCAGAAATGCTTTTAAATTAATGTATAATTAATAAATTATTAAATAATTATATTAAGTATATTTTTGATTATTGATTATACCTATTTCTTCATTGCCAATAAATTTACATATCATACGAATCTTTTTAATTTTTTCGTTTTCTTTTTCTGAAGAGTGTGAAGAATTTTTGGTAATACTTTGATTTTGATCGAAACTTGGTTCAATATTTGCTTCTATTGAAATTGAATCGGTTGATGATATATTTTTTGAGGAATTTAGAGAGACACCAGTTTTGTTCGGTGTTTTGTTTGTAGTTTTGCTTGGGGTTATGCTTGAAGTTATACTTTTTGAAGAATTTTTTGATTTGTTAACATTCATTTTTACTAAATATTTAAATTTAAAATTGAATTAATAATAAATAATATTATACTATAATTATTTAAATTCATTTTTATATACAAAACAAAAGCTAATTATTATTTATTTAAATAAAAAAATTACACTTTACGATAATTATTATATTTAATGGACGACAAAAATTTACTTTATGTTTTTATAGGAGACGTAAAATCCAACAACATCATCGGGGACTATCCCAGCAAGGATTCCGAAACACATAAAATAAACCTATTATTCGATAAAATATGTAACGCTCAAATAACAACCACCGGACAACGAAATACAATTTCAATCAATCAAAACATTTTACATTACTTAATAACACCAAACGAAATATTTTATGGAGTTTTATCAGATGGTTCTAATGAAAATAACTCTTTTAACCTAATAAATAATCTAATTATGGAAGAAATTACTAATAATGTAAATGAAAGAGGAAAGTTAACATTTGAAGGAATAAATCTATTAAAGAAAGTTTATGAAAAGCATCAACATAATGTATTAAAAAATGTACAGCATGAAATAAATGAAGTAAAGCTAGATGTAACAAAAAATATACAAAATGTTATTACAAATATAGATGATGTAAGAAGTCTAGATGTTAAATCAACAAAGATAAATGATAGTGCTTTATTATTTAAGGAAGGCTCTAATAATCTTAGAAGAAGTGTTTGGTGGCAAAGTATGAAGTTTAAAATATTTATTACTTCCATTGTAGTTTGCATTGTTATATATATAATATTGAAGTAAATAGTTATTAGTTATATAATTTCTGTAGATAATTTTAATATGTAGATTAATAAAAAGATTATGTTATTTATAAGTTAATTTAAATATAAGTTAAGTTAAGTTAATTAAATTAATTTAAATTTGAATTATTTTATTATGTATTATAAATCAGTTATAATCCAAACAATTTAAATAAATTCAAATAAAATCAAACAAACTCAAATAATGCAAAAATTGATTCCACAAAATAAAAACTACTCATTTGTATCTCTCAAGAAAATACTTTCTAATAAAAAAATTGTTCAGACATTAATATTTATATTTTCTCTATTAGTTGTCTTTACAGCGTTTCTACTATTTAGTACAAAAAATAATTCAGTCAACAAATTGAATGTTTTAAATAATATAAATAATAATAATAATTCAGTGCAATTAAGCAACTATGAAATAGAAATAATATATAACCAATCAGATAAATCAAATCAAACAAATAATTCATACATAGAAAATAACATTAAAGTCTTTAAGTATAATTCAGAAAATAATAGTCTATTCAATACTTCAACCAATGAAATTTGCAATACAACAAATAGTACTATTACTTCTAATATTTCTCTTTCTACTAACAATACTCTTACACATAATCAATCATCTATTACTTTAACTAAAACTAAGCAAATAAGTAAGAAAATTAAAACAAATATATTACTAAGAATTAGTAAACTTGAAATAATAATAAACAAAAATTGGTTGAATTTAAAGCAAAAATTAAAGAAACTAAAAAAACGTTATAATTCAAATAAATCAATTAAAAAATCTCAAAAGATTATACTTTTAGAAGATCTTTACTTTTTTAAGTGTCCAGTTTTACATTTAAATCAAGTAAATATATTAAAATATTTCAAATACAAAAAGGATCACTTGTTTATAATTAATACAAAATATTCTGATAATATAGTCATAAACCAAAACAATAATTGTTTAA
>Ga0100378_1006059_pt1 | contig 10998 bp, 5 predicted proteins | sample CryGeymeta201502_FD_81535 | JGI IMG/M metagenome (GOLD analysis project Ga0100378, IMG submission 81535) | Groundwater microbial communities from Crystal Geyser aquifers in Utah, USA - Crystal Geyser metaG 2015-02 | ecosystem: Environmental > Aquatic > Deep subsurface > Groundwater | place: USA...
CACAGCCGAAATCAAAAAGTCCAAGGAGCCTGTCGAAGCTTCCACCGTAAAGCAGGAAGAAGTCGACCGAATGGTGGCACAGCTAAGTGCAGAGCAGAAAGATGCTGCGCATGCTGATGGCCAGCATATTCTTCTGCTCGCGCCGGCCGGAACGGGGAAGACCCGGGTAATGACAACCCGCTTCCTGCTTCTGGCTTCAAGCGGCGTTCCCATTCAGCGGATCCTGATGTGCACCTTTACCAATGCAGCAGCTCAGGAACTGATTGAGCGTATTGAGCCGGCCATCAAGATCGAATCTGAAAGTCTCTGGGTGGGAACGACTCACTCTATCGGACTTCGCATTATCCGGGAAAATGCTCGTGATCTTGGGCTTACCAATGTCGATACGATCATGGACAGGGAGCAGCAGGAAGAACTCATTCAGCGCCTTATGCGTGAACGTCAGCATCCCATGTCTGACAATCCCAACGAAAAACCGACAATCAAGCGTATTCTGGACTTCATCGAAAAAGCCAAGAACGCAATGAAGACTCCAGAAGAAGCCATCTCGGATATCGAGCAGGGTGATGCTGATTGGGCGCCTGGCATTTCTTCAGGCGATGCCATCATCTATGAAGAATACGAAATCTGGAAGAAATCCTATGACATGATCGATTATAACGACATGCTCTATCTTCCGACCAAGCTCATCGAAGGCAATCCTGTAATTGCTGAGAAATGGCGCGAGATGTTCGATCATGTCATGGTCGATGAATACCAGGATCTCAGCCGGATGCAGATACGTCTATTGAAGAACATCGTTGGTAATGGTGGCAATGCAGCAAAATTCTATGCAGCAGCTGATGATGATCAGGCTATCTATGGTTGGAGAGGATCCGACGTAAAGGCAACAATCGACTTCCATCGTCACTGGACAAAGCCTGATGTCATTCATTTGCGTGATAACTATCGCACGCCTCGAGCAATCTTCAGTCATGCTAGCAATCTGATCGGGTTCAATACCGAACGACATGCCAAGAGCATTCGGACTGCTTCGGATCCAGATGCAATGGTGAAGACCATTGAGGCGCAGTCGCCGGCCGAAGAAAAGAACAGCGTAATGGAAACTATCATTGCCGGTGTGCAGCGATTCGATGTTCCATACGAGCAGGTGGCGATTCTTTGCCGCTCAAACCGTCAGTGCCAGGAATATGCAACCTTCCTGTCTTCCAATGGCATTGAAGTAAATCTTCACGAATCTATCAAGCTGGGATCACGTCCTATCAGAGCCTTGATTTCGTGGATGCAGCTTTCAACCAAGGCGGATAATCCGCTGATGTATGAAAATATTGCTGTCTATCCGGAAAGATATCTTCCCCAGATCGCACTGGTTGATCACAGTGCCCGTCTTCAGAAGCGGCGTAACCGTAATAAGGAAGACAAGATCGGGCCTGTTGGCCTGCTTCTCGAAATGAATGCCAACGGGAAGGTAACCAGCGGATCCAAAGCTCTTGCAGAAAAGATCGTGGAAGTTCGAGAATTCCTCGAAAAGAATCCTGCAAATCCTTTTGCCGCGGTTTCGAATCTTCTTGGAATCACCGAGAAGGCAGCGGCATCAACCGACACCGAAGATCATCACCTTCCTTCCTTCCTTAGATTGGCAGATGATATGGCCGGAGAGATCGGTCTATCGAAGACTCTGGCATCGCTGACGCAGCTTGATCTCAATGCTGGCAAAAAAGGCGTAAATATCGCCACAATGCACGGAGCAAAGGGGCTCGAATACGAAATCGTTGCACTGCCAGGTTGGCAGGAAGGTGAATTTCCAAGCTCGCTTCGCAAGACAGATCAGCAGGTCAGCGAAGAGCGTCGCCTTGCATATGTGGCCATCACGCGTGCCAAGAAGATGCTTATCGTTTCATGGTCGGGTATTTCTGGCCGAAACAAGCGTCCCTCGAGATTCTTGCTTGAAGCCAAGATCATCGAAAACGACGAAGACTAAAAAGATAAGGGCGCAGGATCTCTCCTGCGCCCTTATTGGCTTTCTTCTCAGAAAGAACAAAAGGCGCCGAAGCGCCTTTTGCCCAGACGGAAGATCACCTCCTTTCGGCTGTGCTATCAGCGACCAACACCTTGAGACATGGCACCAGCAGCGAGCTGGTCAGCCATCCGGTTGGCAGCTTTCTTCTCCGTCTTTGTCTCGGCTTCAGCACCCTTTTCAGGAGCTTTTTCAGCCGAGGCCTTCGAAGCCTTGTTCTCTTCACGATCTGTCTGCTTTTCAATGGCAGATTCACGAGTTTCGATAAGGCCACGATCCACCATTTCCTGGCGAACTGCAAAGAATCCCTGCGTATAAGCAACCTTTTTTGCAAAGTCATCATTGGTCAGCGACTGAAAGTTTGCAGCGGCTCTGCGATCCCTTGCATCCATTGCATTGAAAGCTTCAACGCTTACGCCTTCGGCCTGCGCAGCCTTGATTTGGATTGCATATTCCTTGCGCTCCATAGCCTTCTTGGCGCCTTCAGTGATCTTGAAGACCTGAGCAAGCTCCTCATTCGAAGCTGACTTCATTGCAGCGAGCTGCGAGTCACGAGCTTCCTGCTGCTTGGTGGAAGGAAGCATGAAGCCCTTCGAGTTATCAGCAAGGAAAACACGGCCGTTAGCACGTTCAGCAATCACATCGATGCCTTCTGACGCACTCTCACGACGACGATCCGAAGCTTCACGAGTCTTGTCGTATTGAGCAACCCATGCAGCCTTGGCTTCAGGAGTCTGAAAACGCTCGAAGCCTTCGGTTGGGCCATCACGATGCACAAAGCCACCGGCACGATTGGAATAAGTGAAGGTTGTCCCCTTATCCTTTCTCATCTGGGTAAAGGCTTCGTAGTCGCCATTGGTTTTTGCAGCGTAGTAAACCTTCGACTCGTCGATGTTTGCACCCGTAGCAACCGCAGCAACTTTCTTCATTTCCTCAACCTTGTCGCGCTCTCCAATCGATACAGCCTTTGCCTCTTCAGTTGCATACTTTCCAAGAGCTGCATCAATGTTGGCGCCTTCAGGAACCTTGTTTTCATACAGGCGCCATGCGTGTTCCTTGCGATCATACACCAGAGCGCTCCGGGCACCGACTTCTTCAGCGGCTTTCTTCAGCTCTTCGTTTTCCTCGTAGCGAGGATAAAGCAAAGCATAATTATCACCCTTGCTTGTTGTCTTATCAAAATTCATAACTGTTCTCCAGTGTTACGATCCTTGCAGACTTCAGGGTTTAACCTTCACTTCCGCCTTAAAACGAATGGTATCACTGTCTAAACATGCGCTGCAAGCATCGATTGGAAAAAAAATGACTTCATCCTAAAAGAAATGCTGAATGACCAATATTGGAGTTTGCATTCATGAGCGGTGAAAGAGTCTGGCTTGCTGAAAAACCAAGCTTCGCAAAGGAGCTTGCGAAAGCACTTGGGAACAGCCAGCGCCTTGAACGCTATGCATGGATGACAAATGGCGGAATCATCGTTGCCGCTGCCGGACACCTGGTTGAATTGGCCGAACCCCATCACTACCGTGAAGAATGGAAGGAATGGAAGCCAGAGCTTCTTCCCATGATTCCGGACAACTGGGAATTCATGTATACTCCAATCAAGGGCAAAGAAGAGCAACTCAAGACAATCAAGAAATACGGATCCCAAGCGAAAGAAATTATAATTGCCACCGACGCTGGACGTGAAGGTGAGTATATAGCGTGGGCAATTATCCAGTATCTTGGATTGCAGGATAAGCCAAAGCGTCGGCTCTGGAGCTCAGGCGCTAACGTAGCTTCAATCATGAAGGCTGCAAAAGATGCTGCGCTTCTCAATTACTCGGAAAAGTTCCCTCTCGCAGAAGCAGCAAGGATTCGGGCTGAATCCGATTGGGTTGAAGGTCTCAATCTGACCAGACTTATGACGACTAGATTTCGTCCTTCAAACCACGAACCGCCAATATCTGTTGGGCGCGTGCAGACGGCTACCTTAGCAATTATCGTCAGGCGCCAGCGTGAAATAGAGAATTTCAAACCCGAAAAATTCTACGACCTTGTTGCTGACGTAAAAGCAGGAAGTCACAAGATACGTCTTTATCATTCTCCCAAGGACGGTGAAGGACGTATCAAGGATGCTGCCGAGGCGCGGCGAATCACTGAAGAAATCGAACAGCAAACAGCTTTGTTGTCGGTCGAATCAAAAGGAAAAAAAGAAGCGCCACCTTCGCTCTTCGAAAGCTCAAGTCTGCAGATCCGCTCGTATAACTTGTGGGGATGGTCTGCGACAAAAACTGAAGAAATCGCTCAGTCGCTCTACGACAGACACAAACTCATCAGTTATCCAAGAACAGATGGCGTCCATCTGGAAACGGAACAATGGGGAGATGTCGGACAAATTCTCAATCATCTTAAGGGTCTGTCAAATACAAATCTTGTGCCTTTGAAGGGATCGGAAACATTCCCTGATCTCACAAAATTCCTGCCAGACTATAATAAGCTGACGCCAAGAGATACGGTGTTCAATAGCGAGCTGCTCGAAAAATCAGGCGCCGATCACCACGGTATTATTCCAACAACAGAAGCTGCTGACCTGTCTCAGCTGACTGACGATGAGCGCAAGCTTTATCTTCTCATTGTCCGGCAGTTTCTGGCTCAATTGTATCCTGACTGCAAATACATTCAAAAATCAATTTCATGGACGCACAAGAATCGCAGGTTTTCTGCTAGCGGCCGAACCATAATTGAAGAGGGCTGGCGGGTTCTGTTTGGGACAGCAGATGATCAGGCTAATAGTGTAGAGAAGGAAAATGAAGAATCTCAGGCAGAGCAAATCCTGCCAGATATCCCTGATCAGACCCGAAGCATTATCGAAAGAGCAGTGGCTCTCGAGAAAACTACGATTGCGCCTCCGCAGTTTACCGAAGGCTCAATTATCTCTGCAATGCGAGACCTTACAAAAATCACCAAGGATCCAGCTGATCTCAAGGATCTAAAGCATGGTTCTATTCTGGGCACAAAATCAACCTGGGGCGATACGGTAAAAAAGTTGAAAGATCGACTTTATATCGTAAGCGGAAAAGGAAGACTCGTCCCGACGAATCTAGGGCGTGACCTTATTCAGCTTTGTGAAGAGCATGTTCCAACACTCGTCCATCCCACAAGCACCGCTATGCTTGAGCAAATGCTCAATGACGTAGAGAAGAAAGTTTGGCCGACAACAAAGGCGCGCGAAATTCTTCAGGGCAGAAACATCGACGCAATCAAAAGATGTCTCGACATAAAAGATGCACAGCTTCGTGCTCCCGAAGCTGGACAAAGAGGTGCATCCAAAAAGCCCGTCAACAAGGAATGGAAAGATTTCGACGAAGGATCGTGGGAACTCGATGTTCCTTACGACGACAAGGAACAGGCAAAATCACTTGGCGCTCGATTCAACGGAGAAACCAGAAAGTGGCATATCTCCAAGAAGGTTGCCTCGGAAGATGATTTGAAAAAACGAGGTTGGATCAAATAAGGCATCCTGCATGTTGCAGGACGCCTGCAACAAAAGGAAAATAACATGAGAGAGTTCGTCAGAGCCGGCGAAGTAGCGGCTGTTCTCGGAATAGATCCAAAAGTCAGTGAATGGGCAATCTGGAACCGGATGATTGAGGATGTTGACGACAAAGACATCAGCGATCGGTCAAGCTGGCAGGGACGTCTTGCATCGGAAATAGCTGCAGGCGTTGCCAAGGATCATGGCATCAAGATCAGCAAGGCGCTCGAGCCCAAGCTTGCAAATGGTATCATGCCTCCGCGGGCATGGGAGATTGCCCCCAATATCAATACGAATGGCAATCCTTCAGTTCTGATCGTGATGCAAAGAACGCAGCAATCATTGTTTGGATGGGATGCTCCTTCACAGGTTCCTGAAAAGGCAGCTATGCGATTCATCGCAAGCGCAATCGCATACGGATACAAATATGTTCAAATCGGAATCTTGGTGGATGGATACCGGAGCGAACTTTATCGTCTCGAAGTCTCAGAAGATCTCCAAAAAACGGTCATCGAAAAAGTCGCTGAAATGATCAAGATGGTTCAGGAAGACGACGAACCAGTCGTTGACTATGACCGTGATAGCGCATCGATCCGCGAAGGAAAGATCCTCGTAAAAGCCACAGTGAGCGGAGAGCAAATCAACAAGCTCATAGAAGAATGGTCTAACAAGAAGGCTGAAATCTCATCTTTGGAAAATAACACAAAGGCAATCAAGCAAAGAGTCGATCAGATCGAGACCATTCTCATAGGGTCTATTCCGGAAGGCAAGACTGTCGACACAGGAACAAAAGTCATCGGAGTCGAAAAAAACTCAAAGGGCAAACTGGTCCTTACCGTCGGCACCAAGAAAGCCGATGCAAATACACTTTTCTGATTGAAAAATAAGGAAATCAAAAAAGCAAATAAGCCTTTAAAGCAGGACATGTTCCTGTTATGTTCTCATTATCCAGCATAGCTAAGCAAGAGGAAGATTCGATGGAAAAGCCCAGATATAACGTCAACATGCACAACGATGAGAGCATTGCCCTTGGTGTGGATACGCCAATCCCGCCAGAGCTTATCAGCTCAAGATCGCAGGGCCAAAATAGCCGTGTCAGCTATATCAAGGGCGATATAAGCGTCGACAGGCTCAATGAGATATTTGGGCCTCTGGCATGGGGCTCCAAGGCTGGGAACCCGCAGATCGATCGGTTCGAAGAAAAGCGGACAAAGTGGGAAAAGCCTTCAGGTGGCGGAGCTGCAAAGCCTCGTGACGCAGACATGGTAATCTATGTGGTCACAACGCAAATCACCTTGACTATAAAGGCCAGAACTCCCGAAAGCACGGATACTGTATTTGTGCAAACTGGGGTCGGTTACGGCGAAGTTGAAGCTGGAAAGCATGCCAAGGATGCCATTGCCATGGCAGTAAAGGGCGCCGAAACCGATGGGTTCAAACGATGCACAACCATGCTTGGAAAAGCCTTTGGTATGTTCCTCAATGCTGATGGCAGTCAGAGCGATATCGAATATGCTCACAGAATGGACAGGGAAAGTCTGACCAAGGCAAAACAGATCAGAACAAAAAGAACAAACGCCAGACAAAATGACGGTCCTGTAGCTGCGGACAGTGCCGAACATAAAGCAAGGCCAGCCGAAGGATCAAGCTCTCAGCGCACAGAAAACAAGTCTACGGATAGTCGCACCCAGGAAAGAAACAATCGGGCTGACGAAAGAGAGACACAAAACAACGACGGCGCTGGACGCGAACAAAAAAGAGAAGAGCGCAGTCAGGGATCTTCCGGATCGAGAAGCAATTCCGACAATTCCCAGGAAAGAGGGGGATCAGATAACAAGCCGGCAAAAGGTGAGCGGCCAAAGGCACAGGTGAACAAGCACTTTGATCTGGATCAGGAGCCCGTCACCAGAGATGACCAGATAGCATATGGTGCAACTCTGGTGAGGCTCCTTGAAGAAGGGGAAAACGAGAAGGCAAGAACTGACCTTATTCGCAAGCACAGACAAACTATCATTGCATTCGATAGTAATCTTCTGGGAAGAATCAGAGAGCAGGCAAATCGCTACAATATCAATATAGACACCATCAAGGATTAAATCCTGATATTATGGTTGAAGCGGGAGTGGGAAATTAATCCATTCCCGCTTCAATTACGATTAAGAAAGAAACTCAATGTCTCTGAACAAGTGGTCTGCAGCTGATGTCGCCGAAAGACTTTCGGGGTCTGGAAAAGCAAAAAAGAAAAAAACCAGACAGGGATGGATGGTGTGCTGCCCAGCACATGACGATAGAACGCCTTCACTTTCGCTTGCCGATGGAAAGGATAAACTCCTTTATCATTGCTTTGGTGGGTGCCAAGCGGATGATGTCAGAAGGGCACTTGAAGACAAGCTCGGCGTTGCCGGGGGATACGAAGAAGAACCAAGACCGCGGCAAAAAAAGCGCGTCGTTAGCGAACAAAAAGACGATCTAGAAGTGGTAATTCCGGTTCCATCGGACAAAGCGAGCGCGACTCCGGAAGATTTTTATCATTTTGAACATGGCCTGCCTTCAAAGGTTTGGACCTATCGTCTTCCGGAAGGAGAAATAGCTGGATGGGTTGCACGCTATGATACGGAAGATGGAGGAAAAGAAATCATCCCTTGGACGTGGACCAAGAAAATGAATGGTGGCAACGAAAAGCTGCGAATGAAGGCTATGCCGCCGCCACGGCCGCTTTATAACAGCGATCAGATATATTCGCGAAAGAATGACCCTATCATCTGGAATGAAGGGGAAAAGGCTGCAGATGCAGCTCAGAAGCTATTTCCAGGCTGGGTTTCTACTGCATGCCAAGGTGGCGGAAATGCAATATCGCTTAGTGATTTTCGCATTCTGCATGGACGAACAATTATATTTCTGTGCGATCATGATGGACCAGGATATCAAGCGGCTTCAAAAATAGTCGACCAGTTGATTGGCAAGGCAAAGCTGTATTTTCTAAGATGGCCCAAGATCAGAGGTGACGGATCGGTCTATAATGTTAAGCCAAAGGATGATGCCGCCGATCACCATGAACGCGGCTGGACAGCAGAAGAATTAAGAGCAGTTGCAAAAGAACATGGAGGACTGACAATCCCCATTGGAGAGATCGCGCCAGCCTTCGATATTATTCATTATGACTGGGAATCTGAGCAGCGTTTCAGAGAGTAACATAGAAATAAAGTAAAAAATTCTCCGTCTCGGGACAAAGAATGGAAAAAAGGTGCTTGCACCATTCCTTCAGCAATGGGACAATTTGCGTAGAAGGGCAGAAATGATCTGCTCTTATGCCAGTTTCAAAGCCACACAGGCACGGAGAAGAAGATGACTGCATATTCTTATCAGAAGTGGAATTCACTGAGCCAGGAGGAACAGACCAATAATCCTGGCGTCAGCATTCCGCGTGATCATTTTCTGAACAACCCCAATCGGGGTGTTTACTGGAGCGGTCAGTCTTCGGCTACTGCTCTGACCACTCACATCGAAAGCGTTCTCACCGGTGAAAACCGTGAAGACGCCGAGCGTATGTTCAAGATTCTGAAGCTGGAATATCGCAATGCGGTAGAAGGCCCAAAGAATATCGACAGAGCCATCATGAAGCGTCGTAACGATGCGGATCGTGCAATGGAATCTTCTCAGTTCTCGCTGAGCGATGGAGAATTCGATCAGCTGCTGTCTGTAACTGACGATGTTTATCGTATTCAGGATGAAGCAGAAGCTCGCGGATTGAATCCTGTTGCAGTTGCAAATGCAATGATCGACCGTGCTACTTCGGCTGCTGTTGGATACAGAGCGCCGCGCGACAGCCAGGCTCGTCCGCAGTTCCGCGAATACTTCGAAAGCCATGAAGGGCGCGTAAGCCAGGACAATCTCAATCAGAGCGTCCGTCAGATGTATTCGATGATCCGCACAAAGGAAATCGATGCTCTTGATGCTGTTGATTCGATCTCGGATTACGGATTCGACGAAAAGAGAACTCAGGAAGGTGAGCGCGAGCTCATCGGCCGCATCGTAAAGTCAATTCCGATGGAAAGGACTCCTTACGAAGTTCAGCAGAATGCAAATTTCTCGGTTCGTATGGATACGATCGAGGAAGCAAAAGCTATGGAGATGGTCCTGCGTTGGGCTGGAGAAACTCCAGAACTTCCTGCAAAGGAGCAGATCCATGAATCCTTCAATTCATGGAGAGATAGCGGCTTGGTGTCTTCGCCTTTTGCACCGCGTCCAATCAATCGGATCGGACTGCTGGTCGGAAGCGGTAACGCTGCTGATGCAGTGGCGCGTGACGTCATTGGCGGGTTTAATCAGGATGGACCTCTGCCGACACAGCTGATCGTTCTCACCAGCATGAACAACGGACTGGCTCTTGAAAAAGAGATTGCTGGAAGACCGGTTGTTGAAGGAAAAGCGACTGCAAATCGTGAAGGTGTTTCAATCGAGGGTCTCGATTCTGCGCCGGACAATGCCATTGTCGTTCTCAACCTTCCTAAGGAAATGGCTGAAGACTCGGTAAAGCGTTCAATCGCAGCCAACGCTTTCGTCGGGAGTGCCTATAACATTGCCTATATCCAGGGCAAAAACATGACCGCCATGGAAGCACAGGCTGTCCACCTTGCTGGCTCAATGCGCAAGCTCTCAATCGGGATTGATCGCAATGGCAAGCAGATCGGTCAGGTCGAAGTAGGCAGAGAAATCCAGTATGAGATGGATGCTGATGGCCGCGAAAAGAGAACACCTGACGAATACAGAGAAGCTGCCAATGGCGACAAGGTCAAGATTGGTGGCGGTGAAAAGATTGCCAAGAAGGACGAAAACGGCAAGATCATTTCAACACCTGTCTATCAGCATGGACTGAGCATCCTGAGAGCAAGAGCTCAGGAACTCGATGCGCAGGATAATCCGAACCGCTACTATGCGGCCGGCCACGCACGTCCACGCGGCGGCGTTACTGCCGTGGTGTTCGATGGAGCAAGAAACTACGACGCCGCTGTCAAGCGTTATGCAAATGGCAAGGATCCGATGGGTGACGGTTACAGCCGCATTCCTGAGCATGCTGCTATCCTTACGCTCGACAACAACAAGATGGCTGCTTATCGCTTCCTGGAGCAGAACGCCGGCAATCGTGCCGTCCTGTATGCCGAAGCAAGCCGTAATCTGTCGTTTGCAGAGCAGGTTGGAGACGGCCTTGATACCAACAAGGTTATCGCCCGCGAAGCTGAAACCGAACTGAAGATCTATGATCGTCCGCGTAGCGAGCGAACCGGTGATCCGATGGAAGAAATCAGCTGGGACAGCCCGAAGGTGAGAGGCGCCATCATTCTTGTTCGTGGCAATGCTACCAACAACGTGATCAATGGCGCTGCACAGGAAACCAAGATTGCTCAGGAAGCCCTGATCGATTTTGCTCACACTGGCATGATCTTTGACGACATGCAGAAGGACTTCC
>Ga0100378_1006060_pt1 | contig 10998 bp, 4 predicted proteins | sample CryGeymeta201502_FD_81535 | JGI IMG/M metagenome (GOLD analysis project Ga0100378, IMG submission 81535) | Groundwater microbial communities from Crystal Geyser aquifers in Utah, USA - Crystal Geyser metaG 2015-02 | ecosystem: Environmental > Aquatic > Deep subsurface > Groundwater | place: USA...
AATGATATTTTTGACTATTTTTACTTTATTTTCAGTAATTTTCTTCCTAATCGCATTAAATAACATAAGTAAACTACCTTTGGAATTTTTAGAGGATATTAGTAATAATTGGTCAAGAAGTTATTATACCTCCTTAACTAATACTAATTGCACTGAAACTGAAGGAAAATCATTGATTAGTAATAAATGGCCAGGAACAAAAAATGGTTGTTATTGCCCAGATAGTAATATAAAAAGTGGTAGATGTTCTGATGATTATCTTGCTAATAATTGTGTAAATATTGCTAGTCTTACTCCAAAAGAATATTTATCCTGGCGAGGAACAAATATTTGTATTATAAATAATAAGATGAATAATTCTAATACTAAAGAACCTGCTAATCAAAATTCTAAAACATATTTAGAACTTGAAACAACTTCGATTAATTGTAATTCCACTTCAACTTTGACCTTATCCTTTCCTAAAAAATGTGGTATAATAGATGACTCAAACAACATTTTATGCTTAAAAGAAGAAGAATCCTGCCCTATTAATGATATTAGAATAATAGAAAGTACTGCTAATAATAATGATTTTCCAAACTATAAAGAAATTTATCTTAATACCGGTTCTAAAAAGTTAATTTATACAAATAATAATATTAATGGAAGAATTGCAATTGATGTTAAAGTTTCAGAAAAAATTCCTTGTATCATGACTAAATATGGGAATAATCCTGGCTTTAAAAAAGTATATCCATCCCATAGTAATGATTATTACTCTTGCTCTTATACTAAAGATGATAAAGATGATAAATATAACAATGAAACTCAACTAACTAATAGCAATTACAAATGGTTAGACTCATATAATGTTCAAGCTTTTTTTCAAGATAATAAAATTTCTGATATAAATAATATAATAAGTCAAACTAATATAGCTGAAGAAGAATCTTTACAAATAGGATTATATTTTAAGGGTTATATTGGGTTAAATACAACATGTAAACCTTATGTGTTAAGTGAAATAAATTCTGCTTATAAGAATTCATCTACAGCAATAAGAGAATTTTATAACGATTTAAAATATTCAAGTAATCAACGAGATAAACTACTTATTGAAAAAGGTGCTCTTGGTTTAATAATATTAAATGCAATTTTTATGCTTATTTTTCTACTATTTAATTTTATAGTTAAACTTGAAATATGTGCTGAAACAAGTCCAACTAATCCTACATCTGATCAACTTATTCTATCATTTTTTGCTTCAATACTAAATGTTATTACACTTGGATTTGTTGGATTTTATTTACTTGAATTAGAAGATATAAAAGCATATAAAATAATTAATAATTGTTTGGATAAAGACAGTCAAATAATATTAAATATAATTGATAATGGACTTCTATTTGTTAATAGATATATTACTACGTGTTGTGTGTTACTATCGGCAATTATTATTTTGATTATAACTGAGTATTTTGTCTATATTTATTTCATAAGTGATGAATCTGAACATGGTAAGCGACATAGTTGCAAATGTTTTAAGTATCAAGCTAGTACAAATAAAAAAAGTATAAACAATATTGTTGAGTTTGTCCATATGGATGAAATTAATTGATTATGTAATATTAATTAATTTTTGGTTGATTTCTGTATGTAATACTTAATTTAAATCTTCTTTATAAAATTAAATATTAAAAGTAATTAACATATATATCGATATTGATAATATAAAAATAGTACTATAATTACTATAATATTTTATTAGTATAATTTTCATTATATTTTCTTTAATTATTTTAATATTATAAAATTAAAAATGTATAATCAGACAGCCAAGGGTATTTCATAAGATTAACTTCAAAATTACGAACTTAGTTTTTCTTCATTAGTTATTAGCTATATTGTGATTATATTCATTATATAATTAAATTTTATAATATTTTTATGGTTATAGTTTATTGTTATTATTATATTGAATTATAATTATATATAATTATATAACCAGTCAATTACTATCACAATTTCTATTATAATTTTTGTTTATTTACTTAAATAATTAAATTATAAATAATAAAATGAAGCAAATACTATATTTGTTTTTAATTTTACTTCTTCAATTAAGTTTGATTAATTTCTTGTCGATTAAAAACTTAGTTAAAAGCAAAGATAAGATTGAAAATACAGAAAAAATAACAGTTAAAAATACAGTTAAAGAAAACAATATAAAAAATCCACTTTTAAAAATTGAAGACATGGAACAACCACATAAATTTAATGAAACACCTAAAATAAGAACAACTTTTGAAAAACCAGTTATAGGTATTATAAAAAAGTAATTTATAAAAAGTAAGCCATAAACCAACAGAACATAGTCAAGTTTATAAAACTATAGCAAGTAATAAAAATGTTGTTGAGACTCCTCAACATAATAATGGAGGTCTTAAAGACGCTATTATTATAAGTAATCATTCAACGAATGTAGTTAATCCCGGTGCAATGGATGTAATTCTATTAATAATTAATATAATCAATACTTTATTCATATAATATTAAATAGGAAGACGTTAATTATATGACTGATGTTATTAGAGGACACCCAACGAGTGTTAAACCTCCACCAGGTCAAGTGAATAATCTTTATGAAAATGCAAAGAAAGATTTACAGGATATTAGTAAATTACTATAACTATGATATAATTATAACTATAATAATGTCTTATGTCTTATTTATTACTTATTATTTATTAGGAAGACAACAATTTAATCAACAAGGTCATTTATATAAGGATAGTCAATTTATTCACTTTGAGGCAAATAAAACAAATGATCCCTTTTCTAACCAAAATAATAATGTCGGTGCCTTTTTAAGTAACCCTCCTCCTACTTTAAATCAACAAATGGCTTATAATGGAAGAACTATTAATAATCAAGGATTTATGCCATTGTTATATAATCCAGTATTGAATAATCCAATTATTCCTAATATTAATCCTAATACTATAGTAGGAGCAAATTCGAATAATCCTTCTATGATGATGTATAATAATATGCCTGCTATGAGTTTCGGAAATCCTGTTAATAATTTCAATAATATGAATATGATGAACGGTTTAAATATTAATAATCAAGTAAGCTTAGTTCCAGATAATATTAATATATTAAAACCACTTTCAATTCCGATGGATCCAAATACAAAACTTAATAATGATATCACTAATCAATTTCTACAAAGTAAAATACAAAACCATAATATGAATCAAAAGTTTAATATGGCTTTACATTTTAAAAATGAAAAACATCATAATGCATCACCAATAATGGATTTAAATACTTTAGATATGCAAGTAAAACATATTGGCACACTTACTAGACCACAATTGACAAAATGTAAGTACACAATAAGATAATATTTTAACTTATTATGAATAAAATAATAGTATATGGTGATTTAAAATATCAAGAAAATCATTTGGAAAAAGAAGATGAGTTACTAGCTAAAAAAAATAAAGATTACTATCAACAAATTAATGTTATTTTAGATTCTCAGAAAAAGGAAATCAACTCTATGGAAGAAGATTTAAAAAAATTAACAGTAAAAGTAGACGATAAAGAAAGACAACTAATTAATAGAGAAATCGAGGATGAATTTGGAAAAGCAATGGAAGGGTACTCAACATTTAAAGCAAAACATCCTCATTTAAATAAAATAGATCCAAAAGATTATATGGATATTTCAAATATGATTCATATGGAATTAGCAAATAAAAACTTTTACTTAAAAATTGATGATTATTAATTATACAAATATATTATACTTAAAAATATCTTAAATAGTATGATAATTAATAATATGATAATTGATAGTATTATTAAAATGTATAATTATACTTATAATATTGTTTAATAAAATTATAATTGTATTGTATAATATTATAATTATATATCACACAGTATTAAATATCATTATTAAAAATTATTAATAGAAGTTATATAATGTAATAAACTTAACTCTTATAAAATACAAACTTTATAATAAACTTATTTAAACTTATTATTATAATTAAAAATAATCAATAAATGTTCAAAATAAAAGTTAAATCAAATTTTAAAATTATTTATTTAAGTTGTTTTCTATTACTTTATTTCTTTATTTCTATTTCATTCTACTTCCGTTTACTTTGGTACTTTAGCAACATCAGTCTTTTCTACATCCAAAATAACAGCAACTCCGGCAATGATCCACTTAGCAGGTGGAGCTTTAGTCTTAAATTGCGCTTTGCATACATAGGTCATCATTCTATTAGTAGTTTTGTAAACAGGACAAATATAGTAAGACTTATTTTCTTCTAACTTCATAGCACTAGTATCAGCAACTTTGCAATTGATTATGGGTAAGATACAATAGTCTTCTCTAGGTTTACTTTCTTCCAAAATTCTGCTTTCAATATCGTATCTACAACCCTGTAAATGCATACCATAAACAGGAGTTCCTCCATCCTTGGGGAAAACAAGATTTTCAGCTGATTTCATTAAGTCCATATTAGTTGGTTCTGTTAAGATATCAAGCTTATCAAGTTCTGACTTGTTCTTTTGGGCTGATACTTGTTTAATAGCAGTTAAGTAAGAAAGAGGATTGAATAATCTATTGATGAAGACAACCTTTGGAATTTGTTGATCATTTTCGAAAGTCTTGTACTGATTAATACGTAATTCAAGAGAAACAGACCATCCTGCAAGTTTTCTATTTGTTGCAAATCCATCGTTAAGCCATCTAGGAGGTACTTTAAGTACTATTAAACTGTTAATAAGTCTTTCAATGTTATCGTTCATGGTAAGTCTTCCGTCTATAGCTTCTTTAATATCGAAAGTATTCTTTCTAATAATATCACATAACATTTTCATTTGTTCACATTCTTGGATAAATACATTTTGGAATGGTCCTCTGTCATCTCCAGTACTATTTAATAAACTTTGAATGTTAAATTGTCCTTCTTGAGCTTTAGATGAAATAGTATCAGCTAAGTCTTTAATCTTCTCGAATGTTGATCCTTCTGCGTCATCTCCTGAAGATTTTGAACTATCTTTAGGTTCTAAGTCAATAAGATTTTGGAAAAGCTTTTCGGATTCTTGAATTCTAAAATCAAGTTCTGCGTTTGGATGGAGACCGAATAAAGCTGGAGACTCAGAGTTAACTGTAATATCGATATATTCAGCCCATCTTTCGTAGTTGTAAACTGGGTGAGAAGCAGGGGTTTTAAATGAAAGTCTAACTGAAGAAGTTGTCGATGGGAATGGTATTAAATCTAAATCTTCGTTGATCTTATCTACTAATAGGAATTCTAAGTATGATCCGCAAAGTCTTCTATCCCAATCATCTACGATGTGCCCTCCGTACATTATTTCTCCTGTAATATATCTAAGATCATCCCATGGGATTTTCATTCCTGGATTAGTTTCTAAATATTTAGCAACGACCGATTCAGAGTTTCTCAAGTCATCAATTGTAAATGGATAATTTCTATTCCAACCAAGACTTCCGAATTTCTTTCTTTCAAGAACAACTGAGTGGAAATAGGATAAAGCAAAGATAATATTCATTAGTCTTCTATCTTCAATTCCTGGATTCTCAGATTTAACAGTGTTAAAGGATATTTTCATATTTTCTTTAATTCCAGAAGGTGGTTCATTTGTAAGTTTAATAGATTTTTCTAAAATACCAACTGGAATATCGTCAGTAAGATCAGAAGTTAAATATAGTCTAAAATCATCGTGACCTTTTTCTTTAGCCATTTCTTTAAGTCTATCTTGTAGCTTCTTAAGCCAAGAAGGCATTAAGTGAATATTCTGAAGTAGTAACCAGTGTCCATCAGTATTACAAGTAGTTAACAATCTTTCTGCTTCTATATCCATCTTTTGACCCATAGCAACTGCAAATAAGTTCTTGTTCATTTCGTATTTCTTCTTTGGATTAACTTTCTTTCCAAGTAATTCTAACTCTCTAATAGGATTGGCTCCAGGAGATAAAATAAAGAATATTGGTACTTCTGAAATGGAGTCTAAATAAGCTTGATATAGTGTATCAGAGAATACTCTTGCTTCTAAGAATTCTCTACCTCTTGGGAGACATACTTTGAAAAATTCATTTAAGGCAATTCCTACTCTGTCTGGTCGACAGCATCGAAGTACTAAAATCTTGAAGAAAGAATGTTTTTGGAATCTTTTCCATTCTAATGGTAAACTAATATCTTCTGGGTTAATTTCGTTGAACCATTCTTTAAATTTAGGTGCTTGCTCTGTTTCCATTTTTAAAGCAAATTCATTAAAATGTTCTAAGTCTGATAACCAGTTAAGTGATTGCCACATACCTTCATCTGTCATCCAATCTAAGGTCTTTCCTTTTTCAGGTGAATCGTATTTTCTTGGGCATTTTAGTAAGAATTCAATATGGCTTGGCTTAATTAATTGGACTTCTTCATGTGGAACAGCTCCTTTTTGGATTAATCTTAAAGCAATCATAGTCATGAATAGTTGTTTATCTTTTTCAAACATACCACTAGTAACCCATCTATAAATGTTTAGTCTAATATTCTCTCTTAAGTTAACTATACGTTGATTAGCATTATCTGTTTTAGGGGTTTCGTTAATAGCTTTGGTATAGAAGTAATTAAATGAATCCAGAGAAAATTGATACATAATACAAACAACAAATAGTTTACTTATCAAGAAGAAAAGCATAGCACCTTCCTCTCCGACTCTTCTATAGACTTCTCTATTAAGATTAATCTCTTTAATAAGTGCTTCAGTTTCCATACTCTTTACTGCAATTTCTTCTGCTCTTGCTTTTGTACTTTCTAAACTTTTTATCAGTTCTTTGTTATCAAGAATAGTTGCTGTATCAGCTTCATCGAGTTTTTGAAGGACATCGTCTTCTTTCTCTATTAATTCTCTTTCAAATTCATTGATTTCATCTATATATCTTTTAATTTGCTCTTCAAGTTCAGGTTGTTCAATGTTGACGACCATAGCTAAAAGTTGATCTTCAAGACCTTTTTCTGTAACGATAAAGTTAATAAGGGTACATTGAGCTATTACTTCAGGTTTATAATGTGGATTAGCTATTTTTGTTAAGAAATAAATTTTGGTATTCAAGTTAAATTCAAATTCTTCACTTCCTACTTTGATATAAGTATTCTTTGAGGATTTATCCTTTTTATAAGTTTCTTTGGCCAGTATAGGTGTAAGCATAGGGTCTAAGTCTTGGTCTAGATCTTCCATAACAAGGATTATTCCTTCTGCAATTGATTCTCCAATAATTCTTTCCCAGCCTGGTTGTTTGTATTGTAAAATTGCTTTCTTTTTGTTAAGTCCTTTGAACCATTTAATAGCTTGCATTTGAGGATCTATAACTAAGGGCCATCTTGTACATTGTGAAATAATAGAAGCATTTTCAGTTGAGAATGGATCGGCTGGTAGACCTTCAGCTTTAAACTTAAGAATATCTGAAGCAGTAATTAAGATTTTAACGACGTCGATATTGTTAGTAGTCATCATGTCGAAATCATTGATAATAATTTTCCAAGCTTTTAGTAATTTATCCCTGAAATATGAATTAAACACACCTATATAAGAAACAAACGCAGAAGCTAAAACACAGTCACCAGCAAGTCTCATTTTGAACTCTTCTAATTTTGCAACTTCTTCCTTCCATCTTTTATTATTTCCTGAAAGTAGACTTAAGAAATGTTCAGCAGTGTTAAGTTTAACTTGGAGTTCTCTTTGTTCTTTCTCGACTTTTTCTTTGAGAGCATTATTTTCATCGAAAGTATCTTGAGTTTCTTTAGCATTTGCTTTAATTTCGGCTAGTTGTATTTCAAGTTCCTTTGCTTTAGCATTTGCTTCATCAGCGATTGCCTTTGCGGTAGCGGCTCTTTCTTGGAGAGGGGCACATTTATCATATTCTCTTTTATATTTTACACAATTTATAAAGAAGGAAGCAATACCAGCCGCAGCTTTGACAAGCTTATTCATTTCTACTGGGTTACTGAAAGGCTCTTTAGTATACTTCTCGGTTTTAGCCATAAATTCGTTATCTAACCACTTTATATCTTCTAATTTTCCTAAAAGATCAGCAATTACAGAGTTTGCGTCTTTACCTAAAGCCTTATTTTTTATGATATTTAAATCTGATGGAACTTTATCTTTAGGGAAGGTAATCATGAACAATAATTTATACATTTCTTGGATATTCTCTGATGGTTTATTCATACCTTTGAAGTCACCAATATCTTTGGCACTTAATTCCTTAGCTCTTTTAAACGCTTCTTCTTTAATTGGAATAGCCTCAGAAAGGGCATCAGTTGCTTCTTTTTCAACAGCTGAAGCGTCAGAAGCTTCCTTGTTTGCGTTATTTGTTGCTTCTGTTACAATTTCTTGTTTTGCTTGAATTTCTACATTTTTTACTTCTAAAACAGCAAGTACTTCATTTGTTGCTTTCTTTTGGATTTCTACTTCAATATTCTTAATATCTATATTTTGTTTAAGTAAAGTTATAGAATCATTTGTAGTTTTTAATATTTCAAGTCCTCTGCTAAGTCTATTAATTTGCTTTTCGCACTCTCCGTCTTTTTTACCGACAATAAGTTTATAGAAATAAATTAATTCTAAATAAGATTTAGGAGTTGTATAGTTATATCTTCTTTCTTGCATAAAGAATAAGTCATTGTATTGTTTGATACTTTTATGGACTCTAGCTGTAATTTTACTAAGTTTTTGAGATATATCCTCTGGGAATTTCTCCATTTCGTCTATGTTTTTGAATGCGACTTTCTCTAATGCCATATCAGGCCAATCATGGAACCAATCAATCATAGATCCGGTAAGAATACCAGGGAATTTTCTTGCTCTTATTCTTAAAGTATCCCCGACAGGTGACATAGCTAAAATCATGTGCATACTTGTTTTAATTCTAAAAATAAGGTATTCGAATAGGATATCTAAACTAAACTCAGAGGCTTTCATTCTTCCGTCAGCAATAGCAGGAGTTTTAAGCTTGGCTAAGTCTGCTTCTAAATCTTCTTTCTTTTCGTAAATTTCATCTACCCAAGCTGATGATAAGAAGTTATTTATATATACTAAGAAGAATTCTTCAAGAATATGGTTATCATTCATTAAGAATACATAAGGATCAGGGATTGGTTTAATACAACTTGCTCTAACAACAAACTTAAGATCTTCGAGGAGTCTTTCTCTGTTATAATCTGTTCCACTAAGATTGATTGTAAAGACTTTGATATTTTGAATAAATGCTGCAAGTCTGGATAAACTTTGTTTTCCAGATCCTCCGACTCCGACAAGTAGGGCATTACCGCATGCGTTTGAAATTATTCTAGTAATTCTACTAATGTGCATAATAGCATCATCGAAAAGAACTAGTGGCATAACAGATTTGACTTCATTATATTCTTCGAGTTTTTTAACGACATATTCTTTTAATCCTTCAAAACTATCATGTTGCATTAAGAAAATTTCTCCTTCTTCTAGCTTATCTCCGAAAGGTACAAATATAAATGGCTCTGCAACTTCTTCTTTCTTTTCTAAGCTGTTATATTTAAATCCAGTATCAAAAGTACTCCAAACAAGTTCATCAAACCTCTTAATATCTTCATTAAACTTTAATTTATCCCTAAATATTCTATTAGCTTCATGGAACCATAGTCTATAAATTTGATCAGCGTCTTTATGAATTGTATTACTAGTTCTAAGCATACCATCAACTAATTTTCCTATTTCTCTTAAGTTCCATTGATAATGGAATTTAGATGCTGATGGGGAGAATGTTTTGTCTTCTCTAATCTTTTTGAGCATCATACAAGATGAATTGATTATATCTTCACATACTCTTTCATAGCTTTCTTTAAGTTTGAAAACAAAGTTCTTATAATGATTTTTTAAGATACTAATATAAATATTAGTAATAATTTCTTGATTAGGTTCTGAGGTTCCGAGGAGAGTAAAGTGTCTTTGAAGTCTTAAGTCAATATTGAAACTACCAGCTTTTGGATTTTGGCAAGCGACGAAAAGAATATCTTCTAGTATTTTTTTATATTCTAAGTCTTTTCTGTCAAATACTTCGTGGTAATCTAAAATTTGTCTTATTAATTCTACATGGGATTGAGTCATAATAGCATCTGGAGTTGGCATATTAAGATCATCAAGGAAATAGATAAGCTTCGTTGTTCCTAAAGGTCCATATCTATTTGAAACTCTTTGTGAAATTTGAGACTCTACAATTAATTGGAAGTTATATGAATCAGTAAAGGAGTTAAAGTTAATTCCATAAGTTTTATATTCAAACCCAGCAGAGTTTTTAAGTGTTGTTACATTCTTTAGGAAGTATCTAACAATTGTTGTTTTACCAGTTCCTGGGTCTCCAATGAAAATAACAGGTTTCTCTTCTAAAACGTTGATTTCGATAACTTTGCTTAGCCTTATAACTTCTACATTTGGTACGATAATTTCGTTAAATAGTGTTCCTTCTTCAATATAAAAATCTTTTAAGACTCCTGTCCATGGTAGCCATGTTAATGTTTTTGCGTCGAAATAGTAGTCAAAGCAAGTACCTTGATCTGGAATTCTTATTCTATTATTTATTCCATTTTTAACAAGTGATAAAATTTCTTTACGATCGATTAAGGCTCCTCCAATTGACCACATGAATGCGAAATAATATAAACCTTCAATTATAAGTTTCTTTTTGTCTTCTTCTGCTTCTGAAATAATAAGTTGATTAGTTTCAATAAGATTTTGGAAAAGTGCGCAAACAGTCTGAACTTGTGCAATTTCAACAACTGGACCTACATATCTGTTCTTAACGTCATATTTTATTTTTTCGAATGTGTCTTTGAAAAGAACTTGTACAACAGACCTAGTAATTTCATGTTTTTCATTTGAGTATCTATTCTTAATCCATTTTTCAAAGAAAGGCTTAGTTCCAATATCAGTATCATTTATATA
>Ga0100378_1006068_pt1 | contig 10992 bp, 9 predicted proteins | sample CryGeymeta201502_FD_81535 | JGI IMG/M metagenome (GOLD analysis project Ga0100378, IMG submission 81535) | Groundwater microbial communities from Crystal Geyser aquifers in Utah, USA - Crystal Geyser metaG 2015-02 | ecosystem: Environmental > Aquatic > Deep subsurface > Groundwater | place: USA...
CCCACCCCCAACCCCCACCCCACCCCCACCCCCAACCCCACCCCCAACCCCACCCCCAACCCCCACCCCAACCCCACCCCCTTCTGTTGCGACGATAGGAAATAAATATATGAACAAGCTGACCCTCACCAGAAAGGGATTGGAATGCCTGCAATCCGACAACCAGGAAGATGAACAATACCTTACCATCACATCTAACCATCTCTTCAAGCGCAGCAACAGTCTCCCCCAACTTATCTCTTCGGCCTCTCTCATCCAAAAGCAAGAGGTATCAGATCAGCTAGCAAAATTGACCCATCGCCTGAAGGATATCAAGGAAAAAGGCATTCGGAAGATCATGGCAGAACGAGAGGATGGCTAGTTCGCTAAGGTTCTGTTGGAGCAAACAGCAGGGAGGAGATAGTACCTAAAGGCTATGATTCCCGAATTGGTGAAGAGAACGAAGGAAGGAGGAAGGGTGGGCAATCTACATAGCCGAATTGAGCGAGGCAGGGCTTATATCGACAGGCTGGAGCATAACTTTGATAACAAATTTGTTTTTCGACCTCCCCGTCGTCTCTAATAACCCTGATTTTGCCTGATGTGCTTTTTAATACCCTCCTCATATTCATTATCACTGTCCTCAATGAAATTCAAAAGATCAAGAGTGAACATGGAGGGCTCAAGTGTAGCGAGGCTGGAAGAGTTCGATTTCGGTGACTCTTCTGGCTGGCTGTTGCCTAGAAACTCGGATTGAGGAAGAGCGGGAAGAAGTAGGAAACGACTACGCTGGCTGTTGCTCACTGGTCTCATCAGTCCTGTTGGTGCTGGAGTTGATCATACTGAGTCTTCTGCGAATAGCTGGATGTTTGAAGACAAGCCAGCAGAGGAGGAAGAGGAGGGTGAGGATGTTGGTGGCGACAAAGATGCTTAATATGACGTAGGTGGCAGTAATCGAGGCGATGTTGGGAGGAGGATCAGTGGGCACTTGAAAGGCCAGGTTGTAGTAAGAGTTGTTGATGGTGAGGTTGACCTGAGGATAGTACTAAAACCTGGTCAGCTAGCTGAGGGTGAACTGTGTAACTGGTTGCTGTGAAAGGAAGGCATCCACGAGAAAGCCGCTCATTTGCTGATATAGCAACTTGGGTTGTCCCTCATAGAAATAAATCAGGTAGTTCTCGGTGGAAGGTTCTGTCACTGAGAGAGGCACGATCCTGATTGGGGACCAGTCCTTTCCACAGAGAGGCCCATAAGGAGTATAGACCTGCAGATATGCAGTGGTGATAATGATTGAGGAAGAGTTAATTGTTTCGTACTCCTATGTGTAAACCGTCTAAAGAGAATTGGGACACTGGGCTACTATTATTGTTAACTACTCATCCTAGAGCTGAAAAACAGGCTTGGCCCGGTTGGCGGCATCGCAGTTGGCATACTTCAGGTACTTTCTGACAGGAACCAGAGTTTGCTGGTCAAAGTCAACCAACACCTGATGATATTAGCTGGGGCAGCTGATGATGAGGGTCAGACCTAAGGGAGTCAAAGCCTGCACTATCGTCACAGTATCACAGTAAGACTGTGTTATCGACCTATATCCCAGTATCAGGTCGGCAGGAATCACCTGGCCCTGAACCGGAGAAGGAGGATTTAGCCAAAAGCTTAGAGACTATACATCGAGGCCGACAACAAGGAGCCCCTGTGTTGTTTCGGTGGCATCGTAATCAATAAGGAAGCTTATGCTTGTTTTGATCTGTAAAGACCCGCAATATTTGTGACAGAGCATCAGTGATCCACTGGTTGCCTTGATAGGCCCTTCCTGAATGCCCACCACAAAAGGAAGGTCACCCTCTTGAGGAAAGGATTGAATAGATCTCAGCTGTGTTTGCTCGTCCATTGTTCCAATGCTGATGGTGAGGTTATTGGTAGAGTTGAATGAGAGCGTCAGGGTGGCGGTCTGTGAATAGGCATTGAAGCAAGTGCTGGCAAACTAGGCAGAGGTATCGTTGGTGATCTGATAAAGATAGTAGAGGCAGTCTGGAAGCGAGATGGATTATGTGAGAGCCTCATTCATCCATAATGCACTGTATTTCTAGTAAATAGTGACAGAGTTGCTCTGCACCACCATGATGTAGTTGACGAAAGCTGATCCAGGCAATTGTTCAGCCAAGTCCACGACCTGAAGGACCACTGTCTCAGTCTCCAAGAGCTTGTTGAAAGTTACCACTTTACTCGTGGTGATGGTGGATATGAAGGGGCCCTCTTCTTACACAGTCACCTCGAAAAATATCAAAGGACCACACAGCCAGCTAAAATTGAAGGCCATTGTGGTGTTGTAGGAAGGAGAGGAACCCTGTAGGTCGAGGGAGAAGGGGAAATCTGAGGGAGAGAGGACAGCCTGTTCGATGTTGTAGATAATTTGCTGGGGGAAGGAGGCAGCGAAGTTGTAAAGCAGAGAAGCGAAGTTCAGAAAGTAGCTGTAGGTAGCAGGATAACAAGGAGTATCAGTGGAGTTACACATGGGAGGGTTTGAAAGGGAAATCCATGTGTCCTAGAAGTAGACTTTGAGATAGGCATCGGTCTCCATCACTGTAGTACTGTTATAGTATGCAATATCGACATTCAGCAAGCTCTCCAGAAAAACTATTTCCAGGGCCTACACTATCTCTACAATGGCAGACACCGTGAATTCAGTGGGATCCACTCTCAGCACACAGCACTCTCCCATTTCCTGAGATATGTTGTAGGGTAACGAGTCAGGGTTTCCATCCACTTCCAAAAATACATAGTTAACCCCAGAGAAGTGGGTTCCATTTTCCCTGACGATGAACCCATAGAGAGGAATCTGTCTATTAAAGATAAACTAGTTGCTCCTCAGAGAGTACTGCCTCAAATAGGGATCTCCCTTGCAGAAGATCAAGATGCAGTCGTCGAAGAACTGTCTCTGGAAGAAGAGAGTATTGGTGGCGTTGTAGTCGCAGCCACTTTAGATAGTATAAAGGGATTGTCCTGCTGTTGTCAGCAGAGTTACCGTTCCGTTGGGGTCTGTCTATATTATCAGTTCTGAACTGATGAGAATGTACTGCTTTTCCGTTACGTTTCCCACTTCCCATCCTTCGCTATTGGATATTTACTCGATTTGTTCTGCAGCTGTTATGCTGTCAGGGTCATTATCCAATGAGCAGTTTTTGAACTTAGGGGAACAGACGCATAGATCTCCTTGATAGTTATAGATGTAGTACTGACCGTTGGCCATAAAAGCCTTTTGAACTGAAGTGAAGCCACAAGGTCTGATGGCTATTATCTATGAGTATGCTGAGCCTGAAGTGAATAGATGCAGCTCTCCCAACTCATTGATGAGATACAACAGCAACTTGGGTCTGTACTGCTCCAGAAAGTTGACCTATAGGATAGAGACTACTTGGTAGGTCAAATAAAAGACAGGCGCAGTTAGAAGTGTAATATCAATAGAGGTATTAGTCTCAATGAACATCTGGAAGTCAGGTCCAATCACCTCGAAGTTGTCTGAAATTGAATAGGTGTATACTCCCTGGGTGGAGGTCGGAGTGGAATCGTTGATGGGAATGACGAGAGCCGAGGGAAAGCTGTAGTTACTCCAAAATATTGTGTTGTTATCAGAGTAGGTGACTCCCTAGCACTCAAACTGCCATTAGATATTACTATCATTATTCTGGTTATCGACTGTGAAGTAGGGAAGGGTGAAAGAAGCCAGGTAAAGAGTTTCGTTGGGAGCCTGCACCAGCAGTTTCTCGTTTCCGTAGTATATAATCCTCCCCATCAATTAAGTGTTAGTTACAAGTTCCCCTTGATCGAACACTGTCAGATAGTTGTTGTCGTCTTGAATTGATTCCACGTACACTGTCTCCTTCTGTTTGTAGGCAGAAACTACCGTTCCTGTGAAATTTAATGTCGACAAATAAGGGTCTTCAGCTAGCAAATTAAGAAATATGTCCTCCTCGTCCCAAGCCTAAAAACCCCAAGCCCGGTCTGCCACTGTAGAAAACCAGCTCTTTTCTTCGGTCAATCCTTCACAGCCTACTTCTGAGTTGGTGAACATGCAGAAAAGTACCTAATCTTCAGACTGCATCAGGAGAGCAGCATTCCAGACAGATGAAGTTGTGGTGGGGCCGGGAAGCATCAGGATGGGATTGCTGGTTGCTGTCATGGCAGGGCTATCCAAGGTATAGTTGCAAGTGGTATTAGCTTGTAAGTCGAATGAAAACATTTGAGAGCTGTTAGGGCAAAGAACCAGAAAGCTGAAGTTACCAAGGAAGGTCAGTTGAGGTGTAATGCCTGTTTCTCTACAGTCATTGATGTAGTGAAGCTGGCTTGTTGTTAGATTGGTGGTTATGTTGCCCTTAATAGAGGGAACCACTGAGCCATCTTGGACCAAAGGAACTGCCTTGGTAAGCATTATGTTTCCGTCATTTTCAAAGCTGACTAGAAGAAGTGGACGACTGGGACTGCTGCTGGGAATGGAGGAGTTGTAGTAAATGATTTGCGTATAGTTGCTGTTGATCAGGAGGTCACCCACATTGAGCAAGAGGCCGAGAGCTCCTCCTACTCCCTCCCAGAAAGCGACGTTGTCGGCCAGAATGATGATATCGAGTACCCTTGCAGGATCTAACTATTAGTAGGAGATTCCTCCCTATGTAGCATTAAGATTAGGCGGGTGGCAATTAGTGAGAGGAAGATAGTTGAAGTATGTTTATTGGGTGCTCTGAATGGCAATCATGGGCCGATATGCTGAGAGTATCCCAATCAGAAACGCCAGCAGAATGGCGAGGGTCATCCTATAGGAAGCAACAATATAGTAATGAAGGCACGATGCTATATAGTAATGAGGAAGGCGATGAACAAAAATCAATGCTGCCTAATAATAGTATTATCATTGCCCCTGAAAACTAGGAGCCTTCTTCACACGCTTAAATTGGATTGTGGACTCCAGAGCCAACTCTACTCCCTTCTTCCACCTCCCCTTGTACTCTGCCTTTCCTAATCTGAAGTGACCCTAGCCGTCTAGCTGACCATTTGAAAAGGTACCCGAGTACTCTGAAAAATTCTTGCCCCACTTATAAGTACCTTGACCATGTTTCAGGCCCCTCAGAAAGCCTCCCTTGTAAACTGAGTCTTTCCCCAACTCGTGTTCAAGGTCATTGCCTTCCTCCTCTTCCTCATCGTCGTGCTGAGCTATACCATAGCTGACCTGCTACCCCTCACCCTCTAGATACCCCTATTTCCAGGTACCGATCCACTCATGAGCCTTCGTTTTATAGGTCCCTTTTCCTTCGATTTCGTTTCTCTTGAACTACCCTTCGTACTTGGTTCCGTCAATATAGGTCATGGCTCCTTTGCCTGATTTTTTCCCATCCACAAAATGTCCCTCGTAGGTCATGCTGTTGAGTATTTTTTCCTTCCCCAGGCCGTGAGGCTTCGACAGGTGCCAATCGCCTTCGTAGCTGAAGAGCTCCTCCTTGAAATCTTCTCCGTACTTGGTGAGTACGCCCTTTCCTTAGAACTTTCCGTTTTTGCACTGTCCTTTATAGAAGGCTCCGTCCGAGAAGATGAAAATACAGTGATCATCCTGTGCCTTGGCGTTGACGATGGTTCCGTAGTAGGTCTGGTGGTTAGCTAGGGCTAGAAGTAGTCGGGAAGAAGAATTTCTGGGGACTTTGTGCTGGTAGGTGAAGTTAAGGGTGGTTGAGGAGAGGGAAATAGGTGCCAGGTTGGAAGAGATCGACCCTTTCTTCTGGAGATGCTCGAGGGTTAGTATTTGGGCTGATTTCATTAAAGTAGCTTAATTAATATACCTAGCAATCACTAAAGGAATTTCCACAAGGCTTCTCGCCGTTATCCCTTTTCTCCCACAGGTATCAACAGCTCCTGCAGTAATTCTATCCTTTGGGATTATAAGGGGTCGATTATCTTTTCGTACTTATGCCATAGGATATTACAGTGCTAGCAGGATTGGTTGTGCCACCACGGATTGTTAGCCCACCACCACCACTTCCAGTCCCGGACATCAGAAGACAGCCACTCCCAGTTCTGTACATAGGTCTCCCATATTGCAGTATGATCTTTCCTCAAGTGCCCATTGATCTCCATCTATAGAGCTTCTTTCTCTTTGTCTACTACTCCATTGAGTTTAGCTGCCATCTTCTTTCGGTACAGTTCACAGACCCCTTTATGATGGTTCAGCTCAGTGATTTTAAGTTGTAGCTAGCAGCAGGGACAACCAACGAAGAGAGATTCGATTGACGAAGTGATGGATAAATCTGGACCCATTTATGTAAAGGATTGTCGGCACAAAGGGCATTATTTTCCCTTGTGGCCCATTTTCCTCCACTACTTGATGCAATTCTGCCCAAAGGTATGACCTTTCTCTGAGCAATTTAGTCTGTAGGGTTTAACCATGCACTGTAGACAGATGCTGCAGGTGAGTTCCTAGTTGTTATGCTGTTATGCTATAAGGGTCCATTACACACACCTTCCCTGGTTTGACATCTAAATAATTATAACAAATATATTGAGTTATACCTCTCTTGATTATTGATTAGCCCTTTTATTCCGTCCTTTGTTTGTGTTTTGGTGATGGCAAATATTGTTGCTCATATTGAAAGGATTACTATTATTGAGGTTGATAGTTTAAAATAATAGCGATAAGTATGAATAACATCGGCCTCAAGTCTTCTCACTCATACCAAGGACTTCCCCACTACCTCCAACAGCGCACCGACAGCCCAGACCATCGGCAATCCAAACCAGATTTCATGCTCAGCAACGAGTACCGACAAATATCAATCACCTTCAAATAAAGCCATGAAGATATCCCCAAAAATAACTATTCACCTCTGACCTTCAATCTGAACGCCCCTCCTCGTTCCAAACTCAGAAAAGGCTACTATCCGGGGTTTAAGGCTGGGGGAGACGCTCGGGCGGATGAGGGTCACAAGAACGACGATAGTTGGAGCAAAAGAGTGGAGGACTTTTCTAAGACATCCACGAAGGTGATTACAAATTGGAGTAACTCCTCAAACAAAAGCTTAATGACCCCCAGATCAACCCAAAGGCAGGAAGAGTGGAATTCAGCAAAGAAGTAATCCATTACTCAACCTTACTAAAGCGGGCTTTATGCCAAACCTGAAAGCATTTTAAGAGAGGGGGACATAAAGTCAACTCAGAGCACCACTTCCAAGGAAAACATTCAGGGCCACCTTGATGGAAGCCAGTATTCAACGCTTCTCCAGTAAAACCAGTTTCAGAAGAGAACAATCGACAATCTTCACAACGAGATTGTCAAGATGAAGAACGACCTGGGCCTTCCTGAGAAAAGGGATCATCAGAAGTGGAGTCTCAGCAGAAAGTCCAGCTAATTGTCCTAGACCATGAAGAAAGCTAAAAGCAGCTAGGAGTAGCTTTAAGGTGAGAATCGCCGTCTGAAGGAGTAGATTTAGAGAATGCAGCAGGAGGCTGTTAACAAGAATCAGCTGAACCTTTACCTCGAAGGTCAATGCAAACACTATATCGCCAGTTACGAAAAGAACATCAGTTAGAACAAGGCGGAAGGGGAGGCTTGGAAAAGGAAAGAGAACAGCCTTGAGAAGGAGATTCAATTTTTGAACGATGAGATCACTAAACTAAAGAAGACCCACTAATAGGCAGAGAAAGACTATCAGTACCAGAGGGATGAAATTGCTCGGCTGAATCGTTGCGTGGATGCTCAAGCCCTCAAGCTAGCCGAGCAGTAAAATAATATAGAGGTCGACAAAAGTGAAATCAATCTGCTAATGATGAAACTCTAAAATATTCAGTCGAAAAGCTAACAGCTCAGCCAAAGCTACAAAGACTCACTTCTCAAAACCCACCAGCTCACCTAGGAACTGGATGCATAAAAAGCCAAAGCCAAAGCAAGCGAAGATCTTTAGAGGCAAGTATTATAGTACAAGGCCCTGCTTGATTAGTTCAGGGCCGAAGAGAGGGAAAGAAGAGAAGCAGCCTACAAGGAAGAGGCTGCCGGTCAGGAAGCCTTTAAAATTCTGGAGCAACAGGTGTCTTAATGGCAGCAAAAGTATTACGAGAAGTAAGCTAAATTCATTGACAGTTAGTCGCAAAGAGAAGGACTCGAGTCGTACATTTAAAGCCTGGAAGCAGTGCAAAAAAAGTCAGTATAAGAGCAGGAAGCTTCAAACAATAAATACGTCGACTAGCTCCATAGGTTGAACTCTCACAATGAGGCCCTAAAAATAAAGGAAAAATAGCTGAGTAAAGAGTTGTTGGCATTAGAAAGGAAAAATTAAAAAGCTGAGGCAAGCAGATAAAAACTGAAAGCCAAACTCGAGGCAGCATAAATTCACTACAATGAAGATAGCACTCACATTGCTGATCTGACTCAACAACTGAAGATTGCTGCAGAGGAGATTGAAAAATTAGGAAAGCAGATCGAGGCACAGGATATAAGTTTGCGTGAATATGAGGTGAGGGTAGCATAAATGGTCGTTACTTTGAATGACTCTAAATCTGAGATTCCTTTACTTCTGTCCAAAATTCAGGCTTATGAACAATAAAAAATATCTCTTCTTTAAGTTATATAAGCTCTAAAAGAAAAAACAAAGGGCCAGTAGGAGACAATCAGGCAAAGATAATAGATATTGGAAAATATCAAATAAAAGTTGTAAACTCAATAAAGCATACTTGTCGAAAAAGAGCAAAGCTACATCTTTCAGCTTTAATCTCTTCAAGACCAGATTATTAGTTTGGAGTAACAAAAGCAGTCCATCGTCAAGACTCCATAGAGTCCAGTAAAGGAAGGGAACTACATCCAGGTTGACAGGGAAGGAATCAACTATATCTGTGAAATATTAGACTGTTTGCCTGAAGAGGGTCATATACTCAACACCATCATTTAGTGCATTATTGCCCGAATGGAATTCCTCGCTCTGAATTAACATCATTCTCAGTGCTATTCATAACTGCTATAAATACTGGGTATCGAGGACAGTCCCAACTGCCAATAGCAGGTGCTAAAATAAATTGAAGGAATTCGATAGAGCTTGTCCCTGCTCATCGGTCGGGTGAAGGAGCTAGAGTTTAAATCAGAAGAGCTAGCGAAATAAAATAGGTCTCTTTTGAAGCATAAAAAGAATGAAAAGGCCAACAGTGAGACTAAAAATCATCAGAATGCACGGATGAACTAGTTAAACGAGGTGCTGAGCGAGGAGCTGATAAAAGCAAATGCAAAGATATGCAATGCCAGGATGCAGACAAAGGAAATGCTAAGCAGCTGGGGAGGGATGATGAAAGGTCAGCCAAATCAGCACTAAATATCGATAGAGGAATAATTTTTCACAGCCAAGACCATGGGGGACATTGAATGCTGATAATTTCAAGGATATTTTATGATTTTTCACAAAAAGATATTACTAAGCTCATGACAGAAAGTATACATCATCAGCTGCGATATTGCAGTTCCATCTACCGGAGAGTGACTCCTCCAGCTTTGAAGGTTTTTTTGACAAGGGACATGTTGTCATGGTCAAGCGATTCATACTTTGTTTTGAGGTAAATCACCTCACTGATGCGACCTTGAATTATCAGCTTAGCACACCAAAGACAGGGAATCTTCGTAGAATAAAGAATAGCTCCAGGAGTCTATGTGATTCCAGCAGTGAGGATACAGTTGTATTCAGCATGGATGCACCTGCAGCTTAGCACTTCTGTTCCCATTTTTTAGCTGTTGTTGCAGACCTGACACCCTCCATTATAGCAGTTGATAGTTCCCATTGGAGTTCCATTGTACCCGGAACTGATTATACTCCTGTCCCTCACGATGATTGAACCGACTGCCTCCTTGAGACAGGCAGCCCTCTCCTTGAGCACCAGACATATGCTCAGAAAGTATTCATGAATCGAGGGCCTAAACTACCTGATGATGTCCTTGTGATGCTTCCTCACGATCTAGGAGTAGGGCTAGACTTCTGTTGTTCTGTTGATATACTTAGTCACTTTCTTGAGACACCCGAATATGTATTCACTGTAGAGCTGAGTAAATAATAGAGTACGTAGTCATCGAGGAGAATGAATGTGGTGAGGTTGAGGTGCCTGTGGATGTGAGGGTACCGATTACTGATGAGCCTCTGGAAGTATTAGAAGCGGGTGAGTATCTGTTCCTAGATCAGAATCAAATTGAAGTAACTTCTGGACTCCAGAAGATTTATATAAGGATGAGAGCTTATGTCGTTCACTACCATCCTGCAATTAAATTTCGACCTCACCAGGTCCTCTATCTTCTTGTTTGCCTCCTCCAGCTTACTGTCGAGATCTTTCTTGCACTACTTCAGCACCTCCACAGAAAGCTACCTTCCCTTCTCAAGTCTTTGCTCCAGGGAGTTGTAAAAATGGTTGATGAGACTAACATTGAAAGACTAGAAGTGCTCATACTCAACTAAGTGCTCCACCATGTCTTCAATGTTAGTGCCTATTCTACAAAGAAGGCCGACCCAGATGGAGTCAAGCTGAAGCCGATAAACAAGCTCGGTTTCGATTTCCTCCCAATTTACATCCTTGGAGATTGATATGTCCTATTTTTTTTCAGGGGAGTCAGTTATCACTATTTGCTTGCAGCCTTCTGGTATGGCTTCTGGGTTTTCTGCAGAGCTGGTGGGTGCCAACACTGCAAATGTTTTTTTTCTTTTGGTGAGTTTTATTTCTGCGTAGTTCTTGTTCATTTCCTTGATGAGATCATCATGCAGTTGGAAATACCTAAAAGTGGCGTAGGTCTTTTGGATGGAGGAGAAGATAGCACTGAGCTGTTGGGAGTATTAAATGGGGTACTGGATGTAGAAGGTCTCAAAGAGAGCCATGTCTGACTATTCACTGTTGACCAGCATATATCAATTTTATTGATCGGCAGTAGAAATGACCTAAAGTGGGTATTAACCTGCTACAATTGCCAGTTATTAATTGGGGGCCTCTGTTGAGGTTTCTTTTATAATTGATGAA
>Ga0100378_1006074_pt1 | contig 10983 bp, 9 predicted proteins | sample CryGeymeta201502_FD_81535 | JGI IMG/M metagenome (GOLD analysis project Ga0100378, IMG submission 81535) | Groundwater microbial communities from Crystal Geyser aquifers in Utah, USA - Crystal Geyser metaG 2015-02 | ecosystem: Environmental > Aquatic > Deep subsurface > Groundwater | place: USA...
TGTGGCGCCAATAAACAAGCCGTTTTTACTAACTCCTGTTTTTTTGACAACACTAATACTAGAACCAAAATTTTCTTCATTTTGGCCATTAATAATAACATCAGCCTCGGAACTTATCTTTGGAGAGCCTGGAGTGAATGGACCGTAAAAAATTAAAACTCTTCCGTTATTTGTTTTAAAAGTTTGCTCACTTATAGCAATGTCAGTTTTACCATCTCCATTAAAATCACCCAATTCAAAACGTTCTCCCAATCGCTCGCCTGCAATAGAACCACTCACAATAATATTTGATGCTGTAAGATTAGTATCTGAATCAATAGGCAATGATAGTAGATAAATTCGACCTAATGAGTTCAATCCAAATTCTGTAGCCCCAGGAGCTCCAATAAAGATTTCAGGCAAATTATCACCTGAAACATTCGCTTTTCTTAAAACAGTTCCTAACTCTTCATTTTGCTGAGTTCCTGAAACAGAGGCAAAACGAAATGTATTTACTTGAAAAGCATTACTCTCTTCCGTCCCTAAAATGAAAGAGATTAAAAAAATAAATCCGATACATTGTGCTTTTCGCATAAATTTGTAGCTATAAAATCAATAAGCTTTTTTTAAAGTGTTAATGTATTCACATAGGTAACCATTTTATCTCTAAACATCAATATTAATATGAAAATTATAACGTTTTTTTAATATTAACATGAAAGTAAATAAAACTATTCCAAAGACTTGATAATTAACCATTTCAGTTGCTGAACTCACAAAAAAAAAGACAGCCAACAAATTGACTGCCTTATTTAAAAAAACTAATTCTACGAAATTATTTTTTTGCGTAACGTTTGTTGAATTTATCAACACGACCATCAGCAGAAATCATTTTTGTAGAGCCGATATAAAACGGGTGATTTGAAGAATCAACATCAGGACGAAATTGACCATCTTGTACATTCATTGTTGAACGAGTAACGAATTCAGTACCATCGTTCATTAGAACTGTAATTTCTTTGTAATTTGGGTGGATGCCTTTTTTCATTGCTATTGAAAAATTTGATTTTTTGATCTCAGATTAGTCAGATAATATACGAACTTTCGTTTAGTTTACCAACGAATCTTAATAAACTACAACTTCAAACCATCATTTATATTAAATCGTCTTCATCAAAACTGAAATTACCTAGCATGCTACCGATCATATCCTTGTAACTAATAGTGCCGTCATCGCTTTGTTTTCCAAGTTTTGAATATTGATGAAGCCCTTCCAAGACAAACTCCATTAAAACATAACGCTCAGAATCAAATTGTGGAATTGCCTTTTTTGTTGCAGCTAATTTAAGCCCAGGAATACTATCTAACTGCTTTCTATAAGCTTTTTCTGACATCATATCCTCAAAATCTGCAATATTACCTTGTGAAAACCAATTCGTCACAGTTTCATAATCTGAATTTACTGGCGATTTTTTCTTGTCCGGTTGTGGATTATCAAAGTAATTTAAAAATACATTTCGAATAGCTTTACCTATAAGATGTTTTGCGACATTGGCTGAACCTTCTTGCTCGCCTTCATAAACCAATTCAAGTTTACCCGTTAAAGCAGGAATTATTGAGTATAAATCAATTAACCGGGTTACCGTTTCTGATTCACCATTAATGATTGCTCTTCTTTCAGCAGCTGATATTAATTGCTCCATTGCAGAAATGGACATCCTTGCCGAAATTCCACTTTTTTGATCAATATATTCTGATTTTCGACCTTCAAACGAAACCATTTCTATCAATTCTTTCATAAAAAATGGAACTTCTACTGAAATATCTCCCCTTTTTACCCAAGCTTCTTGTTGGGTGATTTCTATACCTGTTTGAAGTTCTTTTGGGTAATGAGTAATTATCTGTGAGTCAATTCTATCTTTTAATGGAGTAATTATATTACCTCTGTTTGTATAATCTTCAGGATTTGCTGAAAAATAGATTCCCACATCTAATGGCATTCTAATCGAAAATCCTCTAATCTGAATGTCTCTTTCCTGCATTACATTAAGAAGAGAAACTTGAATTCTTGGTTGTAAATCAGGCAATTCATTTATCACAAATATGCACCTATTTGCACGAGGAATTAAGCCAAAATGAATCACTTCTTCATCAGATAAAGATAATTTTCTTGTTGCTGCTTTAATAGGATCAATGTCTCCGATTAAATCAGCTACTGTGGTATCTGGTGTTGCTAATTTTTCACTATATCTTTTTGAGCGATGAATCCAAGTAATTGGAGTTTCTTCACCTTTTACTGCAAGTGTATGTTTCCCGTATTTTGAAATAGGCTCAAATGGGTCGTCATTTAATTCAGAGCCATCAATAATTGGCATGTACTCATCTAATAAATTTACCAAAGAGCGAAGTAACCGTGTCTTTGCTTGCCCTCTTAAGCCTAATAATAATATGTCATGCCTAGCTAAAATCGCTTGAATTAATTGAGGTAGAACGGTTTGATCATACCCAATTATTCCTGCAAAAAAAGTTTCTTTCTGTCTAAGTTTTTGAATTAAATTCTCTCTAAGCTCTTGTTTAATCGATCTTGATTTCCAACCTGCGGCTTTTAATTCAGCAAGTGTTTTAATTGATGGTAAACTCATTTTGTTGATTTATTTTTTTTCGAGATGAAATAGATTGACTTTGTTAACGCTTTGGATAATAAGTAAAGATTTGCTGTAAAACACAGTATAACTTAGCGCTTGTTCTCTCAAAACATGAAAAATATTTTTAAAATTAAGACTACTTTGTCTTATAAAAATCTCATATATTCAGCTGATTGTATCCGAAATCAAAACCCGTTAATTCTTTTAAATTAGTTGATTATAGATTTCCATACTATTTATTTAATCACATTCAACATATTAATTTTCGACCATGTTACACATTAAAAAACAAGATGCCCTTGATTATCATTCTATTGGCAAACCTGGTAAAATTGAAGTAATTCCTACAAAACCCTATATTACACAAAGAGATTTATCATTAGCATATTCCCCTGGCGTTGCTGACCCTTGTCTTGAAATAGCAGAAAACCCTGATGATGTCTATAAATACACAGCAAAAGGAAATTTAGTTGCTGTAATTTCGAATGGAACGGCAGTATTGGGATTGGGAAATATTGGAGCGTTAGCTGGAAAACCAGTTATGGAAGGCAAAGGAATGCTTTTCAAAATCTATTCAGGAATTGATGTATTTGATATTGAAGTTAGCACTCAGGATATTGATGAATTCATTTTAACAGTAAAAAACATCGCACCAACTTTTGGAGGAATAAATCTTGAAGATATTAAAGCTCCCGAATGTTTTGAGATTGAAAGACGTTTGAAAGAAGAATTAGATATTCCTCTAATGCACGATGACCAACATGGCACTGCAATTATTTCGTGCGCAGCCTTAATTAATGCTTGCGAATTGGCAGGCAAAAAACTTGCAGATGTAAAATTGGTGATAAATGGAGCTGGAGCTTCTGCAATTTCTTGTGCCAAATTATACATCTCAGTCGGTGTAACAAAAGAAAACATCTTAATGCTAGATAGTAAAGGTGTAATCACAACTGATAGAACCGGATTAGATACAGAAAAAAAATACTTTGCTGCCAATACACAATTAAAAACTCTAGAGGAAGCGATTCGAGGCGCAGATGTTTTCGTTGGGCTCTCAAAAGGAAATATTCTTAGCAAATTTATGGTTAAGAGCATGGCAGATAATCCAATTGTTTTTGCTTTAGCCAATCCAACTCCTGAAATTGCTTACGACGATGCCATAGAATCCCGTCCTGATATCATTATGGCAACTGGGCGCTCTGATCATCCTAATCAAGTAAATAACGTTTTGGGTTTTCCCTACATTTTTAGAGGAGCGTTAGATGTTAGAGCATCCAAAATTAATGAAGAAATGAAATTAGCTGCTACTTATGCTTTAGCAGCCCTGGCAAAAGAGCCCGTTCCCGATGAAGTAAATATGGCATATAGTTCTAAAAATTTAAGTTTTGGGCGTGATTATATTATTCCAAAACCTACTGATCCACGATTGATTTATACCATCTCGCCTGCAGTTGCAAAAGCTGCTGTTGAGTCAGGCGTTGCAAAACGAAATGATATGAATTGGGATGACTACAAAAATCAACTAATGGGACTATTGGGTCATGATAATAAACTTATTCGCGCATTAGCTTCAAAAGCTAAAGAAAATCCGAAACGAGTAGTTTTTGCAGAGGCTGATAATTATAAAATTTTGAAAGCCGCTCAAACTCTAAAAGAAGAAAATATTGCAGAACCTATTTTACTTGGTAATCCCAAAATAATTCGAGATATAGCTGATGACTTCAGTATTGAGTTAAGCGATATTCCTATGATTGACCCTAGAAGTGAAACGGGGATGAAAATGGGAGTAGAATTTGCCGAAAAACTATTTGAAAAAAGACAGCGAAAAGGTGTTACACTAGGAGATGCTAAACAAACTATGTTAAATAGAATTCCTTTTGGAGCAATGATGGTAGAGACAGGATACGCTGATGCTATGCTTTCTGGAATTACTAAGAACTATGCAACCCCAATTAAACCTGCGCTACAAATAATTGGAATGCAAGATGGTGTGCGAAAAGCTGCGGGAATGTATATTGTTACAACCCCTAAAGGCACATTTTTCTTTGCAGATACAACCGTAAATGTTGATCCAAGTGCTGAAGATTTGGTAGATATCACGCTAATTACAGCTCAAGCTATTCGCAAATTTGGTATTACTCCAAGAATTGCCATGCTTTCTTATTCAAACTTTGGTTCTAGTGATGGTGAATCACCAGACAAAGTGAGAAAAGCCGTTGATTATTTGCACAAAAATCATCCCGACCTAATTGTAGATGGTGAAGTTCAAGCAAATTTTGCAGTTAACAAAACCCTTTTAAAGGAACAATTCCCTTTTTCTAACCTTGTAGATAAAAATGTTAACACCTTGATTTTCCCCAATTTATCATCTGGAAATATTGCCTATAAATTAATGCAAGAATTAGGTGGCGCTGAATTAACAGGTCCAATTTTACTTGGATTGAAAAAACCTGTTCACGTTTTACCACTTGGTTGCTCAGTTAATGAAATCATCAATCTTGCAACAATTGCTGTAGTTGATGCTCAGTAATAGATTTTAAATTAAAGCATAGAATACCTATTTAATATTACTTTTCAATATGGATAGGTATTTCCTTTTTTAGACTTTAAAAATTTAAAAAAAGTCATCATTTATACATTTAGATTTAAAAATTTAAGCTATTATAAGTTTCTTTCAGTTGGTATTCTTAACAAGTTCTCTTTACAAAATGAAACAAAATCGGTTACAAAAATTTTTCTATATAACAGCTTTATTTGCAATAATCTCAAGTTTAGACCTTGTCTATTCTCAAAAATTTACAACAAAAATAGATTCCATTTTATACAATCGTGATTTTGGTTGGGCATCTTTATCCTTTAATAGCACTCAATCTAATTTCATTGATGATAAACTTATCAGTTTAGGTTTACACTTCAAACCTGACATTTTCGGTTTCACAGATACCCCTTATTTCTTTGAACTATTAGCCGTTGCTCATCCTCTTTCACCAGAATCAATAAATAGTATCGGCATAGGTTATACCAAATCTTCAGTAATGGGAAGAACCAAATTAAGTCTTGGTTTAAGTAATTTTAAAAGCTCAAATTACGAGCCGATTATTAAAGCAAATGGATTAGGAGCCTATCTTTCTGGGTCTGTGTATCTAGAGCCTTATATGCCTTTTGGAGCTGGAATTAATACTGAAATGTATTTTCATGCTAAACAAGTTCTCATCTTAGTTGGTTTCTCAGCTATTCTAGATTTTGCAAAATGAAACTAAACTTTAATTCTAATTGAGATACTTTTAACAAATTTCTTATATCATTTTTCTCAATTTTTTCATTCGGAGATACAATCGGGATTAAAAAATATCTTAAAAAATAGGGTATCAATGTTTACTTCATAAAAAAAGCCTTGCTCGTAAATACGAACAAGGCTTTTAATGTAGCGCGGGGCGGACTTGAACCGTCGACCTCAGGGTTATGAATCCTGTGCTCTAACCACCTGAGCTACCGCGCCATAAAAAACAGTGAGCAAAAAAAAGCGTCACCTGTTTCCAAGGACGCCAAATATAATTAAAACTAATAGAAAAGTACAGTTAAATCCAATTTTATTTAGATTCTGACAATTGTTTTAGCTTTGCTAAAGATTTTTCAACCTTTCTTTGAAAAACAAACTTGAAAAATGGATTGATGAAAAGGTATTCCACTACTTGTTTCCAAAATACAGAACCGAAAGTATAAAACACATGAGCCATGATATCAATTTGATATTCAGGTTCATTTTTTGCCTGTTCTCTCAAAATTTGACGTGCTTCATAATCCTCTGACAAAGCAATCATTGTTGATATACTGTTATCATCGAACATGTACGTAATTCTATTAAAACGATACGAATCAGCCTCATCAACAAAGCTAAATTGACGTCTCACTTTTGAGTTCATAAATGCATCATGGACAAATAAATTTTTACAACCAAAAACACCAAACTGCTTATCGATTTGTACTAATTTCAATCCATTTCTAACTGATGCATCAGGAGCAACTGTACTAAATTTTACAGGTGACCATTTCTCAATATTCTCCACAACACTAGCTAATTCCCATACTTTACTGTAGGGCGCCTGTATGCGTATAAAAACTTTAAACTCCGGCATAATCTTATGCTTTTACTCAACATGAACTTTTGTTAAGTCAGAATGTAACAGTTTTTTTGATAAGACACATCATAGAAAATAATAAGTAATGGTTTTAACCAATCCTTTACTTGAAATAATTGTATTTTTGGGCAAATTTTTAATTCAAATTTATTACATGGCAAAAAATATAACCTCACGTTCTAAAGATTATTCACAGTGGTATATCGATATTGTAAAAGAAGCTAATTTGGCAGATCATTCACCTGTTAGAGGTTCGATGGTAATTAAGCCAAACGGATATGCCCTTTGGGAAAATATGCAAGCCGTTCTTGATAGAATGTTTAAAGAAACGGGGCATCAAAACGCTTATTTCCCTCTCTTTATTCCAAAATCTTTTTTATCAAAAGAAGCAAAACATGTTGAGGGATTTGCTAAAGAATGTGCTGTCGTAACTCATAGTCGACTAATTGCAACAGAACACGGGGTAGAAGTTGACCCAGACTCAAAACTTGAAGAAGAATTAATAGTTCGTCCAACATCAGAAACAATTATATGGGATACATATAGAGGCTGGATTCAATCTCACCGTGATTTACCTTTATTAATTAATCAATGGGCGAATGTTGTTCGCTGGGAAATGCGTACTCGTTTATTTCTTAGAACAATGGAGTTTTTATGGCAAGAAGGTCATACAGCTCATGCCACAAGTGAAGAAGCGATAGAAGAAACTGAAAAAATGCTAGAGGTTTATCGAGTATTTGCCGAAGAATATATGGCTGTTCCTGTAATTACAGGAATAAAGACAGAATCTGAACGATTTGCTGGCGCTGAAAACACCTATTGTATTGAAGCATTGATGCAAGATGGAAAAGCATTACAAGCTGGAACTTCTCACTTTTTAGGTCAAAATTTCGCAAAAGCATTCGACGTAACATTTCAAGATAAAGATGGAAAGTTAAAACACGTTTGGGCTACAAGTTGGGGTGTTTCAACTCGTCTAATTGGCGGCTTAATTATGACTCACTCTGATGATGACGGTTTGGTATTACCTCCAAAATTAGCTCCAAATCAAGTTGTTTGTGTTCCTATTTATAAAACAGACGAAGAGAAAACACTTGTTTATGATTACATAAACACATTAGTTGCTGATTTAAGAAAAGCTGGTGTTCGGGTTAGAACAGATTTTCGTGATCAATATAAACCAGGTTGGAAATTTGCTCAACATGAAGTCGAAGGCGTTCCACTTAGAATTGCTGTTGGTCCACGTGATGTTGCAAATGCAGTTGTAGAATTAGCAAGAAGAGATACCAAAACCAAAGTATCCATTCCTGTTGAAGGACTAACTGAAGTCATTCAAAACTTATTAGTAACTATTCAAAACGATTTATTTGAAACTGCAAAAAAACGCAGAAGTGATATGACATCTGTTGTTGATAGTTATGAAGAGTTTAAAAACGTATTAGACGAAAAAGGTGGATTTATTTATGCTCATTGGGATGGAACTCCAGAAACAGAAGCAAAAATTAAAGAAGAGACCAAAGCGACTATTCGTTGTTTACCTCTAGAAAACCCACATAAGGAACCTGGAATTTGTATTATTTCAGGTAAACCTTCAAAAGAACGCGTTTTATTTGCAAGAGCGTACTAAACATGAAATTCAGGCCGGTTTTAACTGCTGAACAAGCAAGAGAATTAGACCAGAAAACGATAGCTAACTATCATTTTTCACAAGATTCTTTAATGGAATCGGCTGGACTTCGCATAGCAAATAGACTTGAGTCGATTTCTGAAAACTCCTTTCTTTTTCTTGTAGGATTTGGAAATAATGGCGGAGATGCTCTTGTTGCACTTCGCCATCTTGCTTTATCAAGCAAAGAAACTAAATTGTTTCTTTATGAACTGAACCCTGAATCTAAGAATTCTAATTATAAGCTTAACCGCTCTCGACTCAATGATTTAATTAAAAGAGGCCGAATTGAAGTTTTTTTTGAACTTCCAAAGTCTTTTAGTGGTTGTATTGTTGATGGGCTATTTGGTTCAGGGCTTTCACGTGATTTAAGTGAAAATATTTGCTCTCTCATTTCATGGGTAAATAATCAAAAAGCATTTCGAGTTTCAATTGATGTCCCATCAGGTCTAGACTCAACTTCTGGAATTGTAAAACCAATAGCCATAAAAGCAAACTTAACTTTAACAATTGGGTTTAAAAAAGTCGGTTTTTTTTATAATGACGGCGTACTTCAAACGGGCAAAATCGAGATTCTGAGCATTGGATTTGATCAAGAACTAATAAAACCCATGTATTTCGAACTAGATGTATTGGACGAATCGGATTTTTTAGTTAGCTCAAAATCAAATCCTGAACGCAATCATAAATATGATGAAGGTTTTGTGAGCATAATTGCTGGATCAGAGGGATTAAGTGGGGCGGCATATCTTGCATCAAAAGCAGCATTAGCGGCTGGTGCCGCAGCTGTTCAATTATTTTATCCGGCTGGTTTATATCCAGTTTATGATATTCTTTTACCAGAGGTTTTAAAAAAACAAATTGGAAATGATTCTGATCGTTATTTTAAACCAGAACATATTGAAGAACTCTTTGAAAAATTAAATGCTTCATCAAAGCAAACAATTGTTTTAGGGCCAGGCTTAGGAAGCAAAAAAGAGACGGAACAATTTGTCAATTCTTTTTTAAAAAGAAATAATTTTCCTCTTATAGTTGATGCAGACGCTTTATCAGTAATCACTGATATAAAAGATGATTCTAATTTACCGATTATTTGTACACCGCATATTGGTGAACTAAAAAAAATGACAGGAAAAAAAATAAACACCGATTTTGATCGTGTTGAAATTGCTCGTTCTCTTGCAATTGAAAAATCGATTCATATCTTCAGTAAAGGAACTATGGGATGTTTTATTGAACCTGAGGGTACTGTTTATTTTTTACCTTTCTCAAATTCAAAATTAAAAAAAACAGGTTACGGTGATGTATTTTCAGGTTGGCTTGGCAGAAATTGGCTAATTTTAAACAATCCAAGAGATGCATTTTTTCAATCTGCAATCGAACTTTTTGAAAAAGCAAAACCCTATTCATCCGATGACCTAAGTCCAGAACATCTAATATCACTAACAACCAAATAATATTTTCCTTTTGAAGAACACCGGGATAAGTTTATTCATTTTATACACATTTATATTACTAGCCGCTACCCTTGCTCCATCTGAGTATGTTAGAGAAGCAAATGTATTTAAATTTTCAGACAAATTTATGCACTTGATTTCGTTTGGAGTTTGGTCTGGCTCACTTTATTTACTGTTTGTTTTTTTTGGATCAGGTCAATCTTTTAAAAATTCTACAATTTCTATACTAAGTGGAACCATATTTGGAGCTATAATTGAGGTCTTACAAATAACCTTACCTGTTTACAGAAGCTTTGAATATGCTGATATTTTAGCGGATTTTCTTGGTGCATTACTATTTGTTTTAGTCTTAGACTGGATAATTAAGACTAAAAAATCTGCATTATTTTAAATTAAAAGCCGTTTTTTTTAAAATTTACTTTGCATTTTTCATAAAAAAAGGTTTTCTTTAGCCACTATAAAACATCTTGAAACTGTCAATAAAGATTTATGCTAGAAAGAAAAAAACCGGAAGCAGATTTACGTAAAAGTTATACCGTTTATATGCAAATTGGATTGGTCGCCGCACTAGGTATTCTTCTTCTTTTATTTAAAGTTGATATACGTAGTGAATCTGACATCGTACTACAAACCGTTGAGCAAGAAACGGTTAAAATGGAAGAAATTGAACAAACACGTCAAGATGTTAAACCTCCTCCTCCTCCAAGACCACCTGTTCCAGTTGCTGTTCCTAACGATGAGGTAATCGAAGACGATATTCTCGACTTAGATGCTGAGATTGATTTAGATGCTCCATTAGAATTACCACCACCACCACCACCGGCAGAAGAAGAACCAGATATTTTTGTGGTTGTAGAAAAAAGACCTGAGATTAAAGGTGGAATGAAGGAATTGTATAAATATATAGTTTACCCTGAAATCGCTCGTAAAGCAGGTATTGAAGGTCGCGTAATTTTAGAGTTTGTTGTAGATGAGCGTGGAAAAGTTTCGAATGTTAAAGTTCTTCGTTCAGTAGGCGGAGGCTTAGATGAAGCAGCTATGAGTGCGGTTCAAAAAGTTAAATTTACTCCTGGTATGCAAAGAGGTAGACCTGTTAA
>Ga0100378_1006078_pt1 | contig 10978 bp, 9 predicted proteins | sample CryGeymeta201502_FD_81535 | JGI IMG/M metagenome (GOLD analysis project Ga0100378, IMG submission 81535) | Groundwater microbial communities from Crystal Geyser aquifers in Utah, USA - Crystal Geyser metaG 2015-02 | ecosystem: Environmental > Aquatic > Deep subsurface > Groundwater | place: USA...
ACTTCAGCAATACCCCCTACAGTCATTTGTCTCAAAGCTTCCGTCTTGCATAGACTATCAGTATTATTATCAAATGGTACTCCAGATAAATGGTGATTTCCTGTATCTACTGTAGCAATTGGAAACTCTTTATCATCTCCAACCCAAACAGTATATTTATAACGTAACAAATCCATATATTTTGGTCTTCTATTACCTACTCCCTTTCTAATTATTGTTATGTTAAATGGATCATACTGAGCTTCTATTAATTCAAGTTCATACCCAACAGTTTCTCCAGGCTTAACAACCATTTTTGAGGCAACTATTAAGCCTTGATTTTGATATGCGGTATCAGATGGACAAAATATAATTATCCTTTCTCCTTTACTCATTCGGAATATTGTATCATCCCAGCAGGCAACATGTTTAATGTCAGTTCGCATTCTTCTTCTATATTGAAATTCATAATAACCTCCTCTTTGATCAGTTGAATCGAATACTTGACCAGTGCTTGGAATAAATCCTTTAAATTTTAACCTTACAAACTTATAATATTCTGGATAAGTCTTTTTATCACCATCTTTGATGTGATCAACTTCGTAACGATCTTCGAAATCTTCATCGTAAGTAGTTTTTCTATTTTCGGGATATTGTGAAATGCAACATGAGATCAAGTATATTATTATTAAAATTGAAAAAATTAATTTGTTGTTTGATATTTTCATTTATAATTATATGATCATGTTTAATTATTTGACTAAATGTAATATTAATTGTTTAAAATTTAAAATTATTTAATGTATTAATAGTATATTAATTAAAATATCAAATTATAATATATTATTTCAATATGGATAAGAAAGTTGAAACAACAAAATATGATTACAACATGGTATGTTTATCCCCATTAATTATCTTATTTTATATTAATTAGAATGCAAATATGGTCATTCAAAAAGAAGAAGGAAGACCAAGACTTAATGAACCATCAGGAGAACCAGATACTTTAGTCGGTAATTATTTATTACTAATATTTTTCAGGTAAAATTAAACGTATGGGAGACAAGGTTCAAAGAGAAAAGCCTGAAAATCTCAAAAAGGAAAAAGAAGACAAAGAAAAGAAAAAGTAATATAATAATCAATTATATCTTAATATAAACACCTTAGGTCTAAACAAAAACCAGCAAACACAGTTATAAACCCAAAAAAGAAGACAAAAATTATATCTTCAAAGAATTATTCAATTACTAAGTTAGATGTAGGAGAACAATTAACATATAAGCCAAGAACTAAAGAAACACAGCAAGTATATGAAGATCTTTTAACTATAGTCCAAACAAAATTAGAAGATGAAAGTCACACTACTATAAAAGGAGCCCTTGATGAAGTTCTTGCAGTATTAAAAACAGATGATAAGAGGAACGATGATAGGAAGTCAGAAATTGAAGCTTTAATTGGTAAAGTTTCTACAGAAGACTTTGGTAAAATGCTTCAATTGTCAAAGAATTTAGTCGACTATGGAGCTGAAATGGAAGAACAAGAAACAGGAGGAGACTTTGGATTAAATATGGAGCTCGAAGATGATGAAGAACAGGAAAGTGAGGATGAGAGTGAAGTTGAGAAAATTGATGAAGAAGGTGAGTTATCAGATGACTTCGAAAATAAAAACTTAAATCAAGACGACGACAACGAAGATAAAGCTTTACGTCAGATAGGTAACTTAGATAAAGAAAACGAAACTGATAGCAAAAATACTAGTCTCAATATTGGAAAAATTGATGGATTTTGGCTTCAAACAGAAATTAACAAATATTTTGATCTTAACTCAGTTCTTAAGCTTGAAAAGGAAATTTTGAAAATTTTACAAGTTGGAGATAAAAGAGAGTGTGAAAACAAGTTAGTTTTACTTTTAAGTCAAGAAAAGTTTCCCTTCATCAAAGTACTTTTAGAAAATAGATGGGCTATATATTACTGCGTTAGACTAGGGCAATCTCAGAGTCAAGATGAAACCGAAGAAATCATGACTGAAATGGAAAGAACCCAAGAAGGTCGAGAGATTCAAGCTAAAATTCAATCTAGCAAACTAAGACTTGATAAAGAAAAGGAGTTTTCAAAAAATGTACGAAAGGAGGCTTTAATACTATCCAAAAGAACCATTTTAACTACTTCAAACTTAATCGACGGTGATATGAGAATAACAGCAAGTGATATGAAAAAACAAGACAGAAATATATTAAATCTAGAAACATTACAATTCGAAAACTCACACGTAATGACAAATACATCTTGTAAACTACCTAAAGGATCTGTAAGAGAAACTAAAAAAGGATATGAAGAAGTATATATCCCTCCTATGATTAATAAAATCGACGATAATGAGAAAATTGTTAGAACAGAAGAAATTCCAGGATGGATGCATACAGCTTTCCAATCAAGAGATAAAAATGATAAATTAGTTACTATGGAAAAATTCAACAGAGTACAGTCAAAAGTACTAAACTCAGCTCTTTATTCAGATGAAAATATGTTAATATGTGCTCCAACTAGTTCAGGAAAAACTATAGTAGCTCTACTTACTATTTTAAGATTGGTTTCTCAACATAGAAATAAAAATGGAAGTATTAATCTTGACAAATTTAAGGCTGTCTTCATTGCTCCTATGAAAGCCTTAGTAAAAGAAACTGTTGGAAATTTAACTGGTAGATTAGCTGGATTTGGTATGGTTGTTAGAGAGCTATCAGGAGATATTAATTTAACTAAGAAAGAATTAGATGAAACACATATTATTGTGTCAACACCAGAAAAATGGGATATTATTACAAGAAAAACAGGTGAGAGAACCTTTACTGATTTTATAAAACTTGTTATTATTGATGAAATACATCTATTACATGATTCTAGAGGACCAGTTATTGAAAGTATAGTTGCAAGAACCATTAGAAGAATAGAAACTACAAAAGAGCAAGTTAGAATAGTTGCTTTATCAGCCACTCTTCCTAATTATGAAGATGTTGCCACATTTTTGAGGATTGATTTCAAAAAAGGACTTTTTTATTTTGATAATTCTTATAGACCTGTTCCATTAAAACAACATTATATTGGAATTACAGAAAAGAAATCAGTTAAGAAAATGTTATTGATGAATGAGATAACTTATGATAAAGTAATAGAACGTGCAGGAAAACATCAAATGATAATCTTTGTTCACTCCCGAAGAGAAACAGTTAGAACTGCTAGAGCAATTAGAGAAATGGCAATGGCTAAAGATGATATCGGTAAACTAATGAAGGAAGAAGGCTCATATAAAGAAATCCTACAAAGCGAAATAGGAAATATTAAAGACAATGACTTAAAGGACTTACTTCCATATTGTATGGGAGTCCATCACGCAGGTATGAATAGAGAAGACAGAGCTTTAGTAGAAGACTTATTTAACGAAGGCCACTTACAGATTATTGTTTCAACTTCAACATTAGCATGGGGAGTAAATCTTCCAGCACATACAGTTATTATTAAAGGAACAACAATTTATAATCCTGAATTAGGAGACTGGGTAGAGCTAAGTTCTCAAGATATAATGCAAATGATGGGAAGAGCAGGAAGACTTGGATATGATTCTTCAGGAGAAGGTATTGTGATTACTTCACATTCTGAGTTGCAATATTACTTATCGCTACTTAATCAACAGGTATATTATATTAAATAAATATTTTAAATTATTTTATATTAATAATATAGCTTCCAATTGAATCACAAATGATTGCTTGTTTAGCAGATAGCTTAAACGCTGAAATTGTTTTGGGAACTGTATCAAATTTAAAAGATGCTGTTAATTGGCTTTCATATACTTATCTATTTATAAGAATGTTTAAAATGCCAAGCGTATATGGAATTAATCCAACTGACATAGAAAATGATCCTATCCTACTACAAAGAAGAACTGATTTAATCCACACTGCCGCAAACATACTTGATAAAAATGGTTTAATCAAATATGATAAAAAATCTGGAATATTCCAAGTAACACAACTTGGAAGAGTTGCATCTCACTACTATATCAAATATCAATCTATGGCAACTTATAATGAATTATTAAAACCGACTATGGGTATTATCGACTTATTCAGATTATTTTCTTTATCAAATGAGTTCAAATATATTCCTTTGAGAGAAGAGGTATTTTCTAATCTTAAAAAAACTATATAAATGGTATATACGCGTTTATTTATTTTTAAATTTAATAGGAAAAACAAGAATTAGGAAAATTAATGGTAAAAGTTCCGATTCCAATAAAAGGATCATTAGACGAACCAGCATCAAAGATAAATGTTTTACTTCAGGCTTATATATCGCAATTTAAACTAGATGGATTTGCGATTGGAGCAGATATGGTTTACATTTCTCAAAGTGGAGGAAGAATATTTAGAGCTCTTTTTGAAATTTGCCTTAAAAGAGGATGGGCTCAACTAAGTTTAACCATTCTAAACGTAGCAAAAATGATTGAAAAGAGAATGTGGAGCACTATGACTCCACTAAGACAATTTAAACAGTAATTATTATTTAATTTATTTATATTAATTTATTTAATATTTATTAATTTATTAAAATATATTAGAGAGAAGATTCACGAAGAGATTCTTTACAGAATAGAAAGAAAAGAACAATTAACTTGGGAAAGATTTTATGATATGACTCCTCAACAAATAGGAGAACTAATCAAAGTTGCCAAGTTCGGAAAGAAAATTCATAAGTTAATTCATCAATTCCCAAGACTAGAATTAGAAGCTTATATCCAACCAATTACTAGATCTTGTTTACAAGTTGAACTAGTAATCACACCTGATTTTCAATGGGATGATAAAATCCATGGCACATCTGAACCTTTCTGGATTATTGTTGAAGATTGCGATTCCGAAGTTATATTACATTATGAACAGTTTGTTCTAAAGAAAAAGTATTTTAAGAATGATCATACTTTAAATTTCATAGTGCCTATGTTAGAGCCTTTAAATCCTCAATATTTTATAAGAGTTATATCTGATCGTTGGATTAACGCAGAGACTTTGTTACCTATATCATTTAAACATTTAATTTTACCTGAAAAATTCCCCTCTCATACCGAGTTATTAGATTTACAACCACTTCAATTCAATGTTTTGAAAAATCCTAAGGTTGAAAAGTTACTATATAGCAAAATACCTTTTATGAATCAAATTCAAACTCAAACTTTTAAAGTCACTTATGAATCCGATGAAAATATATTTGTCGGAGCACCTACTGGATCAGGGAAAACTTTTATTGCTGAATTTGCACTACTTAGATATTTCAAAAACCAATCCGATGGTCCTGCGATATATGTTACGCCAGTTGAAGCATTAGCAAAAGATAGATACAGAGAATTTAGTGAAAGATTTGGTCCATTAGGATTCAAAGTTGGTTATTTAACAGGGCAATTATCATTAGACACAAAATTATTTGAAAAATCTAAAATAATTATATGCACTCCTGATAAACTTGATATGTTAACAAGAAAATGGAAACAAAGAAAAATAGTTCAAAATATTAACTTAGTAATAATCGATGAGATTCATTTAATTGGAGAAGCCGGTTCAAATTTAGAAGTAGCAATTTCTCGACTTCGTTACATGGGCCATCAAATGGAAAAACATATAAGATTTATTGCCTTATCAACAATCTTAGCTAATGCAAGAGATTTAGCAGATTGGTTAGGAGTCATACCTAATAATTGCTTTAATTTTGATTTACATGATAGATCATTCCAACTTGAAATACATATACAAGGTCTTGATTACCACCAAAGAAAGGTTAGACTACTAGCTATGAGTAAACCTATGTTTAATGCCCTTAAAGTACATGCCACACAAGATAAACAAGTACTAATTTATACTTCGGATAGAAAAACAGCTAGAAATACTGCTTTAGATCTTTTAACTCATGCAGTATGTGATGACAATGCAAAAATGTTTTGTTTGGCTAAAGACAAAGTTTTTAAAGAAAAGGAAAGATTAATGGACGAAATCCTAGAAGAAAAGACTTTAGCCCATACACTACGTTTCGGTGTAGGTTACATACATGACGGTATGAAGAAACAAGAAAAGAATCTTGTTTTAGATCTATACAAAGAAGGAATAATCCAAATCTTAATTCTTACTCATAGTTTAATTTGGGAAGTTAATTTGTTTTGCCATATGGTCTTGATTGTCGATCCTCAAAAATATGACGGAAAAGAACATAGATGGGTAGACTACTCAATCCCAGATATGCTTCAAATTATGGGAAGAGCCTCTATTAATGTAGGAAACCAACAAAGTGGAGGAAACGACAGAGTCAGAAAATGCTTTATTTTTTGCAAAACCTCTATTAAAGAATACTATAAGAAGTTCTTATCAGAACCACTACCTGTTGAATCTCATTTAAACCATTTCTTACACGATCACTTAAACGCAGAAGTTGTTGCAAAAACAATCGAAGATAAGCAAGCTTGTGTAGATTGGATAACATGGACTTTTATGTATAGACGATTACTACAAAATCCAAACTATTACAATATGCAAGGAAAAACTAATATACATCTTAATGATTATCTATCTGAAATTATTGATAAAACCTTAGTTGATTTAGAAAAGTCAGGTTGCATATCTAATGTTGAAAACTTTATATCATCTCTAAACTACGGAAGAATAGCTGTCTTTTATTATGTTAAATATTCTACAATTAATTTGTTCGCACAATCATTAACTGAAAATAAAAAGATTAAGAACTTAATTGATATTTTATGTTCTGCTTATGAGTTTGAAGATATTCCAATCAAACACGGAGAAGAAGCAATACTACAACAACTTGCAGAAGACTTAACTTATAAGATAGATACTACACAAACTGAAAACTTTAGTTTTAATGAACCACATACAAAGGCAAATATCCTACTTCAGTTATATCTAAACCATTCTCCTATTCCTATTGACTTACTAGCAGATCAAAGGATTGTTGTCGAGATATCTCAGAAATTAATTTTATCTATGGTAGATATAATTAGTAATAATCAATGGTTAAAACCTGCTTTATTATCAATGGAGTTGTCTCAGATGATAGTACAAGCAATGTGGATTACTCAAAGTTCACTATTTCAACTACCTCACTTTGATAACGAATTAGTAGAGACTTGTAAAAAGAAGGATATTAATGATATTTCTGATTTGATGAATATGGAAGATGAAGATAGGTTGAAAATACTAGGTAAATTAAGAGAAAAAGAATTAAAAGAAGTTGCAGAAGTCTGTAACAGGTAATTATAAAATAATATTAATAAACTTTAATAATATTTATATTTACATCTTTTAGATATCCGTTAATTGAGATGAAAGTTGATTTAATAAATAGCAATAAAAATTTTAAAATCGGAGAAGAAGTTAACGTCAATGTCTTGTTAGAAAGAGATCATGACGAAGATACACTTACCCCTGTTCACAGCTTGTACTTCCCAATTGTAAATAATATTAAAAATTAATATAAATAAATTATAAATTAACCTAATAATATTATAGGAAAAAGAAGAAGACTGGTGGGTTGTAATAGGAGATTCAAAAACTAATAAACTTCTTTCTATTAAAAGATTTTCTTTTATTAAATCAATTAAAGTACCTCTGAAATTCATTGCACAAGATGAAGGAAGTCATGAATATAGTGTTTATTTACTATCTGATTCTTGGATTGGATGTGATATCGAAGAAAAAATAACATTGAAAGTTTTAAATTAAAGAAAGATATCATACCATATCTCATCAATAATTAATTGTTGGTGAGATAAATTAACTTAATTAATTGAATTATTTGAATAATTGAAATATGAACTATTAAATATTAATAAATATAATATTATAATAATATATAAATTATAATTATTAATATAATATTAATTTATTATTGTTGTTCTATAATTTTTTTTCAAAATTATCAATTAATGTTATTTAATGTAAAACTAAGAGAGATAATTTAGCTAGCATTGGAATTTGTAAAATTTTCTAGGTTCCATAAATGACGTATTCTTTCTCTGAACTCTTATTCCCGAGTTATAAGTGCAAGATTGGCTATTGTGAGTAAGATTATGCATGGTTTGGTTAAACTGGTTAAATTGATTAATTGACATGTTTTGCATGTTTTGTATATTCTGCATGTTCTGAATATTATTAAATCCAAATCCTTTTCCTTCATAGTAATTTTCAGGCTTGTTATTAATATACGTATAAGATCTTGTTTTTCCATAAAAGTTATTGTTAACACTTTTGTTATTCAATTTCAACTTTTCGAAATCTATCATCTTAGGTGACTTCCTAATGAAGTCAGGAATCTCTTTCAGATAGCTTGGTTTTTGTTCAAGTATGCCATTTGTTTTAAAAATGGTGTAGAGTTTTTCTATTTCATGAAGATTGTACTTATCTTGAACTATTATTATAATAAGAAATAATAATATTATAAGTAAATATTATAATAATAAGTAATAAGTTAAACTTCTTATTATATTTACTTATTTTTTCTTCGAGTCCATTAACTTTAATTGTCACATTAAACTTGTTAAAGCTGTAATTGTCCGATGGTTTTCTATAAATGTTTGGGATATTAGGAGAATTGGTGCCATTAGCTCCATTTGGTACTTTGTTACTAGCATTGGTACTGTTAGAGATATTAGCATTGTTATCGTTAATAATGATAGCGTTGGTACTGTTAGTAATATTAGCATTGACACTATTTGCATTAACAGTATTGGTAAGAATAACATTTGTTACATTTGTTACTTTTGTTACATTAGTTACAGTCACACTTGAATTGGGTGCCTTTCCTACATAAGTAACAATATTAGATAAGCTAGCAACATTGTAATCCGAATATATTCTGTTTCTTTTATCAACTGTTACTTCAACTGGTTTTATTATATCAAACTTGTTTTCGTATACTCCAAATTTAAATTTTCTATGATTTTATTAACCTATTTACTTTACAATGTTAGGAGAGTTTAAGAATGTTTCGAAGTTTAGTTTTGATCTTATTCTATGGCTACTGATCTCTGGATTAGTAAATGAGCCGTAATCTTTAAAGTTTTGAATAATCTTGTTTTTCTTCTTTATAATCTTTTTAAGATTCTTTCTAATATATTTGGAGAAGATAATTTCGTATTTGATTTTTTCCTATCATAAGAAACATTTTATTAATATAATTAATATAATTAATATAATATTTATTATAATAATAAAATATATTATCAATTAAAGGAAATGTTAATGTAAACTTAAATTACCCCATTAATTTTTGTAGTCCTAAGGGTTGTTTCAAACTTTTTGTTAAAATCTTCATTGTCTGATATTATAATCCATTTTGTGTCTGATGGAAACATTCTATTTATTTGGTTAGTATTAATTTCAAATAATTCTATTAATTCTCTTTCTCTTGTATAATGTTTCATAATATTGAGTATAGTATAATGTGTATAATTTTCTGGAATTTTGTATTGTGCTATTGAAAAAAGTTCATTAAACTCTAAATTTTCAATTTGTTTAATCGCCTAAAGGTAATAAAACTTATAATACATCAACGAATGCACTTTCGATTGGAAAATACTTCTTCAGTCTTGTGTAAAGGGTATTAACTGAAAAAGACAAATCTTCATTAAAAACAGATAAAATATTATTATGCTCTAAGTTCTCGGGATATAGAATTTGCTTAATCTATTAGTTGTTATATAATTAATAATACAAACCTTTATTTTATAATCTGAGGGTGAGATAGGCAAAGAGCAATCATTTAATACTTCGTCCATTTTTAATACATATTTTATAATTATTTAGTTGATATAATTAGTTTTTTTATAATTAAAATAATTGATGTATATTACATGTTAATAATTAATATTAAAACTATTAATAAATATAGTTATTATTATATATTATCAAAAGTAAACTTAATGTAAATAAATTTAAATAAAGATAATAAGATTAGTAAAAAAATAATATAAAGTGGGAATTGCTGATATAACTTCCAGATCCTCCTTTTATTCACTTACTTTCTTCCTTTACTTCCACTATCATCTAACAAACTTTTCTTCGCCCTTTCTATTGTCTTTTCATTATTTCTTAAAACTTCATCAAATATTTCATTCCTATTCAAATGTGCTCTTATTCTATCTTCTTCATCTGCAATCGTTGATAGTTCTTCCATCATCTTTTTTAAAAATTTAATAAAAAAGTTTACTTCTGTATTTTGTTCTGTTAATAACATACAATGTTTCTTTAATAATTCAAAGTCTCTAATCATTTTTTCTAAATCATCTGAAAGTTTATGATTATTTTTAATATAATGATTTAGGTCTTCGCTTAGGTTTTTATAATCATTTTCTAAATTCTTGTTTTTGTTATCAAGATTTGATATTTCATTTTGACATTCTAACTTTACAGATGCTTCGCGTTCTCGAATCTTATTTAATTCTCCGATGTCGACTCTGTATTGATTATTTTGGCTTTCCATTTCTCGAAGTATATTCTAAATGAATTGTATTATATTTATATATTATATTTTAATGTAATTACATTTTGTCTTTGACTTGATCTATTTAAATCATCAACTTTATTTTGTAAATTAAATATAGTATCCTCCTTAATATTTAATTTATTGACAAATCCTTTATTTTCAAACTCTCTTTCTTCTAATTGATTTAGTAGTTTATTATTTTCAGCTTCGAAGAATTTCAACCCAGATTCTTGTTGAGAACAAATTTTATTTAATAATCCATTTTCTTCTAATAATTTATCAATTTGTATTTGATGTGAGGATTTAATTTCTTTCAAGTCAGATACTAATTTTTCTAATGAATTTCTTTCATCAATTAGTTGAGTATTTAATGAAGTAAAATCTTCTAGCTGATTCACTAAGAAGTTATTTTCATTAGTTTTATCTTCTAATTCTTTTTCAAGTAAATTTAACTCTG
>Ga0100378_1006079_pt1 | contig 10978 bp, 10 predicted proteins | sample CryGeymeta201502_FD_81535 | JGI IMG/M metagenome (GOLD analysis project Ga0100378, IMG submission 81535) | Groundwater microbial communities from Crystal Geyser aquifers in Utah, USA - Crystal Geyser metaG 2015-02 | ecosystem: Environmental > Aquatic > Deep subsurface > Groundwater | place: USA...
CACCAGTATTATATTTGTTGATATGAATTATTGACTTGTATCGTTAATTGCTTATAGAGCATTTTGGGTAAAATCATGCCTCAGCATCACCGTTCTCTTCTTCAGCATCTACGTCCACGATGTTCTCGTAGTCAATGTCGTCTCCTTTGTTCTCGGCTGCCTTCTCGATCTCATCAAACTTCTCGCGTACAGTTACCTCTTTCTTCTGCATCTCCTCTTCTTTCCTTCTTGCTTTCTACTCTTCGTAATCCTTGGCCAGCATCTCCTCAATACGCTGGCTGGCTTCCCTTTTGAGCTGATTCTGTTCCTTGATGGTGTCTTCCAAATATCTGAGTTACCCCAGATGATCAGTGATCTCGAATTCTTTCATGGCAGCTTCGAGATGTTCGGCGCTGATGGTCTTTTTGGAGTAACTTTCGCACATGACATTTGCCTTGTCGGAAAGCCTAGCCACAAACTCTAATTCGAGGTAAAGTTACCTTTGGCAACGAAAAGAACTTTACTGAGGTACTCAGGATTGAAGGGCATTTGAGTTTTGTTTTTGATGAAGCTATTCATGGTGGCCTTGGGCAGTTGCTCTCCCTCCATTTGTGTTGTTCAAATATAACATTTTTTAATTATAAGCATGTGCCTTTATACCACCCTTCAGCTCACTGACCCTCCTGCCTTTCCTTTAAGAGCCTTAGATATTTAATTATGCATTTTTAAACTTTCCCTTGGCCTGTTCTCATATATTAACGTTTAAAATTCGTAAGAATAATTAGAGCCATGTTGATTGACAAAGAAAACAACGCCAATCACGTCAACCTCAACTTTCGTAGAAGAAAGACAAACAAGGATAGCAAAATAGGACATCAAACTATCCTCGAAGCTACTTTCAGACCTCTGCCTAAAATCAATCAAGCTAGTATTCCCCTTCTACCGATCAGACAGGATATTAACACTCCATAATAATTCTCTGGACAAAGGCTATCCAAAGGAAAGCAAGGTCCTGTCATCGCAAAAAGTCATAAACTGAAGTCTTTCTTTGGAGCACCTTCGGATAGATATGATAGTCGCAGAAAAATGACTCTCAATCCCCGTTAAATGGTCAGACACAGTATCGAGTCCATTCGAACTAGAAAAATGGAAAAGCCAGAAACACCAATCAGTGCTAAGACAATCGAAGTCGCTTCATCTTTTCCCTAATAGAAAAAATTGGAATTCGCTTTGCTTTATCAACGCCAAAAAGCCGAATATGATCGTCTTTTGGCTAAATATGGAATTCTCTAAAGGTTTGAAGATGAAGAATACTAAAGATTTATGATGGAGTGATACTGTGTACTTTTATACCTCAGCGAACAAATATCATTCTTTGTTTAATTTTTCCTCAGGTTATTTGACCCAAGGAGGAATCAGGCTGTACTAAAGGTAACCTGTTTAGCCAACTCTTCCCCATCTTCCAACATTGCGCTTGAGCATGTATTTGCATAAGGATTAACTTTCGCAAAGATGGCTCATCACCATATGAATCTTATTGTTATTCGATTATTTGGTCTAATAAAGAACGTCAATGTAGTCTCGCTTACTCATGCCGATGAAGAATCCGAGGTTTGGTAGATATTTTTTGAGATATTGTTCTAGCTATTGAAGAATTTATGCCCCTTTGGATCGAGTAATTTTAGTGAGGCTTTTCTCAGTTTTAGAAGGAATGAAGTCTCCAGCTATTTTACTACTTTATTCAATTATTCGCTGCCTAAGCTCTGATTCATGAAATCGATCGTAAGTGTCCCTATGTATTTGTATTCTTACTCTGGAAGGTGAAATGGAAAAAGATATTCCTCTTTGTATGAAATTCTGCTGTCTAGACGATCAACGTGAGTAAAGGGGTTTTCATATTTCCCTTTTTTATCGAATCCTGAAGGTCTGAATGATAGAGGACTAATTTATTGCTGTTTCCTCTTGTTTTAGTGTTGTTATCTGAGTTTGAGTTGGTGTTCCAAATCATACTCACTCTACTGATAGGGAAATATTTAAAAATAGCCGAGCTGACCAATTTGTTCCATTTTCTTCCGATTGGCCTTCGCCCTCAGCTCTTATTATTTCTGATAGAACGGTTTTTGCCGATTAGTGATTTAGTTTTCCATATTATTTTGGACCCTATTGAGTCTCTGATTGAGAATAGCGCCATGTTTGATATCGTTGGGAATGTTTTGCCTGAGGTAGGTGAAATTAGAAGAAGTAAAGGCTCGATGGATGGTGTACTATTCCTAGCAATGGTCCTTGAAAAAAGCAGATGTGAAGGGCTAATTGACCACATAACTGTGCTGAGGAGGTCTAAAATCAATCTGTGTGTTTTATTGCTGTGCTTAATGCTTGGTCTAGTGCAGGTCCGATGCCGACATAACGACTTTTATGATTAGTTATATTGTGTCAAAACAAAACAATAATCATCATCAAGAGGCTCACTTGTTTTCCTTCTGATACATACCTGTAGTATGTCGGAGTCTCCTTGTGGTACTTTTCATATTTTTGCTTTTGACTAGACTTGCAAGTTGAAATCGAGAAGCACGCATCGTTTAGCGCATAGATTGTAGATTAATGATCCGAGAAGACTGAGGTTTATTGTTAAGACTATTTAATCTACTGAATAATTTCCTTACTGAGGTTTGTTTCATTGTATTTTCCTCCCTCTTTGCTGCTAAGTTTGTATATTTGATATGCTTTCTGGAGCATGAAAGCCTGGGAGAGCAAACTTCGGTACTTCCCTATTCTTGAATCAAAAAGCTGTCGACTTCATTATCGATGCTGACATTGAAGGGAATATTGGCCAGTAGTCCCTTCTTTTTTAATTCTATCTTGTTAAGCTTATCCAGTAGTTTATAGTCGTCTCTTCTGTAGTACTCCTTAGATTCGATACAAAGGTTACCACTTTCTGGGACATTGTTCAGAAAGGCCCAGCTAACGATTGATTTGACTCTGGCTGGACAAGGATAACTTCTAAAGTAAGAGGCTACCTATCGACTCATACTTGAAATGAAATCACTCGCTAATCGAAAAGAGTGGTTCATCAATAGCTCGAAGTTTGCCAGCTCATCTTGATCTGATTTGTAAATCGATGGAGATGAAAAAAGGCGTAGAAGGTCGTTTGGGTCAATAATTTTATGGTAGAAAGAGGATATTCCGACTACCTGATTCCAGCCTACTTTACTATCTTAGGGATTTCTACCCATTAAATGTCCATACTACTTTAGAACACTCTCGCTCTTTTATACTTAAGCCAATTATTCGGCCAGTACTTTCTGCCCCAGGATTTTATGAACTGTCTTTCTGAGCGAGACCAATTTGTTCAAGAGGAAATAATATTTGATAGTAAAAAGCGAGATGACTTTGCATTTACTCTGAAGCACTTCCTACTTTTAATTGAGAGAAAATTATGTCTGGGTCAGCTATTCCTGAGTTTATTTTTGTGTGTTTTTGTTTGCACTTTAAATAATTGTGAGGAGCTGGTCATATTTTGTATTGAGACTGGTCAAATGATTGTTAAGATACTAATTTGTGCTTTAATTTCTATCAAATTCGGTTTCTAGTTCAGAATAAAACGATGCTAACCTCAAAGAAAAGGCCTCATCGAATTAATATCCGAGGTTGCTGAGATGCTCAAGGAGGTCATATTTGGAAGCATCTTTCATGAGAGACTCGATTATTTATTTAGTTTACTCTGAAATACTGGAGTTTGATCTTAAGTGTACATATCTTTGTTCCTTTCTCTAATACAGATGATGAAGGCCCACCATATTCCTAATGGTATCTCTCAAGTGGGTCATATTATCCCCTATCTCAAGGAGAGTCTTCATTTCCAACTCTTTATTTGTTTTAGCATCCATTTGCAGTCTCAATAGCCTCTCTCGATTATTTTATTTCTACTCCAGCAGCTATTTGATATGGCTTGCTAACTTATTTCTTTTGTAAGCAAGCTGTTAAAGTATATGTTGTTATTTCTACTCTTATTCTTTTTATTGTGAAGTTGCAATGGACAACTATTGGAGGGCGTTGAACATGGTCAACTCTGCTTTTTTAACTGCTACTTCTGTTTATTATTGTTTGTTCACGAACAAAGAAAGCTCGTCGTTAATTTAATGGGTCTTGCTATTGATATTTTCAATCTATTTCTATATTTACCCGATTTTCTTTTTGAGATCGGTCCTCTCCATAGATTCCATTTCCCAACGAGCGCCTCCTATTTCTTTGACTGATCCTGTAGAAATCACAGAGAGTCGACTATCACTCATCTAGTGCGTTATTTATTGACTTTATTCAAGCTATTTCCTTTTGCTGATCAACTGCATTTTTTTAACAAGTCGAGTATGTGTTAGTTCATCTGCAATTCGTTTGTACTTAATGAAGAGGAGGGTACTTGTATGAGGTGATTGCGAGGGGTGTTTCTATCGTGGAATTCCTGAGCGAGAGTGTTATAAACTTCCATTCGATATAATACCGGCAGTATTGAACAGTTAAACTCATGACTAATGAAGTATCGGTCGTATAATTAAAATCTATTGTGAGCCAATGGAGGCAAATGCTCCCAAACCTCAACGAAACCAGAAAAAGCTTTACAAACCACCACCAGAACAGGATTATTCCAATAGTTACAAACGGCTGATTATTGTTATTTTAATCTCCTTTGTCTTCATAGGCAGCTAAATTGCAGCAGGAATCATCTCCAACTCCATCGCTATCATATCGGATGCCATTCATCTCATCACTGATCTGGTTGGCTTCGTCTTCAGCTTCCTCTTCCTCTATCTTTCTAAAAAAGAACCCACCTCTAAAATGACTTTTGGATATCATCGAATGGAGCTGCTCGGTGCCCTCTCTAATCTTTTCATCATCTATGTGCTCCTCCTTTTTGTGGTCTTCTAAGCCACTGAAAGGATCATAGCCCGCTAACACGTTGAGAGACCATTTGTGATGTTCATCACCGCATGTGGAGGATTGATCGTCAACATTGTCATGTATAAGGTGCTCCATGGAGCTGATTCTCATGGCCATGGCTTGCTTGGTGAAGAGTGTGACCATGACCACAGTGAACATGGAAGTCAACCAAGAGATCGGGCAAGAGATGACAACACAATGCACAAGCTGAACATTGATGAGGGAGAACACTTTGAATGCAATGAATCTTTGTGCACTGATGATGATTGCAATGAAATGGTTCAATAGGCTCATTGTCACAAGAACTCAAATATTCACAAACATAAAGAGTCAAAAAAATTGCCTCGAAAGCTTCCTCCCATTGAACAGAAAGGTGTAATCAGCAAAATGTGTGAGCAAATTGAAGTTAAAGCTGAAGGACATAAATCTGCTCTAGAAAAAGTTTACTGTTAGCTTGATCATGAGCACTAAAACACATGCTACCTGAAAAGCGAAGAATATCACAAAGAACATGAAAACAAACAGAAACATGAACACAAACACGAGGGTGGACACAAGCATTCACACAGCCACTAACACCATCACAATCACCATGATCACGAGCACGACAGACGCTCCAGTGGCAGCGGTGAGAACGAAATGGAATCAGAAAGGAACAAAAGTTTGGGAATGCAGGCAGCTATTCTTCACGCATTAGGTAAGTTATATGTTATTCAGCTGATATGATCATGAGCATTGGACTTATCTTCAGCTCACTTGTGATTTTTCTTCTAGGAAGTCCAAACGGATATTTGGAAGAAGTTCATGAATGGAGCCCTTGGCACTTGTTCGATCCTATATCCACATACATCTTTGCTATGATTACTCTGGTCTCCACTTTCCCTGTCCTCAAAAATGCATACTACCTGATGATGGAATCAACTCCTAGTTACATCGATATCGACTAGCTTAAAAAACAATTTGAGTAGATCGAGGGAGTTATTGATGTTCATGATATTCATGTTTGGGACTTGAAGCCCAGCAAGACTGTGGCTATAGCTCATGTTTTGGCCAAGAAGAACACAGAAAGAAGGGTCTTAGTAAGTTTGTCAGATATTGCCAGAAAAAAGAAAATCTTCCATTCTACGTTTCAGGTCTAGGAATAGGAATGGAAGGACGAAGAGGACTACATTTTGTGTCACCACGACATTCATTGATAATCTGATTGGATCCATTTTATTGAAACTACCGAAGCTAAAGTGCAAATAACGGTTCAGTGAGACCTAATTACTACTTTAGCATTTTCCATTGTATAAACTATTTAAGGCAAATAACAGATGATTCCCTCTTCCGAAGCACTTCAAGACAAAACTAACCTTCCAGGAACTCCCAGAACCGATGATAAAAGCAAAGCAACCTTGGAGTCACCATTTTGGAACATTAACGAAAATTCCTAAGATGTCTATCAGAGGGTAGTGAACTGGTTAACAAACAAAGGGGTTTCACTAGGGACCCCATAATTATTGAACTAGGCCCCCCTCATCAAAAAGAAAAGCAGTATCTTGAACGACCACTACCTCGCTTATAAAAATGATGCAAGTAATTGTGATGGAGGGGTTTCCAGGTTATCTAAAAGAATTATGAAGATGGCCCCAGCTCTCTTAATTCGTTGATTTGTCTATAATTAATTTTTAACGGTTTTGAAGCTTAAGCTAGCCTCCCGAAGTGACAGTAACAATCAAAGGATTCTTGAAGGATTCTAAAAAAAGGGGACAATTATAAATTATAAAATTCCATTCACTGAGGAAGATGAAAAATATTTGATAAGCATGATATTTTCCTCAAATTGTTTAAACATTTATTCTTATATCCGTTATTTAGAATTTCTTATGACAGACAACAATCAACATATTAGCACAGACAAGATATAAAACATTATCGCTCAGCTTGGTCTTTCTCCCAAAGATCACCTTTCCGAAGAAGAGCTTAGTGCTGTGATCGCGAGACTCAATGAGGGTCCTTTTGACAAGGACACCTTCTAATAAATATGGGACCAGTGCCAGCTCAACTCCAAAGGATAAGTTAAGCTTTCATAATTTATGGAGTATGTTTTGAAAGCTGAGGCTATTCTCCTTGAAAACATCAAAAAGACAAATAGTAAGCTTGAAACTATACAGTTGCCATATATAAACTAGAAAGTAACAAACCTGATCAAAACGATTACTCGTAACTACATCTCTATCGATAGCAACTCGATTCGCTATATGATTAGAAAACATCTCTCACAACGAGCCTCAATATTATTCGTAAGCCTTTTCAGCATTATTTTTCAAACCCAGTGTCAAACGCCCAAAAAAATACTGCACTCTAGGAAGATCCTAAGCAACAACTTTTCGAATACAATTTCAACGATTCAGTCAGTACTCTCACTAAAATTATATATCTTACCCTTACAGTTTTAATTCTAACTTTGCTAGGGTCACAAATGTTCAATCAGTTTGTGGATATTACTCTTTGCCTCTTGGTATTAAGTGGGTATGCTTTTGAGTCGATCAGCAGAAAAATTATCAAATTAAATCTTGTCTTGCTGAGCTTTTCTTTTGTGTATGATATCCTATGGCTGGCCATCTATACCGGACCTATGTGGAATCCCAACAAAAATTACTAGTATGCTCACTTTACTGCAGGCTATCTCCAGTTTTCTATTTGCATGCTTATACTGACATAGTTTGTCAAACTCATCTTAATTTATTATTACTTGACGCTTCTTAACATCAATGAACTTGAGACATACTCAGTGTCTTTCTGCTATAAATCAATACTGATGAAAGCTGATCCGATTTTATCGCCTTTTCATCCACTTAGCTATGCTTTGGTTCACGTCTTCAACCCTAAAATACCTGAATCTGAATAACCAGTCAGGATCATTGATGAACCTATTGCCAAATGATATATGAAGTATTAATGTTTATAAATGCTTTAGAATAAATCATAATAACAGCCTCATAGCCGTAGTCATACTTTCAGCATCTCCAATTATTTGGTCGAATTTTCCTACCGCAGTCGTTCGAAACCTAAGCAAAGGAGTATGCTTAATCACAACATCGAAGGCTAGTTGAGCACTCGAAAAAAGTATTCAGACCAGATAACAAGAGAACAAGTTCCTTCAGTCTCCAATTCAATTAGTTATGCCCCTCTATCGAGAAAGAAACAAAAAATAGGATCCTTTTTGACTGAGGGTTGCTAACCTGCCATAACACAAGCTTTTCCTAGTCGAAAGGTCAAGACCAACGAGCATCAACTATTCAAAATATTGGCTAAACTAGAGTATCATCAAGGGCAAAAGAAAAGAAACGACTGCTTATTTCAGCGTAAACTTTCACTGGTGGAGACAAGTCCTAGAAATAGAAACAAAAGCCCAAACAGGCCGCCTCCTCATCTTTGTAAATGGGATAAGCAAAGATATTGCGCAAATAGAGACAAGGATAATGGCAAATTTCCTGCAGCTTTTTTCAGGTCAGTGTCGAACCCTCTTTAGACCTCGATAAAGGTAAAAAATCCTGTTCGAAAGTGATTGTTGATATTGAATGATCTCTAATTTTTAAATAGGAGCTGATAATCACTGAGCCTTTTCCTTCTTCTTGTCTCCTTTTCCTTTATCTCTCTCGGCTTGTTGGGCTCTGAGCAAGTTCATCAATGATTCTCTTTTTAGCTTAGCTCTTCTGTGAGTACCCAAAGCCTTCTTGGAAACCTTGAGGGCTCGCTTGGTGTCCTTGAGAGAACCAGCCTTGAGGAATTCGACGACTCTCTTCTCGTAAGAAGACACACCACTGACTTCGGAGATTACTTGTCTGATAAGCTTGACGCGCTTTCCGAGGCGACCCTTCTTGGAGGCTTGAGAGGGTCGGTTGGCTCGTTTGCCGGTGGGTTTATACTTAGTGACTTGATGTCCCTTGTGTTGTCCGATGGCGATGACAGCCGGGTGGGATTTCACCATAACAATATAATATTAATAATTGATATTTAATTAGAAATTAGTAGTTCTCTCCTCACCCTCTGCCTACGCCGTCTCATAATATTTTTATTATCACCCATATGCAAAAAACAACCACTAGCCTCAATCTTACCTCACTTGTACTGACACCTCTCAACCATAAAATCAGCTCTCTCACTCTTACTCTCACCAACCGCTAACAATAGATCCTGCTTGAGAAGGAAACCAGTGTAATAACTATAAATGGAGAAGGTATGGTACCCTTAGGATTGAAAATAAGCTTCACACCACCATAAACATAAGTATATACAGTGCTATAAAGATCTTTATTCGACTTTCAAGTAAAAGTATGGAATATATATTTCCTTTTCCAGTCGATTTAGAACTCCTAGCCAGTACGACTTCTCAGTCTTACAAAATATCGAACCATCTAATCGTTAGAATAAATATTGAGCATCCAAATGGAAGCCCTGTTCTTCCCCATCCCTACACAGCATCAGTGCCCAGCAATGAATATTTCATCCGCTAAAGGTAACTTTTTTTGGCACGCTTCAAATAAAATCATGGTCGTTAGCAAAGATGCATGTTAAAAACGCCATAATTTCATCGTTAATCTCCTTCCAAAGAGCAGTGCGAATTGAGAGGAAGGATTGAAGAGCTGCTTGTCAAGACAAGGGAGCTCAAAAATGATCAGAGCCGACAGAAAGAAGGAATTTTTATGAGAAAAAGTTAACCTCATCAACTAAGTCATAGAAAATATCATAGATCGATGACCCCTTTTTAATATTTCTAGGAATAATCTATTGAGGAGCATTCAACAGCAATCATTCCTCATAATTACCATAACCACGGCATATAGTAATACTCATCACCGTATAAACTTCTCTAAAATGTAATTTGCCGAACGAATGACTCCTACTCAATCAGTAGTCAATAGGAACAACCTATTACTTCTCCCAATCAGCTTTTCAATGCCAAACTACCTCTTAGAAAGCCAGCTCAATGATACTATGTATTTTTAATCAAAATAAAATCATTGTCGAAATATTATTTTGGTGCCCTTGACAAGTTGTCGGTTAGCGATCGAAAGTATTTTTGGATTGCTGAAGGTTCTTGGCAAAGCGCTTCCTAGTCGATTGGTTGATTTTACTTGGCTATGAGAAATATGCTTTGCTAACTCTGGCTTCATTTCCGATTTTATCATGTTTTTAACAAGCTTCATCCTTAACTATCCTTAGTATTTATGTGCTGTAGGCTGTTTGTCTTCTTGCTTATCTTGCTTTCGACCCACTCTTTTTATGGAAGTTGCCTTTCGACAGGGAAAAGCATTGCCTTTTTTATACTCGTTGCCCTGTAATTCGTATACTTTAGGTGTGATAGTGTTTCTGGTGGGTCGATCTGAAGATTTGCCCTTCTTGACTCCTAAAGAGGTGGTCATTCTAGCAGATTGGTATCCTTCAATCAGCTACTCCTGAAGCAAGCCTTGATAGCTTTTGATGAACTATATGTGCTTTTATCTTTGCCTCTTTAGTTCCTCATCTTCGTCTGTCTGATAAATGTAAAATTAATTATGCTCCATTTCTCTTGACCGGTCTAACTGATAGTTGGCCCTATCTTGACTTATCCTCTTGCCTGATGTGGTCTTTATATGCTTCTCTAACATTTTATTTTGGGGATTGTCATCAAGTTTATAGCGTTGAACGTTGCTGCTGTATTGAAATGGCCGATAGAGGTGCTCATCTGTTGGGGAGAGCCCATATTTGAAACCTAAAATATGTTCGCCGAAATCTATTTTTCTTATTTTTTCCTCCTCTCTCAAAGCACGAACATTCATCTTTCTATAAATAAAATTGCAATTCGACACAGAATAGCTTCCCAGCTCAACAATATTCCAACATCACCGGATGCCATCTCTGAAATGATTTTGTCACCCACCCTCCTCTTCTGTTTCAACATAAATCTTATTTCATATAAATTTTATTATGGCAAAGGCTAATTCTTTCAAGGCAGAACCTTGGACAGCTCTCGAGAAAGGCACATGGGGTATTTTTGAGGATGATTTCATCAGCGATAAACTGACCGTCAAGTTCA
>Ga0100378_1006080_pt1 | contig 10976 bp, 10 predicted proteins | sample CryGeymeta201502_FD_81535 | JGI IMG/M metagenome (GOLD analysis project Ga0100378, IMG submission 81535) | Groundwater microbial communities from Crystal Geyser aquifers in Utah, USA - Crystal Geyser metaG 2015-02 | ecosystem: Environmental > Aquatic > Deep subsurface > Groundwater | place: USA...
CTGTTCCTGGAGAGGAGGAATAAACCATGATATACCCCCGAGGCACCCAAGTATTATCGGATAATCTCCCCATGATGGGGCGCTTGGTGCGGGTTTTTAGCTTTTTATGGCGATGTGGATCTGGCGTCTCTCCTAGCTCATGGTCAACATCCCAAAAGTTCTTTTTCGTCCCGAGTCCCATCAAAGACCAAAGCTTCAATCCATAATACGGACTCGACATATATACCACGGGCAGCTGTAAATTCCCCGAATCCGTTTGGTAGGGCCGCGTTACATAGACATGCATACGATCGAGTTTTTCATCGCCGTCTGAGTCGAATTCCGTCTCCACCCATAGCTCCTCCCGTATCCAGGTTTTGCTATCACTAAAGGCCGGCACCTCTTGGGCTTCGCCGTTAAGGAAAATAGGTTGGGCTTGGTTTTCTTGCGCGAATAGCGGAGTGCTTGCTAGCAGGAGGAGAAGTAGTGGATAGAAGACGTTTTTCATGCGGGGCTAATTTAGGGATTTTATGAGATGACTTAGCTTGAAATTGGTTGACGGTACCAAGGCTATTCTCTAGCAATTAATTGTTTTCCTCAAACCATTTTTCAATGGCTGGCATATTTCGTTCAAACCCACCTGGGATAAAAAAATTCAAAAAACCCGTTTTCTCATTGGTTTGGTTTTTAAAGTCGTGCATGGTCTTCGCTGGAATTCTCAAAAACGTTCCTTTTTCCGCGTCAATCCATTTGTCGCCAACGCGTATTGAGGTTGTTCCTTCCAAAACATAAAACACTTCGTCATTATCCTCGTGTTGGTGTGCTCCTGATCCATCAGAATGAGGTTCTAGCCACCATTCGGAGATACTGTACTTTTCGTTGGTTTCGTTTTCGTCGGCTTTAAATATGGCGGTCATCTTGCCGCAGTGGTATGCTCTTCCTTGTCCGGGTGGAAGAAGCAATACATCGCTCTCCTTATTTTTACTTTTCATTCCTAAATAATGTGCTTTGGATTGTTTATCCAGTTTTTCAATGGCATACCTCAGAGTAATTCTCGGCATGGTCTCCGCAAATCTATCCAGAAAATCGCGAAGCTTTTCCTCATCCCGTTTTCCGGCTGTATTCCTAGCCCTCAGTTCTGCAATTCATTCATGATTTGGAAGATTTTTTCGCCTTTAACAAGCACTCATATATTTTCTCATAATCATCTTGACTGTCGGCGAGAACCATTAAAACATCCTTTGTTTCCAATTTGGTTGAGCCTCCCGGACGGATATATTCTCCATTTCTTTTAATCATCACGATGAATGCTGTTTTTGGAAAATTCAAATCAACGATTCTTTTATTTACCGCATAAATATCTGGCGCAAGTTCAAATTCTTGCAAGGATGCTTTTGGAATCTCAATTATAAGCTTGTCTGTTTCCGAGATCTTTTTAACTTTTTCGGGCAGGGCTACATTAAGCCATTTGGCTACAATTGACAAGGTTGTTCCTTGAATAAGAACGGAAGTAACGGAGATAAAAAACACAATATTAAAAATCATATTGGCCTTTTCAATTCCGGCAAGTAGCGGGTAGGTGGCAAACACAATCGGAACCGCACCACGGAGCCCAACCCAAGAAATATAAAACCTCCGACGTACTCTCATTTTAAAAAACATCAAACTGAGAAATACGCTTATCGGCCGAGCTACCATTATCAGAAACAATGAGATAAGCATCCCAATGCCGAAATAAGGAATTATTTGCGTGGGAAAAACGAGTAGTCCCAATGTGAGGAAGAGCACAATCTGCATGAGCCAGGCCAACCCATCGTACATTTTCAAAATGGTTTTCTTATGAATTAGCTCTTGGTTGCCGAGGTATACAGCACAGATATAAATGGCAAGAAACCCATTACCCCCTACAAAATCAGTGGCAGAGAAGGTTATAAACATCAGCGCGATAACTAATACAGGATAGAGTCCTTCAAAGTCGAGCTTAATTTTGTTGATGATGAACTTACTTAATTTCCCAAAGCCAAACCCCGCAAGTCCTCCTAAGAGCATTTGTTGGAAAAACAGGGGGATTATGGATAGAATGCTTTGGTCTTGATGGATTACCAAGGTTAGAAAAGCGATAGTTAATACATACGCCATTGGATCATTGCTCCCACTTTCCAATTCAAGTGTTGGGCGTAAATTGGTTTTTAGAGCAAGACTTTTTGAACGCAGTATTGAAAACACCGCAGCCGCATCGGTCGATGATACAATTGAACCTAACAACATGCTTTCATAAATGGTGAAGTCGGTAACAAACCAAACAAATGTGCCAAGAGAAAGGGCCGTGAGTAAAACTCCTAGCGTGGATAAAACAAGTCCTTCTTTTAAGATTGGCTTTACGGAAGTCCAATTTGTATCCAGGCCACCTGAAAACAATATAAAGTTCAGGGAGACGATACCAATAAATTGGGCAATTCCAGGATTATCAAAATTAATTCCTCCAATCCCATCAGAACCTGCTAGCATGCCAATTGCTAAGAAAAGTAATAAGGTTGGAACGCCAAATTTATACGAAGTCTTCCCTACAATAATGCTTACAAAGAGTAATAGAGAGCCTACTAACAGTATATTTTCAATCGTTAAATTCATCTTTTATCCTCCTCTAAATCCCTCTCAACGTGAGGATGGTCTCTCCTCAGGTGAGAGGCGTTCTTGTGTGTTTATATGATACATTTTTCTATGCATTAAACAGGAATTTTGGCGGTGAAAATTTCGTGGTACACAATGACAACCCCTTTCTATTTGGATGAAATCGACAAAATACTCATTATTTTACATGACTATCCGTTAAAATGCCTCCTTGTAGTTTTATTCCGATAGCTATCGGATTTGGAATTTTTGGACTAAGTGGTAAGTTAACGGACACACATATTATTTTAATACTCGCGGGAATGCCGTTGTCACGGATAATTCTTCACTAAAACATCGGGTGGCTATCTGCAATGATTACTTTAGGAAACTCTAAACTAGAGTACATAGCATATCGCGGTCTGATTCCAGCACATACTAATCAAGCTAAAATACTTTGTGGATTACGGTTGTTTTGTGTCAAAATAATTATCGGCTCCGATTTGTTTGATAAGAAATGGAGAGAAAATTTTAGTAAAAATAAGCGGGGCAAATAAATTCCTTAACCATAATGCAATCTTGGTAGAAGGCAAATATGTAGCTGCATTTTTCACGGCTTTTTTCTGCATTTTTTCGATTTTCGGTCTTAGGTCTGATTCATATTCGGAAAAGGAACTTTCATAGTCACCGTTGTATTTTATTAATTTCTCCGAAAGCACATATGCTCCAGTCATTGCCATAGAAGCTCCCTGGCCAGAAAGAAGTGTAATACAATATGCTGAATCGCCAAGCAAACAAACCCTTCCTTTATGCCATGAAGAATGGATTCGGATTTGGCTAACTTGATCAAAAAACAATTTTTCTTGTTTACTTGCCTCTTCAATAATTTCGGGCACCGGGCTAATAAATTGTGCAAATTCCTTTTTCAATAATGCTACCACTTCTTCGGTAGGCATATGTTTGAGTACGGTTGGCGATTTGAATACAAACAAACTATTTGAAACAGCATTGGATGCTTTATAACTCATGACTTGCTTTCTTGGACAAATCATATAGAGCAATTCATCCCTTTTAAGCTTCAATGGAATTTGATGTTCCAACCCACATACATAGTAACCCAAGTATTTTTTCTCCACCTCCCCTTGGCTATAAAGCAGGTTCCTCACATTTGAATTCAGGCCATCTGCACCGATGAGTATATCAAACACTTCTTCAGTTCCATTGTCAAAAGAAACCTTAACCCCACTTTTACTTTGTTCGATATGCTGAATCGAATAAGAAAATCGTATTTCTACATCATTCTTAATTTTTTCATAAAGTGTAGCTACTAAGTCCGTCCGCGTAAAATTAAAAAGTTTTCCTGCTAAGGTTTTTCTGAATCCAGACATATTCAGAGTGAGGCTTTTTTTTCCTTTTTCCGTCGATTGGTTGAGGTAGTTAAATGGAAGCGATTTCGCCTCTAAATCAGGGATTATACCCATTTCTTCCGCAACGCTAATTCCACTCGAAAAAAAATCAATCATATAGCCATTATCTCTCAATGAGTCAGCTTTTTCAATAATAATTGGTGTAAATCCTTTATTGTTCAGGAAATATGCAAGCGTTAATCCTCCAATACCCGCTCCTGAAATAAGCACTTTTTTATTATTCATGACTTATAAAATTTGACATGTGTATCCGCAAACTTACCATCTAGTACATAAATTCCAATTCTGATTCCTATCGGAATTAAAACGACGTAGTGGCATTTAAAAAGATAGTCATGTATAGAATTCTAATAATTACGGGACAATGCCTATCCATGCCAAAACCACGGTAGGCAAACCACAAGGAAAGGATTATAGTAATTCCCTAAGCTGTAAAATACTGGGGTCAATGTAAATAGAATGCCTCATTCAATCTACCCATACAGCTCATCCAATTCCAGCTTCTTAATCCGGGCAGCGATGGCTCCCTTACTTCGGCCGAAATGTTTGGCGATGTCTTTGGGATTAACGCCTTCACAGTACATGGTAGTGAGTTCCGCATCGAGCTCGGGGGTCCAGGGTCGGTAAGCTCCTTTGTTTTTGGTACGGGCTTCGGCAATGGAAAAGGTTTTGCTGCCTTCTGCCTTGCTTCGATTGGCTTGCTTGGTCACTTGTTTTTCTTCTTCGCTGTCAGTTTTCACCACATGGATCTGACTCGAAACAGGAAAGTCTTCTGGCATCAATGCTTCTGGAATATGGAGACTATTTTTTGTTCGGGTAACGGCCACATAAAGCAGGTTAATCTCTTCATTCAGCTTGCTTGGGTTTATGCCAGCAGCATCTCTATTTTCCAAAATCTTCTCTAACTTTTCCTCGCTAAGGAAGTCATTCACCAGCTGAACGGAGTCGTATTCCATTCCCTTGCAGCGGTGAACCGTGGAAAAGATCATATCTGCTTTTTCCTTTTCGTCTTTGTCTACATGTTTGTCTTTGATGGATTGGATGATGCCGGGAATCTTATTTCCATATTCATACACAATCTCTAACATCATCGACAACTGAACGTCTTCCGTTTTTTCGATATACTCCTCCAGCTCGTCTAGGCCCTTCATAGACCGAATGAGCTTATCCCGAATCCGCTCATTTTCGCCATTATACAGATTGAGCACATCATACAATGAGGCTCCTTCCTCTGCATAGGTATACGAATTGATATTTCCTTCGAAGTAAATCTTCTTGATTTTTTTGGATTCCGTTACATATTCAATTGCCTTAAGGAGCAGTCCGAGGTTGGTTCGAGCCAATACGGCCTTCGTTTTAATTACAGCACTGCTTCCATTTCCTGTGATCGGAATTTCAGAAAAGGGACCTATATGTTGTTTATATTTCAGAATTCCCCTAGCAAGGTTGGCAATAGGCTGACTAAAGCGAAAACTGGTAGAGAGGTGAAAGGTGGTGAAGTCGGCCTTCTCCAAGGAATTTACGGCAAAGCGCCATCCATAAATCTGTTGGTGGGTATCGCCTACAATCACCTTAGTGGCCTTCTGCTTAAAAAACACATCGAGCATGGCTGGGGAAGCATCTTGACCCTCGTCGAACAGGATATAGTCATAGTGCAATTGGGGTTTTGACAGCTGGAATTTTTTAAGATAGAAGTCGTGGGTAATCTCAATCTCTCCCCTATCCATCATGCCTAAAAATACCCGTGCCTGCGATTCGATATAGGTATAGAAGGACTCCACAAACACGTGGGCCTTAGCGTCCGACACCGTGTCGAGGTAATTGAGGGCTTGCACCTTGGCTTTATCGCTATTGCAGAAATAGGCGATGAACTTATTGATATGATTGGCAATGACATATTCTGTATGCTTCTCTTCATTGCCTTTGAGCTTAAGAATTTCAGCAATTTCATTCGTTTTATAAGCCTGCGTTCTTACTGTATATCTGCTTCGGGGCACTATCCTTCCAAAGGCCAAAGAATGCGCCGTTTCGACGGTTACATTGTGCAAACCCTTTTCCGAAAATTTCCGAATCGCCTCTAGTTTTACTGATTTATTGAATGCCAAATAGAGAATCTTACTTGTTGCTGGTCTCGCCTTAGCATATTCGATGATGGTGGTCGTTTTCCCAGAACCCGCTACGGCATTGATTTTAATATTCCCTGTAGAATGGATGATGGCAATTTGTTCTTTTGTCAGTTCCATGTTGCTTCTCAAATTCGACTCAAAGGTAAGGACGAGATTGAGAGGTTTCGAAAAGTCCATAGACCATGGACGATGGACCATGGCAAAAAAGGACCATGGACCATAGACGATAGACCATGGCAAAAAAGTCCACGGTCGACGGACCACCGACCACGGTAAAAAAATGGACCATAGACCATGGACGATAGACCATAGCAAAAAAGTCCACGGTCGACGGACCACGGACCACGGCGAAAAAAAGGACCATGGACGATAGACCATAGCAAAAAAGTCCACGGTCGACGGACCACCGACCACGGTAAAAAAAGTCCATAGACGATAGACCATAGCAAAAAAGATTATTGAGTTATTAGCCAGCCGTCATCCCGACCGGAACGCTAGTGGAGCGGAGGGAAAGGCTAGTAGAACAGTCCACGGTAAAAAAAGGTCCATAGACCATGGACGATGGACCATAGCAAAAAAGATTGTTGAGTAATTAGCCAGCCGTCATCCCGACCGGAACGCTAGTGGAGCGGAGGGAAAAGGCTAGTAGAACAGTCCACGGTCGACGGACCACCGACCACGGTGAAAAAAGTCTATAGACCATGGACGATGGACCATAGCAAAAAAAGTCCATAAACGATGGACTACGGTATGACTTAGCCTGAAGCTTAGCGTTTAATGCCTACCAATCCTGTCTAAACCGTGATTTATTATTTAAGCTATCGTCTATCCAATGCCTAGTCCATATGGCCATGCTGCTTCGTTCTTTGGTTGTGAGTAAGTGGCTGATAGAATAGTGCCAATGTCCGGTGCAGCCGCTACAGAAAGATATTTTCGCTGGGTCATTTTTCAGGGCTTTCAGCTTAAGATCGGTGATAGAATCCAATGGAATCCTTTTCTTTTTGTTGGCGCGGAGGAGAGCCACTGCAGCGAGGTAGCGCGTGGAGGGTGTTGGAGAATCGAGCAATTTGCTTATTAGGTCGAATCGCTTGTAAATGATTAAATCATGAATAATCCAAAGGTTTTCAGAATAGTGTCCTCCCCAACCACAACCATAATCTATCCGATCGGAGCTAGAATCCATCAAAATCTGATAATAACTTTCCTGCGCCTGGGAGCTGCTGTCTTGGGCAGAGGAGGTAGTCCAAAACGCAAAGCAGATTAATATGAAAAAAAGACGTTTCATCGCTGCGTCCGATTTAACTTATCCATAATTAGGTTCAATTTTATTTTTCATTTAGTCGCGCTTCCTATTCCTAAGCCTCCAGAATCGTTCTTTCTTTTGCGGGACGGAAATCATAACTCCAAACCCACCATTATTATAGCAAGTGAGTTTGTGTTTGGCAATGAAGTGTCCGTATTCCTGTTCGGTATCCAATTCCTTAAAAATTGCGCGTATCTGTTTTTCGTATACGAGAAGATAACTACTATCTATCGCTTCAAGATACTGAGTCTGACAGTACCTGCGATGGTTAAATTCCCCAGCTCCCTTTACATCAATGGAATAAGATACCCCATCTCTTAAATCTAAGCCTAAGGTATCAGGCACCCAAAAGGTATCCAACCTGTTCTTGGCAAACTGTTCATAAAAGCACACCGTAAACGAGGAATCATAAACAATCGAATCCGTAACCAATTCACCTGTCCTGCTGGGTGGGTCCGAACATTTCCAAGCAAAGAAGTATTGGACCAGGCGAAAGTTCACTCCATCCGTCGAGCTCAAATTGATTATTTTTCCTTCATGAGTCAGGCGAAACAAATCGGTATAGATTGATTCATCTCCGTTTCCAATATGAAGCACACTACATACCCCATCATAGATATTGCGGTAAGGAGAAAAATTTTCGTATTTCTTGCCACTGATATGAACGCTATCAAGAGGCTGAGCACCCAGCTTCATGATAAACAGAACAAGGCATAGTGTGAGAAGCGATTTCATTTCCATAAGAACAACGGGTTTATGCGTGGGTTATTTTCAATTCACTACCACTATCCCCCGAAGACCATGCATCTATTAGATAGGCTAAGACTATTCTAAAGGCGTTTCGAGTCATACGTTAGTATTAATAATCTCATCCAGTTTCAATCCTATTTCACATAGTCGGATTGTTTCCTCCAAGTCAATAGCCTTTGGAAGTCGGAACAAACAAGCTCGATTCCTGAATTCTAATTCTAAGTTTTTCGTAGCGATTAAATACTTTTTCAACTCGGGTTTAAGGGCTGATTCTAGTTGCTCCTTGTTCTTGCTCAGTACATAAAACTTCCTACTAAATGAACGGTCGTCAGGAAAATCTATTTCAATTGGGTTGGCGAGTTCATTGATTTTGTCGAGCATGGTTTCTGGCTTGATATAGGATAAACCAAAGCTGGTATTCATATGCAAATAACCAAAGAAATATTTGTGCTCTGCTGTTCGCGCAAAACCACCAAAAGGCGTTGCTTCGTGCCATTCAATTTCATATTCAATCAGACATAACACAAATTGGAAATTGCCCTTATTAATCATCCAGGAGTTGAAGTACTTGGGCTTCCTTTTGCTTTTAAACATATGAAACCGGGTGATGATTGGGTTGTTTACATGGTGAATGTCGAATTGACGATTCACCGCTTCGAAGCAAGTATTGATATACGCCCATTCTTCTCGTTTCTGATCCGAGAGCTTCTGCATGTTCTCTGGGTACTTCAACTTCATGCTACTGTCCGTTCTTTGCTCTTATCCATTCAAAATCCTTTTCTTCTATTAAAAAACCAAATGGACAGCGAATAGATTCTTCGTCCCAATGCCCCCCTTGGCAACCTGCTGTTGGCTCGTAAACCCCGCCACTTTTGATTAAAAAAACTGAATCCGCAAATGGAACAGGGAATGGTTCCCAAAACCGATACTTTCCATTTAATTTCTTGGCGAATAAGGTTCGCATTCCATAATAACTATACTTCATAACAGAAACCGTATCGTCAATATTTGGAAATGATCCTGCCCAGCCATCATAACTAGGATTCCTGGCTTTTATGCGAATATTTGTTATCTCATTTAACTTTTTCAATTTGCATTCCATCTCAAGTGTGTCTTGCGTCGAAAGATGAATGTAAACCATGCTTGTATCTCCAATATACCCGATGACTCTTATCTCAAACATTGAGCTTAAATTGGCAAATATCGAATCGACTGGAATTAAATAGGCCTTTGCCTGCAATTGGCTCTGAGTCATGAATGACATCATCACTACAAGTGCTGCAATCTGGAGTTTCATTATTTTTCTTTTCATTCTTCTGGCACAGGATTACTTAGCAAATCATACAAGGAACGATACATAGAATCGAAAGGATAAGAAAATCGAATTGAATGGAAGTTTTGTAAAGTGCAAGGATCTGCTTCTGGCTTATAGGCTTCAATAGACCAGGAACACCCGTCTAAATAATGTTTTTCTTCTAGGTTGAAAGTTGTCCAAAACTCAAGCTTTTTGAGCTCTTCCTGAATAGCCATCCAATGCTGGGTCGAAAGTTCAAAAAGCTCAATATTTCCTATCATTTTATACGAGCTTGACGTATCATTAAATTCTTTAAATACCACATTTACACCACCATTTCCCTTTTCTAAACGAACAATTTTCGTATATCTATACCCGCCAATACAATTCTGTTTAAATCGGATTGTTTCATATGCGGCCTTAACTAAAACAGGCTCGTCATAATTATATTTCATCCAATTTCCATAGCGCTCAATAATCAATGGATCCATGAGCAAGCTATCTGTCTTTTGAATTTCCGTCCGAACCTCCTCACGAAGCTCACAGGGATTTTCATTTTTGCTTTTGCAGCCAAACAGAGCTATGGATAGAAGACAGTAGTATAGGATACGTTGAGGCATAAAACGTAGGTAACTTTTTAATTTTTATTTAGGTTTCAAACTTGAAAACAGATTTTCACTCATTTTTTCCTTCTATAGATTCTTATCCCAATGATAAGCCCAAGTACAATGACTATAAATGGCCATACATTCGTCAGGGCTACAAAAAACCATACTAAGTTTTCCCAACCATTCCTAAAACCATTTTTAAATTTCCCTCCAAATCCCGATTCATTCGGCATGCTTTCATAAAAGGTCATGCTTAGCATGGAGTAGGAAACTCGGTCTTGCAAATACTTTAAACGTCCTTCTATCGATTCAATCTCTGTTCTTAGCTGTCCGATTTGAGCCTCAATCTCTAATATTTCAGTCACCGTCTTGGCTTGTTTAAGGAGGTCTATATAGCGTAGCTCAAGTTCCTTTTTCGTTTTTAGTCTTGATTGAACATCCAAGAATTCTTCTGTGACATCCTTCACACTAATTTCCTTGCTTTCGAAATGCTCAACTCCAGCTGTGGCCTCATTCAATAGCTTATCGAAATTAGCGGACGGCATTCTCAGCTCCAAGACATTACTCATTCGTGCTCCAGACTTGAACTCGCGGTCAGAGGAAACATAGCCCTTGTACTTTTCAACTGCTTCAAAAATTGTTTTCCTTGTTGCATTTAGGTCATTCGTTTCAAACTCAACCCGACCTTCCTTGATCAATTTCCGTTCTACAACTTCTTCTTCGGTTTTGTAATCCCTACTGACTTCAGGAGCATTCATGGACGCTTCCACGGGCTCTTTTGCCGCTTCATTATAACACCCATATACGCTGAGCAAAAGGACGAATCCTAAATATTTGACCATTAAATTCATCATCTATAATTTAGTTTGAACGAATTGA
>Ga0100378_1006085_pt1 | contig 10972 bp, 8 predicted proteins | sample CryGeymeta201502_FD_81535 | JGI IMG/M metagenome (GOLD analysis project Ga0100378, IMG submission 81535) | Groundwater microbial communities from Crystal Geyser aquifers in Utah, USA - Crystal Geyser metaG 2015-02 | ecosystem: Environmental > Aquatic > Deep subsurface > Groundwater | place: USA...
GGGATAAAAAATGAACTGTATGGAAAAAGTAAAGAGAGAGCAAGTGATTTGCTCTAACTAAGGCAGCTTCTGGCAAAGACTAAGGCAGTCAGATCAAACCGAGATTGATTTACTGATTATATATTTTTTTGTGTAAGCTAAGCAAATACCATCATTGACTCGTCCGATCTATAAGCTCCATTTTGATACCCAAATTGGGAGGAAATTTCATGCTCTTTATCAGTGCATTATCGACACGAGCCAGAATAATTTACTCCTGTCCAGGCCACACTTACAGCTTTTGGCTGCCTTTTCCTTTATGAGGTTTTTTTAGCTTAAAGTGCATTCCGTTGAACTATTGCTAGTTGAAATCTATCACAAACTTCTTGTTGCTCTTGGAATCTACTCCAACAGCCACATAAGCATATCCGCCCTGTTGGAGAAGAAGCTTCCAGGACAGCCACATCAATCCATTGTTGTACTCATTTTTCTTGTTTCCTCGAGCCTGCCTCAGGAAGACCCTGCGAAGTAGGTCAGGATACTTAGTGCGCTGTACAAGCTAAAGAGAGGTAAAACAGGAGGAGTATACAGATACAACCGTTTTTATGGGGATTTGTTGTGAAGAGCGAGTTGGGTCCACTTTGACGAAAAGAATATATGCTCCAGGATCTAAATTCTAGGTCAATAAAGCATCTTCTTCACTATATCGTAAAATACCGTTTACAAACCTCGGCCCATCATGTTATTGTTTAATCAACAACATCGTTGATCTGCAAGGCCCTTCCTCTTCATCCTCCTCCTGAGGAAATGACACATCAATTTCAGATTGGTGGAGCTCAAACGAGTATCTTCCTTACTTAAGAATGCGAACCTCATAAAGGCTACCATTTTTCTTGTTGACGAATAGTTGCTCGGAGTTGTAACTCGGTTTGGAGACTTGTAGTGAGTAGTGCACTTGTGAAAAATACCGACAAAATTGAAGGTAAGGCAAATAAAAGATCCCAGCATCACCACCAGGAGGTTTTCTCTCGAGCTCTTTCCTGTCGTGACTTACAAGTATTTTTGACCAGAAAGCTCGTGATTACTCTGATTTATTGATATCGAAGGGATTTTTGTTCCATGGATCGCGCATCTTGACGACTTTTTGATATTCACTTTCGGAATCTTCAAGCATGGCCGCACCAATCTAGGTAAATAAGAAAATACAAGGCTATAGGAATGGTTGGGTATCACCCATGTACTTTCCTCAATATCCTCTCTTGCATTACAGACCATTGAATATCCTGCAGTTGTGTATTCCATTATCCATCTCCATATCTTTTATCGATCTTAGCTTTTATCCTTGACGACGAAGAGATCAGCAGGAGCCAAGGTTAGAACTCTGAAAACTGCTGTTGGGGTTCCCACTACATATCCCACATTATACTGATTATGTTGGAATAGCTTCGATGGATCTTAGCCCAGGCCTTTTCCAGTATTAGCATCCAAAACTAATTTCTGTAAGGTTGGCAGAAAAATGGCTGGCCTTGTTCGTTGACAGGAATGAAATCATCTACCACTATTTCTTAGAGCTAACCATTGATGCGCATTAGCACCTTATATATTCCTGTCGGCGTGTACTCCTGCCCTTCAAACATGGTCTGAATTATCGATTCGTTTTATGCCAAGGCGGCCAAGGCCGAGAGAAAGTAGCAGTCACCCAGAGAACCTTGAATCACCTGAGATGGTTCTATCTTTTTTCCGATGAGAATGGGAGATGCTATCAGGTCTGATATTCTTATCCATTGACAGTGTTAGATTCCTTGGATTTCTCCCAGACTATACTCTTGGGCAGGAAATTAATGATCTATGAACTTTTTATTATCTTTCTTCAAATCGCTGAAGACTTCTTCATATTGTGATTTTTTAATTTTACGGATTGAGGTGCGATCACTGGTGAGCTCATTTTGACTGAGATCCTTAACTGACCCTCTGAAATCTTTCCCGGTGGTTCGCGAGATCTCGTAGCCGATACCTGACTGATATTCTTGGCAGCATTTGAATAAAAACATGAATGGGTATATTCTGTTATAGTCAGCACTACAATCTTATATTTGCAATATCCACTACTGGTATCAATAAAATTATATGAAACAAAGCTCATCTTCTCCTACCTTAGTCAGTGTGATTTGTTGAATAGTGGGTTGAGTGTCCTGTTGCTCTACGAGAACCATCCTCCTGGCGTTAGAAGTAATATCCTTCAAACAGGCTTTGAGTTTCCCTGTCTCGGAGCATCAGCATCGTCTCCTCTTGATTATCGACGATGGTGTCCTCACTAATCTGTTCCTTGTATGATTCATAGTCCTCCTCGATGCTCTTTATAAATCAACACTTACAATTGGGCGGAAGGGAGCTCTAAGTTTTTTTGACAGCATTTTTTACCACTCGACATCTTGCAGCCAAGGGTGTTCTTTGAGTTATTCGATTCCTCCTGCTCCAAGTCTTGCATTAGGATTTCTCAATAATAGCTAAATTAATCTTGGCTTACTTTATTGATAAAATCGATGGCATGGGGAGACCATTTATATGGCAGCTAGTCGATTCTCACCTGAGCTTGCTTGGCCAGCATGTTTTATTTGATTTACCTCCTATCTTTCCCAAGGTAGGGCCTTCTACCCAACATGAATTCGTAGCCCATAACTCCCAGCGCAAAGTAATCGGTTGCAAATGAGTGGTCCTTTCTGCACATCACCTCTGGAGCCATGTATCCAGGTGTTCCGCTCGTATCGTTCGAGTTATTTTGCCTGTGTTAACGAGAGATGCCGAGATCAGTAATTCTCAAGTATCCATCAGCATCAAGGACCAAATTTTAAGGCTTCATATCCCGATGAATGATGTTGTTCTTATGGATGTACTCGAGTCCAATGATCATGTTGGCCATGAAAAACTTACTCTAGCGTTCATTGAAAACCCTTTTGTTTCCCAAGTGATATCTCAGATCCCCTCCATCGAGGTAGTCCATGATCAAGAATAGATTCTATCTATCCTGAAAAGCACAGCGGATGTTTACCAAAAAAGGATGGCTCAGTTTTGAAAGAAAATGTTTTTAATTCATGACAGAAGTCACCGACTTCTTGTTGATGACCTTTACTTTGCTCATTTACTTCATCGCATAAACTGCCTTTGTCTTTCTGCTCTCCACCTTCCACACCTTCCCAAATCCACCCTTCCCAATCGGATAAAGAACATTGAAATTTTTGCGACTGATTTAGGCTTTCTTCTCAGGAGAGGATACGGATGGAACATTGTACTTGCCACTTTTTTTCCTGGTGAGAGTGATCTCATTCATCTGAAAGAAGGTTTCTCGATCTCGGCGATCTAAAGTGGGTGATTCGTATCCATTCAACTAGCGAGAAGCATTCCGAGGCTAACTCAGCTTCATTGACATGTTATACCTATATGAGGAGTGACTTACACTGATACTCTAGGATTTTGGAATATTACTGAATTTTTATCCTCAGCAATGTGTCCTAAGCCGAAACTACCCCCACGCCGATGCATGTGCAGACGAGAAGGTGAAGGAGATTTGGGTTCTTAGGCTTCTTTGTAATGTTTTCGAGGGGAACGAGTTGTGAGGATGGGAGAGCGTTCGAGGAAGTTTTCATAGAATGATTTTTTATGCTAGGGGTTAAGGTGACTTTGGTAGGCCGTTTGTGCAAAGATAGACATATTCTTGCTGCCACGAAGCTTTTGGAGATCCCTGATGTTAGACATGATAATTTTATTTGATTTATATAGTAACCAATCTACTCAAACATCATCCGATATCACACTGACTTCCTTTTCCTGCCAGCAGCCATCCTAAAATGTTCGGAAAAAATCAAGTTGTGACAAAAGAGACTGTTAGGGGTAATAATCAAATACGAAATGAAAATAAATTGTATCAGGCACATCTCCGATGACATTCTGAAGGAAAACCAGGAGCTCAAGAACACTATCATCCAGACCAAACTTACCCTCAAAAGTAATATCTCGACTTAAACCAGATTATTAAACAGAAATTCTCAACTTCCTCAAATCCACAAATGTCAACTCACCCATCCTCGATACTCCCCTCGATACTCTCAAGTTGTTCATCAAGCACGTCACCGCATAAATCGAAAAGCATGAAGCTAACAGCGAAAGAAATCAAGAAAACAGCAAATTGCTAGCAATTGCAAATCAAAAGGTCAATGAGCTGAGTGAAGAGCTCAAACACAGGAAAAATGAAGAAGAGTTCAGATAGAAAAAATGGCGTCAAGGACTCTTAGCAGCAGAGAACCTTTAGTCTGAGATGAAACAGTAGATTGAACAATTGAAGCTGTAGAATGAGGAAGTAAAGAAGGAAGTTGAGCTGACAGTTGAAAGACATAAGATAGAGAGCCTTCTTTTTGTTGAAAATAAAAGAAAGGAGCTGGAGGACACCAGACTATATTATCACAACAAAATGATGGCATAGAGAGATCGCTTGTAAGAAGAGCATGTTCTGGCATATCGTAAAATCAAACAGGATATGCAAGCCCTAGAAAAGAAAAATAAAGATCTGGAGAAGACCATTGTGAAGCTGGTCAGCAACATCAAACTGGAATAATCCGAGATCCAAATTCTGCAGGAGCTTATAGCTACTTTGCAGGAGTCACTCAAAGCCAGCCAATCGATTTAAAGTATGCGGGACTAGATTTTCTATCTTAAAAGGCAACTTATATTGGCAGAAAAACAGCGAATTGAATCTTAATCAAAGCTAACTGAGTGTTAAATAAAGAAATAGAACTATTTGAGCCAAATATAGAGACAAAAATTAGAGCACCACTAATTTGAGAGCCGACTGAGCAAAAGAATCAAAGAGGTGGAGCAGTCATAGAAAGACAAGGAGGCGATGGAGGACTACTACAACAATAAATGGAACCAGTAGTTCAGTAAAGTAAGGCAAAACTTGGAAAGACAGTACAACACCAAACTTGATCATGCTTTAAGATAGTATAACAAGAAGGTTGAGGAGTGCGATCAGAGGATGAGGGAAAATGACTTAGCTACTGAAAAGTTTAGAAAAAGAAACAAATAATTAGAGGTCATTTTTGAGAACGACAAAAGCACAAAAGCCTAGCTCAAGAAAATGCTTAACTAGGAAAGAAGCAAGCTGTAGGAAAAACAAGCATAGCTAGAAGAGAGCTGGATGATGAGTAGGTAATAATTAATCAGTTCAAAGGACAAGTTCGATCAACAATAGTTTAAACTAAATGAAGAATTAATCAAGTTATAAAAATAACTTATCAGTAGAGAGAAAAAATATGAAATCATTACCAACTAATTCAACAGTGAGCTGCATCGTTTGGTGAGTGAAGCAAAAACTGAAGTCACTCTACAAATGAAAGATAAAATATTTAAACTGTAGCAAGAAAAATCGCATGCTTCAGAGGTGCACTCACTATAAATCAAAAGATTGTCAGAAGATCAATAGATCTTGCTGAAAAGACTGAAAACCATAAAAGATGAGATTAACCAAGAGTGTGATAGGAAAATAGAGGCACTGAACTGCTTAAACGAGTCAAAGATCAAAGCAAAAGAGGAATAGGCATCAAATAAGGTAGAGAAAGCTCATAATAAGCAAAAAGAGGTTGAGCTTAAGCTATCCAACCAGAAAAAGTAGTTTGATGATGAAAAAAACCATTTGATGCGAGAAATGCTCCGATTCGAAAGATAGAGTGCCTCTTTAGTAAAAATCAATGATAGTTTGGAAAAGTAATTAGGTTATGAGTAAGGCAACAAAGCAGTCCTCAGAAAGGAGAAAAAAATATTATAAGAAGAAATGCATAAAATGCATAAAATTATCAAAGATAAAGATTAAGAGGTTCGAGAGTCAAAAAAATATGCATAGCAGGCATTTCTCGACATGAAGGTCTATAAGGACCAACAAGTTCATTGGGAGGGGTAGCTAACTCGATTAAAGGATTAGCTTAGAAGTGATTTTGAAAAACTTAAAGCCATAGCAAAGGAGCAGTAGAAGAGGTACAAATCAAAAATATGGTACCTGGAATAAAAATTGAAAAATCCAGTGATGACTCAAAAGAACTACCAGAAGCTTCAGACCCTTCAGAATCAAAAGGAGGAACTGAAAGTGCTAGTCGACCAAAAGTAAGCCTAAAATATCGCTTTGAGCCAGGTCAAGGATTATTTTTAGGTCAGGTTCATGGAGAGTGAGTCTAAGAAGAGCGAAGGCTAGATAAAAAATAAGATAATTTACAATAGAAAGTTTAGCCACTCGCGAAAGCAGAGCTGTAATGTGAGGCCACAGACTAACAGATACACGGAGGATTGTAAGAATGTTTAGTAGATGAAAAAATACATTACTCAGCACCAAAAGAGGCAGAACTGGGCTGCAGGAGGTCGCAACAAATACGGTGACCACTCCTTTTTCGAAAGAATGAAAACTAATCCTTGTTGATCATATCTATTTCTAGTTCTTGAAATTTATCATCCAAAAGCGCATTATAACTATTATTTACAATACTAATATGAGAAGAGTGAAGACTGTTGCAGATAGAGACCACTCCATCAACTCGGAAACAAAGCGGAGGCTGACCAGGGGAGAATACAAGAAAAGCAAAATGGATAAACTACGACTTAAATTTAATAGTGCTTTCAGACAGATCCAGTGGCTAAAGTAGGAGAACCTCACTGACTATTAAAGACTCAACTAAATGAAAGTCAATAGTGAAAGAATGGCTAGATTGGCTGTCGCAAGCATAGAAAAAGCCAAATTAATTTGTACAGAAACAGGCGGTAAAAGATGCAGCCTTCCAGCCGCAGCATAATGCGTCTAATTTGAAAAAACTGCGAAATCGGGAACATGTGATATTCAAATAATATCAGACAATATTAACTTCAATGCTTCTGCTCTTCCTCAAGAATAGCCTCAGAATGATTAACAAAATGCTCCCAGCTAAATTTCCAAAAGATTGAAGAATAAATCCAGCTAATCATTTTCAAGAGTAAACAGATTCCAGCTCTAAGTGAGACATAGTCAGATCAACACAATATTGAGATAGCCCAAAAAACAGGCAGCGGTATTGGCAACAAAGAAAAGCAAGCAGGGGAATAACAAGGTCAAGTAGCAGTCGATGCTGCCATACATATGCAGCTTAATATTTTCGATATTCATGCTCTATGGAATCTCTCAATGAAGATATATAGCATCTCATTTAATTAACCGTTTTATTTTAAATTTTGATAACTCAAAAACAATATTAATCGCTCAGAGGTTATATTTTATTTTGATTTATCCAGATTTTTCCCCTATTTCTTTGATAATGTAGGCACGATTCTGCTTCAGTCCTCTTCTTAAGTCCTCCCCATATTATTCAGCTATCTTTACAAGTAGTTTTTCTAATTTATGCAAAATATTGTCGCCTCCGTCATTGAACCAAGATTTAATGGCTATTCCGTTATCGGGGTTCATTCTGAAGTTAGCCTCCAGGTTATCGACTATGAGAGTCGATTTCAGGGGACGACCCAACATTGATAAGTCCTAAGTATTATATTATGTACTTTGACAGACTCCCCCTCAAGAAAAGTAAGATGGTTTCGATAGAGTCGATGCTTCACATTGCCTTCTTTGTCTAGCTAGTTGATGATCTCATCAGCGTACTCTTTGGTTCCAGCTGTGAAGATAGTCACTTAGTAGAGCTATTTCATTCGCTTTATGAACTATTCAGCATGAGGCCTCACATGGTACTCCTCTTTGTCGACATCAAAGTGAATCAGTGTCTAGTCCAAGTCCAAAATTAAGTGTCGATTGTGATGTGGAAGGGAAGGGGGAAGGAAAGGATACGAAGGCATCTTTAATATTTCCCACTTCAAAGTTTTGTCTAAAAAAGCGATGAACTAGAATGAGCGCACGTTGCTTGAAGAAACCAGAAGAGATTGAAAGAGTTAGCAGTAGGGCATTTTGGATTTTGAAAATCTAAATAATTTGATTCTTACATTGCCTCTAATAAGCTTTTGACCTGTTGATTATTCTTATTTACTAATTGCCCCCGATTTTCAACGGCAAAAACTACCTCCTTTTAGCTTCTAAATATACTATTTGCTACCTTTTGCTGCCTTCATGCTAAGATAGTTTATGAGGGTAATGCTTTTTCAGATCTTTCTAATGAACTCCAAACATCTAGGTTACTTAATATCATACCCCAGCAATAATGATCTGACTATCAAGCAAGTGAGTGAAAATAGGTACTAAAGCTCTCGACGCCATCGAAAGAAGGATATAATGAGCGATCAGGTAGAAAGAAAGGCGACAAAGAATTAAGTGAGTTCTGAAATAACTTTGATGATTCTATTGAAGAAGCTGATTAATGATTTTCTCGTGCTTGGCTTTTTCGGAGACAATATAGACCTATGGAAAATCGAGGTTAGTCGGAAACCTTATTGTCTATCTTAAGAAGAAGGTACTTTTCTGAGAGTTTCAATCATGAGGGTTAGATAACTAATCTCGGCCTTTTAAAGTTTGCCCTCCTCATGCCTTGTTTTCACTTGCTTAGCATGCTGATTTTTAACTTTTTCTACATGAGCATCTTCCTCATTCAAATACTAACAAAACAAATCTTCATTTTTATTGACTCTTTCTAGTGTGGGTTTCCTCTACCCTTTAGTTGCCTTCTATTATGTTGAACCCTTTTTCTATCTCGCAGTTTTAATAGATTCTTTTTTCTATCTCGTATTTTTAACAGGTTACCATCCGGAAACAAATGAATCTGTTTCAAGTCCGCAATAATTTTTCATGCCCTTCCTCGGCTCAGTTTCTTACTTTTGGAGACTACCCAGTTTGTACCTTATTTTATTCAAATTTTCGCTTGAGGATACTTTGTTACATTCTTAGATGGGGGTACATTGATTAATCTTGACAATCTCTTCGAAGTTAGATTTTTTCCTTGTCCCATAGTGGCTCCTTCCTGTTTATTGCCCTCTCACAAGGCCACGTTTCAAGATTTATTGCCATTTGTCTTCTGTCACCTTAATGGTCTTTATGCTTCCTTGCATTTTGGTAGGAGTCTCATTTTTTTATGTTTTGGAATACTTTACAGATATTTTTTTGCTGATCTGACCTCCTCTGTGCTTACTTTGTTTTTATTCAAGCTTTTTGCTTACCATCTATCTTTATTGAGAGAAGATATTTTTCTTAGGCTTTTTCTCGTCTGAACTATAGAAACGAGGGAGCTACAGATCATGATGCTTATTTTTGGAAGGTGTGGCTTTCAGAAAGGAGTGTTTTCGAGTCATATTTCTTTCGATTTGAGAATGAAGAGAGTCTTGCATTATTAAATTACAGGTCTATTAAACTTATTGGAGTAACTTAGTGAATCAATTAATGAAATACAGTATTGAATATGTTATTAAGTTATGTGCTTCAGTTTTCTCTCTATGAGCAGTTATCTTCTTCGATGGCACTGCCACTCCACCCATGAAACTACTTCGTCGACCTTTCGTCACGAATTTATTCTCCCCCGAATGAGCTACAGTTTCTTTTAATGTACTCGCTATTGGGTTCTTTGGTCGCATCTCTCATACTTCCTCGAATGTTGAAGGGGCTAGAGTGGAGGCCTTCGAAATTATGTTCCCTGAAACCTCTTTCGAGCACAATGGACTCTTGCTCTGATTTACTTTAGCTATTATTGAAAGTTTTGACAGTGACAGCATAATCTCCTATTCTCTTTCTGGAATGAATCTTATTTTTTGGGTGCTACTCACATTCATCGAGAGCCTCAATACTATCCATGTTCTATTCATCATCTTCTTCTTGATTTTTATCGATGGCTTTCTGAATGCTGATATCTTTTCCTATTCTTGAATCAATCCTGATTTCTGAGCTGCTAAGAATTTTCGCTTCATTTTGGAATCGAGGAGGACTCATATTAGTATTATTTTTCCATTGGTAAGGGTTGCACATAATTTTATTGTAAGACACTATGTTGCTCGAAGGTTATTCGCTCTCATTAAAGCTGTTCACGGGTCCATATATATTGCGTAGTTTTGCTGTCATAAAGGAGTCATCTATTACCTCTTTGCTGCTAATATAAGCACCAACGAACTCCGGGATGTGCTAATTATTCTTGGTTTCAGTAATCGCAGGTATTGATGGAGGTAGACTCATTTGTGTTTTAATACCACTGTTGAGGCTCAGCTTGAGTCTTTTGGAGTTGAACAGGTCATTTCGATTCATGGAGTTTGGACTCGTGATATTCGTTGATGGCTTTATGGAAGATTTCAGTTGATCCACTCTAATCGATTCTTAGCGAGGGCTCACTTTATGATTTTAAGTAGTGATTCGTTGTTTTCCTATTTTATTCTTTTGGGAAACCATGTTGTAATATTGTTCAGGCACTCCAGTGTGTGTCTTAATCCTCTGTTTTTTCTCTGAAAAAAATACTTTTCTTGACTTATCTACCCCATTTCTTTTTGGCGTTTCAGATTGCAATACATGAAAAGCTTTTGAGTTTCCCAGACTGAGAGATATTTTTCTTCCGGATGATTGCCTTGATTCTTTGTTATCAACCACTGCATGTTTATTTTCATTCTTCTCCCCTAGATTTGACTTTGATAATCCCTAATGGTATAGCCTGCTTTCCTGATAAACCTAGTGCTGCTAACTATTGTCTATTTCCTGTTGGTCCATACAAAAAGGAAAAGTCATACCTCCGCATACACCAAGAGTCTTCGGTGATGATTGGTTATTCTTTTGATGGTTTAATTTGTTGGCTGATCCTTTGGGAGTAGCATAGTGCAGGGTTCCACCGATGCCTGGATAGTTGTTGAGGGTCAACTGCATTATTTGGCAAGTTCTAGCGATTAATCAATCAATAAATTATTGGAAAGTTTCTTTTCAAAATAAAATCAAACAAAGTAGCTTAAGACCTTCAATGTAAAAGATATTCTATCTTCAAGGAAAAATAAGATCAATATTTAAAAACTCCAGTATTCA
>Ga0100378_1006086_pt1 | contig 10971 bp, 7 predicted proteins | sample CryGeymeta201502_FD_81535 | JGI IMG/M metagenome (GOLD analysis project Ga0100378, IMG submission 81535) | Groundwater microbial communities from Crystal Geyser aquifers in Utah, USA - Crystal Geyser metaG 2015-02 | ecosystem: Environmental > Aquatic > Deep subsurface > Groundwater | place: USA...
ATAATAACTTGATCTGCTTCTCTATAAATATTAAAAAATCCAGATCCCATTTCACCTGTAGCTATTTCCGAAGCTGTCTTTGTACTGAGAAATGGAATCATCATTGATAATAAACCTTCATCCGGAATTCCGACATAATCAGTTATACTTAACATAATAGTATTATCATAATCTTGTACCATTTCTAATTTAATATCTATGTTTGTGTTAGATATTTTTGAGATTCGAATAGCATCTATTGAATTTTGAATTGTTTCGGTTAACATAGCTTCTATATAAGGTTTATTAGTTCCCTCGTTAACAGCTATTTCGATAATTTGTAATGGTATTTTACTATATGGGTATTCCGATATTAGTTCGAAATAATCTGAAAAATGAGAAGAATCTACATCTTTCTTGAAAACATATTCAATCAATTTCGTATTTGTAAATTCATACCCAATTTCAAAGATAGAAAGTTTATTATCTCGATACGAATCATATAAAATATAAGGTATATCGTTTATATTAGTTAATCTATCCAAATATATTGTAATAGCATTAATCATGAATTTTAAATATTTAGAGTTAATGATATGTCCCGTTTTTCTATCATCTGTATATATTCCTTGATATATATATTCGTCAAATCTCTCTCCGAAATATTTTAAACTTGTATCTTTGATATAAACTATCAAACTTGGAATTAAATCGATATGATTACTTAATTTCTCTAATGAATTCTTTGTGATATATAGCGCTAGAATAACAAATAAATAAAATAAATATACCTCCAATTGATCGGTAGACTCAATTAATTTATCTAATAAACATATGGCCAGAAACTCAATTGAGATATTATCTATTTTTGAGATATCTTTGTTAAATATTCTATTCGGTTCAGTGGCTACAAAATATGTATCATATATTTTATTATAGTATATTAATGGATCTAGCAAATTTAAAATTCCCGGTACTGAATAAAATCTACCTGATAGTTTTTTCCTTGTTATATTATTCATCAATTGTTGTGAAAATTTTAATATATTTTTTGCATTATTAGTTGTATCAAGATGTAGATCTTCAATAAATGCGTAAGATATATTATATTCGAACAATTTTTTCAATGACCGAATCGCAAAATTATCTTTTGCAAATGACTTTAAACTATAATTTACCACAAGGGATAAACCGACCGCTTTATTGAATGGAGGAATCTTCAATCTATTCGATCCGGACCCGTAAGTATCTTTTTTTACACTATTGATATTAATCCAATAATATAAATTAACTGCATATTTTATAGCGTATGAAACTCCATTGATGTCTTGAGCAAATTTAAAACCGTCAATTAATCTCGACAGTTGATCCAATAATTTTTCATGTTCATCTTGCGCAATTATTTTATTTTCTTCTAATTGAACCTTAATTCGAAGTTTTTCCTTTTTCGTTTTAGCTTCGAGCAACAATTTCTCTAATCTATTTATATTATTAATTAATGTAGACGTAGGTGGATCAATACTAAAATAATTACGTGCTGCATCAAATTTCAGAAATAAAGAATATACAAATGGTCTTAATTTTGGGTCCAAATCTAATATTAATTGATTGTATCTATCATTATTGGACTGTGAGTACATATTATCAATTGTATATAATTTATCATCATTATACATTAACGGAATATTACTGATCCATTCCTTAGTTTTACTAATAAATTCCGTATCAATTAATAATAATCTTGTTGTTCCAAAATTAGTAATCGGGTAATTTTCATCTTCAACTAGTTTCATAAAACTAACATTCTTACCGAAATATAAGTCATCACGCCATACATCTAATTGTAATAAATAATTCTCAATTTCTATAACATCGGTGTAATCATTCAAAATGAATATTCTTTCATTTCCCAACCATGTATTTTCTATATTTCTATATATTGATTCGTATTTATAACTGACATATATTTTCCCATATTTTTTGATCTCCGAAGCAATTCTATCTAATACTTTTATTATAACACTTTTAATAATAGATTGCTGTGTGTACATAGAATAATTGTTTAATGCTAATTTTAATGCATATATATTATAATATATATTAATACTATCATCAACTAATTTATTTAGATTTTTTTCAAGCATACTAATATCAGAATCTCTTGATATTAGTATATCATCTCTTGTTACTGGAATTCGTGTCGATATAGGAAGATCTATGAATATATGATATTTTTCAATGCTATTGGTTTTAAATTCTAAATTTACCACACCTATGTTACCAACTAGAATTGTAAATAAATTTTTATCTGAACTTTCAATTCGTGTTTTCGGGCCAGCTATTATATCTCTTGTAATTCTATTACTCATACTTATTGTTTTAGTCGAAATACTAGGAACCAATAAACTTGTTAATAATGTGTCTAATGAAATACCCGTAGCGTAATCAGAAACTCTAATTAAATCAGAATTTAAAATTATATCAATATGATCATCTGTTTTGACTTTTGTTTTGTTAATGATGTGATATGAATTGTTTTCGAAAATATCTAAATTAACACTATCGATTTCGCTTAATTTTGTTTCAATTTGATTTCTAAATTTAGGAACCGATTCTTCCCATGAATCACCATTTGCGTTTAAACTTATAGTTGTACCTCTACGATCCATATAATTTGTATTAATATTCAGATTAAATAATAGATTTCCTCCAATTTCTTTAATATAAACAGTCCATTCGCATTCTCTACCACTGACGTCTAAATATTTAGACGTTATTCTAACATCTCTATCAGGATGATCTATTAACCAATATAAAAATGAGAAAAATCCCATTCCAAATTTCCCTACTTTTTCATCCGTCAGTGTATAAGAATCTATACTATTAACTATAATTTCTAATATACTTTGTTCTGGTTCAGAAAAAATTCTTGTTGCAGCAATTCTAACCAGAGATTTAGATATTTTTGAACCAATTTGAGTACATGATACATTTTTGTTTAATATATCGTTGTATTCATACCCATATCTAATAATACTACATATTAGATAAGATACATCGTACCAATTCGACATATCGAATTGAGGAAAATTATCACAAGTCGCCATTTATATTCATATATTTTAATTGGATATAAAATTGATAATTATATTATATTTGATAATTATATTATATTTGAGATATAATTATCAAGTGCAAACAAATCTACATCAAACATGTTTCCAAGAAAAGAAGGAAAAGCGAAATATTATCGAGTTTTTGTGAATGAAGAAGTTGACAATTCAACTTTCGGAGTCGAAAAGGACGATTACAGCGAACGTGTGTTGAAAGAGTGTCAAAGATTAGATTACGACCTTGTATATGGTGATTGTGTTCGAGTAGGAAAAAGCGAGTATCGTAATGACGGTATTATGATATATGATGGAGAAAAGATGGTTCATCTTGAATATAGAGATGGACTAGCTGATTATGGGTTTATACCAAAGGAATTTACAGTGTTTAAACATAACAAGACTGATGAATACGTACCGCCAGGATATTATCTAGATTTTTATGCTGGTGTAAATAATTTCCATCCAGACACATTTCTAAATCGTGAATTCAAAGAAGAAAAGAAGTTGTTGGCTAAAGATATAATTACACTCAGCGTGTGGGGTGATGATGACGAATATTATTATGTTAAGATCAACGATGACGCCAGTATTATATCATCTACTGATCTTGAAGTCTCGTTTCTCAACAAATTCATTCACAGTGGAATGATCGTAACAACTATTGTATTTCCTGAAATAGCTGATAATGTTTATCTAATCGAAATCAACGAGAATGAAAAGAAAGAAGTAGAAAGTATATAAATCAATAAACGAATAAATATTTATACTCAAAGAGTATAAATATTCAAAGTTATAAGATAAAAAAAATGAATTATTAAGATATATAGACTTATATTATAAGTCTATATAATCCAGTAACTTAACTACTAACAAACATGTTTCCCAGAAAAGAAGGAAAAGCGAAATATTATCGAGTTTTTGAGAATGAAGAAGTTGATGATTCAACTTTCGGAATTACAATTGATCATGGTGAAAGAGTACTACTAGAATGTAAGAGATTAGGTTACGATTTAGTTTACGGTGATTGTGTTAAAGTAGGTAATTCTAATTTTACTAGAAGAGGTATTATGATGTATAATGGAGAAAAGATGATTCATCTTGAATATGATGAAGGTGATTATAATCGAGGTTTGTTAATTCCTAAGGAATTTACTGTAATCAAACACGAAAGGACTTCAGATTATATACCACCTAAATACTATGTTAATTTCTTTTCAGGAGTTTTTAACTTTCCGTCCGAAATTTTTCAGAATAAAGAATTTACCGAAGATAAAGTATTCAAATCAAAAAACATACCTATATTAAGAGAGGTAGGAGATGAAGAATATTATTATATCAAAATCGAAAATAATATTGTAATTGCATGTGAAACTACATGTATTGATATAACACTTCTGAACAAACTTATACACAGCGGAATAACAATATCAACTACAAGCTTTGATGAAGTAGATGATTTATATCATGTTATGTTCACCAAAGAAGAAATGAAGAAAATAGAAGACAATTAGATAACTTATAGTAAATATATATACTTTAGAGGTATATATATTTGAATAAAACAGACACGATGGATATCTACGTGATTTTTAGAACATTCGGTGAAGGTGATCATTGTGTTTGTTTTTCCATGGAAACAATAGTTAGAACAAAAGCTGAAGTAAAAGATTGGACATCTAACTATTTAAAATCTAAAGGTACATCTTTTTTATCCTTAATTTCCGTTATTTCCGATAAGATGACAAAAGAAAACAATTTTACATTATTCGGAAAAAGGGAAGAATTTGAGGGTGAGGAATTAGGATGGGGTGATTTTGGTGGATTCATAGTTGAAAAGTGGACTGTATAATATAATATATATCTTAATCAAGATACATATTATTTGCTGGAAAAGAAATGAATATTTATCTTGAAGAAACAGAAGGATTTGAAATTTAGTTTCTGCTGTATAGAATTTAACACATATCGATATACCGGTTTGATTTTGTGAATCTTTTCCAAGATTCTGTTTTCAATATTGTTGTCGCTAATTTATATTAAGTATAATTGTACGAATTTAAACTTCTATTTCGATTATACAGATGTATACAAAAATGATAATATAAATATATATCTATATGAAACAAAAACTCAAAGATACGATGCAGAGTATTGAATTTGGTTTGTGGGAGATATGGTTTAAAATTCAACCTATTTTAGGAGCGGATTTTCAATTCACTACGTTAGAAGAATTACATTATTTATTAGTCAATAGGCAGATTAGAATTGACTCAAAACCAAATAGTTATACTATAGTAATTCATAATAATCACATTAAAATAATAAATATTGAGAAGCTTTATATCAGTTCATGGCCAGTTAAAGAATTTTACTATGTATCATACATTACTTATCCAGAGATTTTATCGGCGGGTGATTTTCAATTCTTGGATGAATTTTCCTCCTTTTTGTATAAACTTGCCGCCTGGTGTAAAATGAAATCTACACGACTCACTTCAAATGAAGTATCTGAATTAAATAGAGAATTAACTAAATTACAGGAGGATAATGGAAATTTTATTCAAAATATCGATAAAATATACGATGTATTAAACAGAATAGATAATTTACCTAATATGAGTGAAAAGGTTCGTATTTACGATCAATATATTAAATTGTCGAGAGATATAGAAATGAAAGAAGAAGAAATTAGATCTAAATTAGAAATATGCCAAGAAATTTATGATTATTGGCATCCTAAAATGAATAGTATAAAAGAATTGAACGAGAATCTTACAAACATTAGAGACAATATTGGAATTATGGAAGATTTAGATGGAGCTCTAGATAGATCAGTATCTATATCTCAGTCAATGACCGAAATGTCAAAATCGGTTCAAAATTTAGAGAAAAATGAAGACAAACTTAGATCTCTTGATGAATTAGTCAAAGAAATCAACACTTTAATGGGAAAATATAACGATGTTCGTGATTTGTTCAAAGAATTAGGGCAATACTGTCCAATATGTTTGGATAACACACCAGATTCTATTACAAATTGTTGTGAACAGAGAATTTGTCAATCATGCATTCTGATATGGAAATCAAAAAATAATACATGTCCCTTATGTAGAACTGAAAATGTCAAAATTAATTCTACAGATAAAGTTTAATTTATATATAAGATGAATATATAAATTACAATTCATAATCAAATGATTGCGAATACAATAAATTTCCATTCTGATTGAAAATAATAGCCATCAATTTTATACCACCATTATCCTTGATTTTGACAAAAACATTATCTACTATTCTTTTTCTTAATGATTTGATTTTATCAAATATCGTAGTTTCATTATTAGGTGATGGATAAGACGGACTACTATACATAGTAATTATTTGGTATCCACCGCGACCATCGATTTCATTATTTATTTCATAAGGAAAATCATTATGTTTGTTATACACTTCAATTAATTCATCGGATAACTGACCTTGTGTATATCGATTATATGATTTTCCTTTGTCATGTGCTACAGCAACTAAACCTGATGATAATATTTCAGTTATACTACCTAATTTATTTCCATCAGAATAAATACCATATGAAGCAAATCTAGCACAATGTGCATCACCCGTCAATATGAAAACGTTTTTAGCTTGAAATATTAGATCTATAATTTCTCTTTGTTGAACGGGATATCCATACCATGAATCATCTGTGTTTTGAGATAGAAAAGGAACAGATGATACTATGAATTTAACCCAATCTATTTTAGATCTATCATGAATCCAATCTATGAGAGCTTTCATTTGATATTCTTCTATCATTTTACCTATTTTTTCATTACGATGTGTTCTTGTATCCATAACGAAAAATGTAGCACATTTTCCATCTCCAGGTAATTTTTCGATATCGAAAGTATACCATAAATTTCCGTCTAATGGTAAATTTTCAGGACCGTGCATATATTGATATCTACTATATGCAATTAATCCATCTTTGAATGTTTCAGGATGTTTCAATCTATCCTTCTTACATGTATTATTATGTTGAATATCATGATCGTCACACATATGATATATAGGTATGGATGCGTATAAATTTCTATGATAAATCATATTATATACTTTACGGTACAATTTGCATTTAGATTTTAAAGATTTGTAACTTATATATCCGAATGGATCAAAATAAACTTGATCTCCTATACTCAAGAAAAAATCGGGTTTTTGTCTCTCAATGGCAGAATATATAACATCTGAATTGGTCCCTGTGTCGTATAATGTTAATCCCATTAATTTGGTATAACGTCTACATGAACCGAAACAAAAAGAAAAAGTATTGTTACCGTTAATTGTAATTTCACCGACATAAGAATTATTCCAATTATAACTATATATGTTTTGTATATCTCCTATCGGAAGTTCAAAATATCCTATTTGATATTTATATACATTCTTTTCCATATCAATCAAGTTAAATAAAACTATCCAATCATTTTGTTTTTCTGCTTCTTCAATATAAAATCCGTCTTCTATTTGAAGTATACAATATACTATATTAGTAGATATAGTTGGTTTATTAGCTCTAACCCATATATTAACATCTCTAGGTGATTCTAATCCAAATATAATAGGACCACATGTTGGATAATTAACTTGTAAAACCTCCATTAAATAGTAAAATATGTAGTTATTTTATCACAAAAAATAATACTTACATTAGATTGTACATATATGTGTTTTATACATATATATGTATATTGAAATAAAAATAAAGATTAGTTAGAGAGTTAAATGGTTCGATGGAAGAGATAAGAAATTCGGTGGTCGTGAGGCAAGAAATTAAGACCTGATGGATTTTCACATGAACATTTTTGACATTTCACAGGTTCATATTTCATCTTTTCTCTAAGTAGAAGAGAGAATGTTTTCTTTTCTGCTTCGGAGAATTGCAAAACACCGTATCTTGATGATTTCTTCATTTCATCAGGAATTCTGAAACATCTCAAATCAAAATCCAAAGCGCGAAACGAGTATACGTGTTCGACTTTGTTTTCATTGTGTTTCTTGTTTTCCTCAAGAAGGAAGTAAATTCTCAGATGAGTTGGTGCTGGTTTCTTCCAAGAAGTCATTTCCCACAAATCCTCCTCAATCAACATACGCCAGTATGGCTCGAATTGATCAGCGGAAATTTTGTCAGGAACCATATAACGATCAGGGTTGAATGTTGGAAACACATCTTTCTCCATGTTCAAGATAAAAGAAGGACCATTATCAGGTGCTAATTCAGCAAGTTCACACCACGGCTTCAGGTTCTGAAATTCAGTGGTCTTTTTGACTTTGGATTCGTGGATAGCCAATTGGTAAGACGAAAAAGTATTAGTCAAAGACATGATGAAAGATAATAGGTAAGGTAGGGTAGGATAAGGTAAAGGTAGGATGGTATAACAGGGTATAACAGGGTATAGGATGTTATATCATCAAAAATAATAAATAAATCAATTTTTTCCAAAGGGAATTATATTAAAACGTGGAATTTGGGTGGATTGTGTATTATTATACAACACATTATTATTTGGATTAGGGTTTGTAAAAGTAAATTGAGGTAATATCATTGGTTTAGATGGTGATCTATTTCGAGGTTTTGGTAAATTTTGAGTATGTAACAGAAATTCATCCATATGATGTGACATGTCATATTGAGAGGATATTTCTCTGCCGTATTGAATTAGAAAAGATAGTTGTTGATCTAGATTAAGATATTCAGGATCGACAGGTTCAATTTTAAATTCATCTCTACAATTCATATAATTCAAACTATTTATATCATATTTCCATCCCAGATTATCTATAGATCCGTATTTTTTTATCATACTATATGCAGTTTTGAGACCTACTCCTTTAATTCCATCATTGTAATCACTACCGATCAAAATAAACATATCAATCAATTGATCTAATGTAATCGATAAAGAAGTAAGAATCTTAGATGTTTCAGTGATAGAAACATGAATTTCTGTCAATCCAAAGTCTGTCATTACAGACTCAATATTATTCATGATTCTTAGAGATCCAAATGCATAAGTATCTGCATCTGTAGAATATACAGCGTAAACATATCCACTGTTACATAAATTAGCGCATAGTTTTTCACCATCATGTCTAGCTGTAATACATGGTATACCGAAACCTGATAATAAATTTTTAAGTATATCTATGTCTTCGGGTAAAAGAGATATTAGCTTGTATAATTCTTTTTTTGCATTTTTTATCATTTCTTGTGTTATATAAAGCTTTTCAGTTTGTTTAATGATATTCATAGCTTGTTCGTAAGCTTCTCTACTTTTTTCTTTGTCTTCTTTTCTCTTATTTCTAGTATCTATTTTGAGAGGATTAACAGCCCCGTCTAACACAAAAACAGGAGTGATACCGTGAGCCAAAAATTTTTTAATTAGATTCAGTATATTGTTAATAAAATTTTTACTAACTTTATCATGATCCAATTCGTCATTTAGTATATTTAATCTAGTAACTTCTTGTTTCTGAGCCACTGCCATATACTTATATGCGATGTTATATCCGTCGATAGCTATTCTTTCTCCATTTAATTGTTTCAAAGGAATTTTCCTTGTAGCATCAGGTGATTTTTCCTGAATAAATTTGTTGAAATTTTGCAAACCCATCTTAAGTGTTAGTTCTAAATAACAAAAGGAAATATGGCTGATGACAAAACTGCTGGTAGAAATGATAGATCACTTTTATATGGGTCTAATCATAAACAGTGGTTAGATAAATTCGAAGGACCATCTTCCGAAAATTACATAACCCATGGATGTTCAAGTGCTAAGAAAGTAAAGATTATTTCGATTCATAGTGATGGTAAAATGGAAATGAATGAAGAATCTATTCTATCCAATCGAGAATGTTTGAAATCAAGACACGATAAACACAACAATTCTGGACGTATAGCTTTCCTTGAAATGGAAAAATTAAAACATGAAGATCATATCAAAGAACTCAAAATATCATTCGATGATTTGAGATCCAGGTACGATTCTCTACTGAATAAGAACGAAAAATTAACAGATGAACTCAAAATAATCTCTAACGATAAAGAACATAGAAAATTATGGTATCCCCGTGTTTCAGGCGATAGAAAGTACAATTTAACTGTTTATCGTCCTAATTTAGAGTTCAGTATGAAATGTAGATTTCATCCTACAGATGATAATATTGTATTATATCCTTTCGGTTATGAATACGGACCAAAATTCAAGATTGTTAATCAATATATTATATTCGATAAAATCGATAATCAACATCCCGTAGGTAAATGGAAAATAAACGGAGGTAACATTTATACAATTCAAATTATAGGATTTTGGAACAATTCTAAACTAACAGATATACACCATTTAGATAAATCAATAAATTATGACTTCGAAGTTAAACTGAATCTAGAAGACAAAATCTATATCTTACCAAGTTTATCTCCCCTCGAAGTAAAAACTATTATAGAACAATCTACCAAACAATTCGATAATTCCAGAAATGATTCTTCAGATGATGTAGATGATGATGAGGTTGATGTTGATGATGAGGTTGATGTTGATGTTGATGTTGATGTAGATGACGATGTAGATGATGTAGATGATGTAGATGTTGATGTAGATGTTGATGTAGATGTTGATGTAGATGTAGATGTAAATATTGACGATGTAGATGATGATGTAGATGTTGATGTAGATGGTGATGTAGATGTAAATATTGACGATGTAGATGATGATGTAGATGATGATGAAGATGTAGATGACTATGTAGATGATGATGTTGATGTAGATGATGATGTAGATGATGATGTAGATGATGATGTATTAAATGATGAGATAAT
>Ga0100378_1006087_pt1 | contig 10970 bp, 16 predicted proteins | sample CryGeymeta201502_FD_81535 | JGI IMG/M metagenome (GOLD analysis project Ga0100378, IMG submission 81535) | Groundwater microbial communities from Crystal Geyser aquifers in Utah, USA - Crystal Geyser metaG 2015-02 | ecosystem: Environmental > Aquatic > Deep subsurface > Groundwater | place: USA...
CCCAATCCCCAATCCCCAATCCCCAATAAATAAAAGTTGCAAGTTATAATTAAAATTAATTTAAAATTAATTATAAATAATAAATTTTATAATATTAAATTTTTATATTATTTTAAAATAAATGTTTGGAGAAATCCCAATATCATCAAAATTATACAACTTCCTTCCAGTTTTACCAGTTTATTGCATAATTATTATTGTAAACATATCTATGTTTAAATACTTTATATTTGACGGAAGTGGATTTTCATTATTGAAGCTACTTACTATTCCTCCTTTTTTAATATGTTCATTTATGACTGTACTAACTCATTCCTATTCTATGTTTACCGACCCAGGAAAAGTAGAGCCAAACCTTTTACCAACAGAAGTTTCAACTAATAATGATGAATTATTTTGTAAAAAATGTAACAAAAGAAGACCAGCAAGGACTCATCACTGCAGAATATGTCAAAGATGTGTTTTAAAGATGGATCATCATTGTCCTTGGGTTGCTAATTGCGTGGGTTACAACAATCAAAAATACTTCTACCAATTTTTATTCTATTCTACACTTGGAGACTTTATCGCTTTTTTATGTCTACTATTTAGACTATTCCAAACAGACTTTACTGTCCCAGTTGGGACCGGAAAGCAAACTCAACTTACTACTTGGGATTTACTTTATTTGATGAGAGATCCTATTTTTCTTATTATCGGAACAATGACAGCCTTAGCAATGACAGCAGCAATAGGATTCCTATTCTTCTTCCAAACACATATTATTTCTAAAAATCAGACTACCTTAGAGAATAAAAGCTTAAAAGATCATCGCGATAACCCTTATTACCATCATGAAGGAATTCATAATCTTAAAATAGTTTTAGGAATGCAAAGTTTCTATGAGTGGTTCATTCCTGTTTTTAACCCGAATGTTTATAACAATGGTCATTTTTATACAACACCTAGAGATAAAGATAATCAAAATAATAAAAATTATTTAGTTTTAGGAGATGACGTTGATGTTAGTCAAATTGTAATTAAATAAGTTTATATATTTAGATTATAAGGACTTTATAGTTTTTATAAATTTTATATGATATAATTAGTGTATATTATAGTTGAAAAAGAGTATTTTTATAATAATATAATTAATATATAGTTTATAATTTATAGTAAATATACAGTTAATTCTTATTAAAACAAATATTAAAAAGTTTTATTTAAATTTTTATATAACTTATTAGAAATATATACAATTATTTTAACGTATTATTATCAAAATTATCAAAATATTTCTATTATTATCAAATTATCAAATTATTGAATTATTATCTTATTATTTTCTATTTTAATATCTTAAATAGTATATTAGTTATTAGTCTATCTAAATCTTCTTCTTCTACTTCCTGGTACTCTCAACTTTGTATAATGAACGTAATTTCTTCTATCTCTTTCCCAAGCATTATTACTACCTTTAGGTATAAAGAAATCTGGACCATTTAGTTTCTTTTTCTTCATTAGTCTCTTTTCGAATTCAGCCTTTTGAGATGGGGATAATTTATTTTTTCCTTTTCCAACATCAGGGAATTTAGTTTGTCCACTGACCATTCTTTTATTTCTTTCGTCAACCATCTTTTCTAATTTATCCATAGCAGCAGCGGCATTGGGACCTTCTAGACTTACTCTGCTAACTCCGCATAATTTCATTAGTTCTTTTAATGTATCAGCTGGAATAGGGGATAAGTTATCACCAAGACGACATCTGGCAAAGTCTGAATATACCTCTAATAAGTTATTTGCATTATTTTTTGATTTAGTACATATGTTTAAATTTTTCTGCCTTATTCCACCATAAACTCGAATGCAACCGCGAGCTCCTGAAAGTAATTTTGGTAGTCTTTTTGTTTGTGTGCTTATATTTTGTTGAATAAGTTTTTGGCCGTCTTTATCTGCAAATAAATTTGTATAGTGAGCTGTAATAGCGACATAACCTTCGTTTCTTTCTCTAAAATCATCTTCGTCATTAATATATGTTGCTGGGAAAAGAACAATTTGATCACATCTTTTTACTCTAAAAGGGAATCCGGGAAAAACTACGTGTTTATTAACTCTTTCTCCTAAACTATTAATTCTATCATTAACAAGTTTTGCTTTTGGACCAAATGGAATAGTTAATATAGGATTGGGTCTTGGTTTTAATACACCGTGAATAGCAGCATGTGGGGGTGTATCTTGCCCGACTGGTCCTCTTGATTTTTTGTGTAGTTTGTTACTAACTTTATGGGATTTATGTGCAAAAAATAATGACAATGTCGATAGTGTCAATACTAATAAAAATATTAGCTTCATTTATTAAATTATTATTTATAAAATAATTTCTTTTAATATAATTATATAATGTAAATTAATGTTATATGAATTATTAATGTAGAAATGAATGAATTATTTCATTGAATATTTATTAAGATTGTTGAAATATTAATTTGTTTTAATAAGACTATCTTATAGATACATTATAAAAAAGTAAAAAATATGAGTGATAGGTTTATTCAATTATTTATGCTCTAAGTTTTAAGTAAATATGTTTAAACCTATTTAATTATAAATAATAATATTATTATATAAATACTATAATGACATTTTAAATTTTAATTTGTTAATTTATAAATTAACTCTTAAAAAGGAATAGTAATAAATTTAAAGTTATATTATTAATTTATTTATTAAAAATAATAATCATAATATCTATGTCTGACGACGAACAAAACGACAATATGGACGATGGAGGAGAACAAGAAGAAATGGAAAATATGGATGGAGGTGATGAGGACGGAAATATGGATGATATGGACGGAGGTGATGATAATAACGACGATAACAACGAAGACAATGATGAAGAGGTCAAAGTCGCCGAGGGTATCAACCCAATTAACGGTGATAAAAAAGAAGAACAAAAAGTTAACCCAAACGCCCCAAAAACTGCTCATGACTTAATCGAACTTGACTTTGGTATATATTCTATTTAAAATAATTTAGACGGCGTTGATAAAGCTGACATTTTAAAGGCGCTTATGCAAAAGGATGCTAGCACACCTAAACTCAAAAAAATGACAGTGAAAGTCATTGATATAAAACATGCTCATGAAAAAAACAAATCACTTGAAGAGAAGTATAAGGCCGCATTTAACCTTCAATTTAATTCGCAAGAAGATAACCCCGAATTTACAGCCGACTTCCGTACCGCAATAAAAAAGATTCTATCCAAAATGAACGATGACCCTACCAATCCTGAAAACAAAATATTAAAATTACTAGTTCCAAATGATAAAAGACTACAAGAAGAAATACATAAAGTAATACTTACAAATAATTAATAACTTAACTTTTTATAATAATAGCTTGAAATCTCAAAGAAAGATTACATCGACAATAAAGTTAAGACAATTTTATTTACAAAACAAAGAAATTTAGAAAATATAGTTCATAAGCTTGATGAAGAATTTGGAAAAAATTACACGTTTACTCCTCAAACTAACACTGATGAGAACCAACAAAAGAGAGCTTTAACCCAATTTTTGGAAGATCAGACTTTTCATTTGAAAAAAATAGAAGATAAGAAAATACAAGTAAAAATAATTTATTTATTATTAAATATCATTACTTAACAGATAAAAAATGACATGAATGCCAAAGAAAATGCAGTCTGCCAAAAGAAACCTCAAATCGATAAAAATTCCGAAAAAATGGCTGAAAGACTATTCAAAGAAATTAGTGACCCTCCTCACATTAGACTATTTAAGAAGAAAGAAAAGAATCTGATTAAAAAGGAAAGAAATATAAAAACAAATAAACTAAAAATGAACGTTGTAGAACTACCAAAGACCAAAAGTCGAATAAAGGTAGAAAATAGAAGTATCGCAACACTCTACAATGACGCAAAACAAAAGGAAGAACGTCTCAAAATGCTAAAAACTAAAATTGAGACAGGCGGCTTCCACGCAGAGCTCCCTACTGCTGGGGAAAATAGCAACAAATTCATGCTTAAGAAGTTCTTAACACAATACAATGATGCCCTTCATGCCATTGTTCCAAAAGACAATGTGGAGAAAATAAACTTATACCAACTTAACCAATTTTTCGAAGCCTTAAAGTTGGTTTCTCCCCCAGAAGATCCTAGTAAGAAGCTAACAACACCAAAAAAAGAAAGTGAATTCAACCCAAATTTAGCCGAAAATTCCCTACGTCAACAAGAGAAAAATTTAATAACACAAGTATGGGAAAACTTAAAAGACGAAGAAGGAAGTGTAAACACAAATCATTTGTTCTTATTCTTATTAGCTATATTAAATTTGTATGAATCTTATTTGTATACTTCTTACAAAAAGGCCCACAAATCAGAACTTAATCTAAAAACAGAAGAATCACCACTAAATACTAAAGAAAATAACTTTGTTTTAACAGAAGGTAGTATAACTAAGTTTAATAATACATCAAGTCCAAATGCTAATATAAAAACTCAAGGAAGTAGGTCCGCAAATAAAACATCTGCTATAAAATCAAAGACTGATAAGAATTCTAAAATAACATCAGGAAAGTTAGATAAAAGTCCAAGAAGAGAAAATGAAGCATTAGAAAAGGAACAAATTTTATCTAGAATCTCAGCAGATATTAATAACAAAATTAAAGTATCAAAGAAATACTGCTCGTTTGATAATGATAACGCATTTATATTAAGTTTTAGTAATGCTAAGTTAATTAACCATGATTTTTGCTTATTTTATGTTAACTGGAGTAGTTATGAATATAATGTAGCCAAACTTATGAGAAAAGAAGATACACAAGGAAAGCTAAATACAATGCCGTTTAAACCAACGATTGATCAAAAGTCTGCTAAGATGTTTATGGGCTTCAGAAGGAAGATCCAAAATGATAATGCTAATAACCCTCACTTGGATAATATGAATTATATTGAAATGCTTGTGTTAAAAAAGAAAAAACAAGAAAAGTAAGTTTTTAAGCAATTAACTTAATAACTATTTTAACTAATTAATTATTAATTTTTAGTGATAATCTAAGACTTAAAGAAGTTTACAAAGATAAAGAACTTGAAGGGTGTACCTTTAAGCCTCTTACTAATGACCATATTAAGACTGAAGATCATGACCCCCAAACCCGTCTTGATGTTCTATACAATGCTGGGAAAACTGCCAACATTAGCAGAAAAGATAGAATAAAACAAGATATCGAGTTAGAAAAGGAAAAATTAGAATGTACTTTTATTCCTAATATTGAACAGTAATTTATACTAACATAACAAGTTACTAATAAATATTTAGTGTTGAACTTGATTTAACTAATAAGAATATTCATTACAATGAAAAAGACAATATAAAGTTAGTCGAGAGACTTGCTAAAGGACGATATGTAAATTTATCATTATTATTGATATATTAATTAATACAAAATTAGGAACTCAAAATTAAGCAATCAGTTCACGAAAGAGGAGATTATCTACCTAGAGATCCACCAGGTCTTAACAATTCTCAAGATATGAATAAAAGTTCAAATAGAGAAAATATAACTATGGAAAAAACTTCAAAGAAAGGATCTAGCGGAGCTTCGGGATCAGAAGTTTTTCCAAGCGTTAACTTTTTAAACCCTGACCAGAAAGAAAATACAAGTTTGAGAGACCCTGATAAAAGTATATATAAATTAATTACTCATTAAATTAACTTATTTAATTTATTTTAGAGGATGCAATTCCCCAATTGATTATTGATGTTAATATTAGACCAGGTGTTAAAAAGAAGATTTATGTTTATGATGGTGATACGGCCGATGGCTTAGCAGATAAATTTGGAAAAGAACATGGTAATTAATTATAATTGATTAATTACTTTAAATATAATCTTACTCTATTTTATTAGAACTTGATTCTGAAACCAAGGAGAAATTAAAACTACTTATACAAACTCACATGTCTAAATTACTCGCAAAAATTCCAGAAGATAAAGGAGATGAAGAAATACACTCAGTTAAATCTAGCGGATCTTCCAATCAAGTAAATAAAGACGGAAAAGTATCAGCAAAAGTTTTAGAAGCAATGGCAGATTTAGCCGAAACTGATAAAGAAGAGAAAAAAGACGGAGAAGTTGTTGAAGGTGGAGAAGGTGCTGAAGGTGGAGAAGGTGGTGAAGGCGGAGAAGGTGGTGAAGGAGAAGGTGAAGCTGTAGAAGCCTAATATTAGTTATTGATGATCTAAAATAACTTTTTTAATTTTTTTTAATATTAATAGTTAAGTTAAATGACTTTTACTTTTGTTTTATAATAAATATATTATATTATTATAAATATATTCTTAATAGGCTTATTATGCTTAATTAATTTTTATAACAATATTATATTAAAAACAATATAAATAGAAATGGATAACAAAGAAGAAAGACAACAAGAATGGTTCGAAAGCGCAGATCCAGAGGTAGACTTTAACGAAATGAATAAAACTCAGCAGACAAGATACACAAATACAGTAATTAAAATATATTAATATATAATAATATAGTCATCAGTCAATGTTGATACATCTGATATTAAGGCTTCAAAAACATTTGAAACAGCTAATAGAGAACTTTCTCAACAAAGCAATAACATTAATAATAACAATAATATTAAGCTTAATAAGTCAATGATATCAGCATCTACTAATATAACTGATGGAGTGGATGATAATCACCCTGTCATTAAATTTAAAAGAATTTTGAATGAGCTTGATTTAATTGAAAAAGACTTAAAGTTTTATAAAGATAAAGTAAATATTTAAAAATTAAATACATAATACAACATTCAATATAATAAAACAATATCATTAATATTAGAATGATTTATTTAAAGGCAAATACTCTATTGATAAAGCCTTCAGCGAATTAAAAAACCTTAGAGGAGCATGTGATTTTATTTCAAATACAGATAACTATAAAATAATAAATGAGATAAAGAAAAAGAACCCCGACCTACCCAAAGATAAATATAATTTATTAAGCAAGAAGATATACGAAATTTTAAACGAAAAGATAATCCATAAGGTTAAGATAATAAACTTTCTTAAGGGGAATAAAAAATCAGATGAGCTATCCGAAAATGCAAATTATGAATTATATCTTACTCCTGATACAACGAAGGTTAGGTTGTTTACAAAAATGATAGAAATTAAAAGAAGTATAACGGATATGGAACAAAAAATAGGTGTTTGGGATATAGTAAGATTACTTTATAATTGTTATTTAGAAATCGAAGAAAACATCAATAGCCGAATCTTTAAACCTCATCAAAAACAATTTAAGACTTTTTGATAAAGAATATCAGAAGGAGATAACAACTAAAATGAATGCACTAAACACACGACTAACTGAACTTAATGAAGGAAAAGAGGAATTTTTTACTTCTGTTATAAATAAACCAAAGGTACTAATATAATACATAATAAAATACCTTTATATTATTAGTTAGATGAACTTTCAAAATGCTTTAGTTCAGCTAAAAACGTAGAAGATCTAATTTTCAGAACAGTAAATAGGTTAGAATCACTTAAAAATGGCCATGAGGAATCCGCATATATTTTCGTTAAACTTAAAGAGGTACTTGATCAACAAGAAAAAATTGAATTGAATATAGTAGAAAATTCAGAAGCATTAGATGATTTAGATAATAATATGAAGGATAATATTAAAACAATGAAGTCAAATCTTGAAAGTATTAGAGAAAGATTTAAGAAGTTGAAAAAATAAGTATGGAAGAGTATCGAACGAGAACTTGAGTATTGAATAAGTGCTAATTTAAATTTATTTTATAATTTTTTGATTATGGATTTATTCATTAATTTGGTTTATTAATATTATTTTATATTTATACGAATATACAATTAAATATTATTTTACTTAAATTACTTTAATTGTTAAATTACTTAATTAAAATGGCACATAATGACGCTCACCATGAAGGACACAATCATCATGAAAAACCAACTTTAAGAGACCTTAATGTTAAATTTATGGAAAGACCTATTGACACCAAACCTAAGTTGTTAAATAAAATGTTTGGCACTCACCACACTTTATCTCTTTTAAAAAAGCTTTCACCAGTTGAATTAGGTATATAGCATAAATTAAATTTACGATATAACTAATTATATTAAAATATAAATTTAGGACATCTTAGATACGGATCTAGCGCTTTGGCTTTTTTGTTCGGACTTGGGGCCTATTTCTGTTACAGAAAACATTATGAACAAAAATATGTTATTTCTTCCAGCTACTATAAGCTCAACTTATCAAAACAAATCGATGCAGGCAATCAATTCATGCATTTGAAAAATGTTGACCAACATACAGTTGCCGGCAATGACTTCTATTACAGAATGCCTGAAAAAGAATTTAATATTCTTTATAGAATGAAATCGGCTTATCTTAATGGTTACTTTGATCATAATAAGGAAATTTTATTCCCCCAAAAGAAAAACGGAGAGGAAGGATATAAAGTTATTACTCCATTTTATTATTATATGACTAATAGTGTTGATTACAAACATGGTAAAATTGATAATACAGGAAAGATATCTTATGATAATATTACTTTGAAAGCTGGAATGGCAGTTGACAGAGGTTGGTAAGTTACCATCAAATAAAAAATATTAATTTTTCAATTACTTTTATTAGGATTCCAGCTCATCTAAAAGATAGACGAACAAGACCGTATGACTTTAATAATAATCCTAATGAAACTATCTACGGAACCTTAAAGTTAAGAACTAAATTATCTCATGATTTCGAAGAGCCAAATGATCCAACTAGAGAATTATGGAATAACTTTTGCTTAGAAGACTTCGCTTATTACTGGGATCTCCCTAACGCAGTTAGTGCAAAATATGTTTATTTCCAACAACTTAATTTTAAAGGCTTAGACCCTACTAAAGATAAAGATTCTTACCCAATTAAAACTTCAATTGGTGATGCAATTGTTGAAGACGGAAAAGAAAAGCATTTACGATTAGACCGCCCTTATAGTTTCTTTACAACATTATTTGCTGGTAGTGCAAGTTTATGCTGGTATCTATATTATCTAGCTCTTTAAATAAATGAATAAAAAGAATAATTTAATAGATTTAATAATTTATATTATTAATTGTTATAATAAGTTGGTATATAGTATAAGAAAAGTAATTATATAATTGTTATTATTATTTATCTTATTATTAATTATTTTAATATAAATTTATAGTATTAATTAAATATGAATCAACGAGATAGCATCGATACTTTAGAAATACCTGCTAACATCCTTAAAGTTTTACTAGATAAGATTATTATTTAATGTTTAAAGCCTAAAGTTGAAAAACGTAAACTTGGAGAAAAGGAATTGGAAAATTTTATTAAATCAAAAATAAACTTAACAAAAGACGACGAAATTAAAAAAATGATCAAAACAATCAAAAATCAATTTTTAGATCCAACTGTCCTCCAACATTTACGAAGAGGTGCTATTATGTGTTTAACTCGCTTGGCATGTCTAATAAATCCTAATAAAAATGAAGTTAGTTCAGAAATGATTAAACAAATTATAAATTCTGTTTTACTATGTTTTAGAGATAGTGACCCTAAAATAGTACAAACTGCTGGTATAAGTATGTTTGATATTATGCGTAATCTACCTCAGCAATATATATTAAAGTACTTTAATGAGATATTTGAAGGGCTACTTACTGTATGAATTATATTTTTTAGTCATTAATATTAGTTATATACGAATATTGATGAAGAAGTAAGAAAATTAGCAGTAGAAATGGATAATACTTTAAAAGACATTTTAACTTTTTCTTTCCAGGACAGCCAAAAGTATAATATTATTAACTTTTTTTAACTTCTTTTATTAACATTCATTAACTTTATTTAGCACTACTGAGTTTAACCTACAAGGATTTCTACAAACAATATACGACAAAATTGGAGCGAACCATCCTGGAGTCAAAAAATTTATAGTAAATTGGATTACTTTTATTGATAATATTCCTGAAATTGAACTATCTGAAGTACTACATGAATTATTACCAGGTCTGTTTAAAATGTTATCAGAACCACAAAAGTAAGCAATAAACCAAATAAAATCATATAAAACTATAAAAATCATATAAAAACTTTTAACATTAAACTATTAATTATAGAGACGTAAGTGTTGTTGCTGAAAAATGTCTTAAGGATTTTTACGACGAAGTTCGTTCTAACTTCGATATCTTAAGCTACGAAGAAGAAAACAAAATACTACAAATTTTAATTGAGCAAAGCTTAAGCAATAAGGACCAAACTCGTCAAACAGGTTTTGAATGGATATCAATGTTTCTTCAGAAATATAGTTCGATTCTCTCGTCTAATAAAATTAATAATTTGAGAGGACCTCAAAATAAAAGTAGTTTAAATGTAAATGTAGAGAAAAAAAGTGCTACTCAAATTAAAAATTTTATAGTAAAGCAAGATGTAGTACAAAAAGAAGGTTCAAGTCTTACTGTCGATAGTTCTGAGAAAAATGAGAATGATGGGGTTTTAGAAAGAAAGGTTCCATTTGATCTCTTTCCGAATATCTTAGAATCAATCTTAAATAGTGTTAATCATCCTAGCGAAAATATATCAAAACTAGCTAAAGACTCAAACAGCACACTACTATCAATTATAGAGTTTTATACCGAGTTTAATAATATGAATATAAAATTATTTGAAGAAAAGCTAAGTACTTTCTTAAATGTTGATACTAAAGAAAGTACTTTGGAGTTAATTCTTAACTGGATTAAGAAGTTATTTAAGAAATTTAATGAGAATATGTTTGCTAATTTAGATACTTTTATTGAGAACATTACAAAAATTCTCAATCATAAAAATGAAGTTATTTTTATCACTCTTATGGACATTCTTTGCGAAGTCGCAAAATTTAAAGAAGTCTATATC
>Ga0100378_1006090_pt1 | contig 10969 bp, 10 predicted proteins | sample CryGeymeta201502_FD_81535 | JGI IMG/M metagenome (GOLD analysis project Ga0100378, IMG submission 81535) | Groundwater microbial communities from Crystal Geyser aquifers in Utah, USA - Crystal Geyser metaG 2015-02 | ecosystem: Environmental > Aquatic > Deep subsurface > Groundwater | place: USA...
ACAAAAGAAAAGGTTCTCTCGCACTGACTGAAAACTATCGTCGCAAGAAAAACTTATTAGTAAGAGAAAACGAAAGGAAAAAATCGGATGATGTTGTCACAATATCCGATCTGAGTGAATCCAATGATTGATCTGATCTTATTTATATCTTCTTGTTCCTTAATCAAATGAAATACTATAAAATGATAAGTTGATACATCAAAAAAGAAGGTTTTATTGCATCCAGCTCTTACCTGGCCTCTACAGCTCAACTCGCAACTATTTGGCTCCCTCATTCAAAAGCATCATCTCCCGCATCACCAATTCTCGGCGGGAAGAATGTTCTGAACATCTCAGACGACGCTAACGGTGCAGTTATCCATATTATTTTCTTAGCAGTATGAGTCTATTCAGTTGTTCCATATCTGATTCCCCTTAATTGATATGTTAATGGTTTAATTGGAGTCTGTGACTAAGTTGGCTATCTTCTTGCTTGGGGGTCAGTTGCCTGTTTTGAGGACGAGGTAGACTGGGAATCGATGAACTATTTTGATGAATTTGAGGGGATTGAGGTATTTTTCTGGATTAATTTTTAAGAGAAAACGACAAAGAAACTTAGCTCTGGAAACTAGGCTGACTTTTGTGACTGGAACCTATCCTTTGTCCTGTCAAGGCCTCGCTCAGTTATCCATAACTCTTCAGTAGCAATTTATCATTAACATACAAGCCTCTGTCTCTAGTCTCAATCCCTCCTTTCATCTACTACTTCGCAGAAAGCATGGTCTTGAGAGATTTTATCAACAAGGAGCTTATTTCTGATATTCTGAGGTTTTCATGCTGTACTTGTAAGACTGCTACTTTTTTCTAGTAGAATAGAGTTCGAATTGAATTGGCGCATTAGACATAGCTGAGCATTTAATCTTATTAGGGAGCCATGAGGAGACTAAAATAAGCCGGGTTAAGAAACAATCGATTGAGGATAAACTTTTTAATCAGCTCAAAAGAATCGTGTGAAGAGTATTTAGCCAAAAGTGAAGAGTAAGTATACTTGAGGAGAGAATGTAAATGGGGATATTCAGATGGAAGGTAGAAGGTCATGAAAGTCCCAAAATGTTAGAAAATACTCTCATTTTTAAATATACTGCTTCTGTTGTGACTGATGAGCTCCAGCACAAGTTGGTTCCACTCTATCAAAGCAGCAGCCTATTTCTGAAAAATGACATGCATGAACAGCTCATAAGGTCGATAATTCTCAATCTTTTAGGCAAACAAATCTCCTTTTGGCACTTTCCGAATCACATAATCGATCACCTCCTCCGCAAAAGATGAACCTGTTATTGTGGTGCTCTGAAAAAGACTTCTGGGAGGATGTGTTTCGAGGTAATTGCTCACTATCAATCGAGCCATTTCGTGAAGATTTACCAGATAGTTGTCGCTGAGACTATCGAGAAAGGTGGAGAGGTCTTGTCCTGAGCTGAATATTTTCCGATTTAGATTGAGAATAACTGATTGCATTTGTTGCAGCATGGAACCCTGAACAGATTGTTCGATTAGTTCTACAATTCTAGCTTTGTGCTTGCTTGTGAGTTGATATTTGCTGATCAGGTAATCGATGGTCTAGAGCAATTGCTTTATGGAGCGATCTTTATTGAGATGGGCCACAGTTATTCCTGCAAACATCCGCTCGAAGAAAGGTAAATTAATTATGCCCTCTAGCCAGCTTTGTAATTTTAGCTTGATGGAAGCTCCAGGACTGAAAGTTGATTTGTTTTTGCTGCCTCTTTGATTGTGATGATCTTCGGTCGATTCAAGATACTGATTATCCATGTCGCAAATCAGTTACTAGTTTAGTGCGCAAACGTTGAACAAAAAGACATTTAAGAGATCCAGTAAAGCAGCAGAATAGTCCCCTTTTTGTTGCAATTAGGCATCCATTTCTCTGAGGAGAGCCTTCCAGTCGGTATCCTCCCTGAAGATGTGCTCCCGGCAGAGTGATTCGGTGACTAAATAGTCTATCAATGTACCTGAAAGGTTAGGAGCAAGTGAGGTGACTCTGAGTACGATTTAGATGGTCGTTTGAAGAGGCATGATCGTTATTTAATTTTATGAGAATATACAACCTACGAGTAATGGATAGAAAATTTGGAAGGAATGTTGATGATTGTATAATATCTATGGGTAATATTGTTGAGAAAATTGCCAGCAACAAAGTTGAAGCCCTCCTTTTAGCTGCTATCGCCAGCTCAGGATACTTGCTCTACCAACAGCACCAATAAAAAGAGCAACTCAAGAGCATTTTACTTAAGACCCTTCAGACAAAAGATACAGGCCTCAAGGAGTTCGAAAATGCTCTCAATCAAGTTTACCTCAAAGATCATGTCGAACAAACCTCTCTGAGAAACAACACCGAGCATCCTATCTACAAAATCGCAATCACTGGTGGACCTTGCGCTGGAAAGAGCACATCTCTCAGAAGAATTCACGATGACCTCACTTCCAAAGGATTCAGAGTATTCATGGTTCCTGAAGTTCCCACTCTTGTGGTGCAAGCTGGTGGCATGATTTTGATGGCCAAGTTCAACATTCAGGAAAGAATCAAATTCCAAAGTTTGTTGATCCGCTTCCAAATGTATGCTGAAGATTACTTTACTCGTTTGGCTGAAATGAGCAAATCACCCTCAGTTGTTCTCTGCGATAGAGGAACTGTTGACCCTGCTGCTTACGTCTCCAAGGAAGAGTTCCAAGCTATCATGGACGAGGAAGGATGGAGCTGGGTCACCCTCAGAGATAGAAGATATGACCGAGTCATCTTCCTTAACTCTGCAGCCAGTGGAGCCGAAAAATTCTACACTCTTGAGAACAACGAGGCGAGAAGTGAAGGCCTGGAGCTCGCTAGAGAACTCGATAAGAAAACATTAAATGCTTGGACTGGACACCCACACATCACCATATGCCCCAACGTCCAAGGCGAAACTTTTGAACAGAAGATCAATAGAGCTGTTGTTGCTGTCGAAAAGACTGTCGGCCTTGAGATGAAAGACAACAGATACGAGAAGTATCTCATCGAAGCCCGTACTTTTGTGTTTATTCAGCCGAATTCCCCGCAAACGTCAAATTCGAAATTAGTGATATTGAGGAGATATTTTTGGTCAACAAGGATTAAAAATGGTCTGAGGACAAGATCAAGAAGAGAGGCCAGAACAATTCCTACACTTATCAAAGAAAATACAGAAGCAAAGCAAACGAAAAAGGAGACTACCCTCAGTAAATCAGAAAACCTTTGACTTCTCTCCAATATGTTATGTTGAGAGAAGAGCAAGCCGATCCTCAATATCAGGTCATCAACCGTCAACGTTACGTCTTTGTTCACGGTGACCTTCCTTATTCCATTGATGTATACAATAACATCTTGGGACAGGACAAAATCTATATCCTCCGATTCGCTAACAACGAAGGAAAAGATCCTCTATCTTTGATCCCCGACTATGTCAAGGTCATCAAGGATGTCAGATCGGACAGTCAATATTCTCTTAAAAAGATTGCCCGTAAAGGATGATGATTCGATAGCATCTGGATCATAGAACTATCAGTAGAAGGGAGAGCGAACTCTTAGGAGTTGCAGGTACTTGTCCTCATAGCAGTTGTTGCCTTGTCCACCACAAACAAATCGGTTTCTCCATTTGTCTGAGGTTTTGATTGAACTAAGAGTTTTCGATTGCTTTTCATACTGTCCTCGAAGTTTTTCGATTTTTCCCTAAAGGTACTTGTTTCGCTCCAGCATGCTCCAAAGAGTGATATCTCCAGCTTGAGACATAGGAGTTGGTAGGTCAACTTCTTTGGCCGAACATTCGCAACAGTGATGGTAGACCGAAGTATCAGGATGCATTGTGCGGCCAACTTGCTGTTTGAGCCAGATATTTTCTTCGATCAGCTCCTGGTAACGCTTCTGACTTTCCTCAAGATCGTAGAACTTATCGGCAGTACTGTAGTCTCTCTTCCTGAGTCACAATAAAATTACTCGGAGCTTGTACGGTAATAGCTACTCATCTAATAATTTATAACTCATGAGAAATTATCATTCCAATAAGTCCATAACTCTCGGCTGAGAACTGCTCGCGTTGCAGATCTGATAAAAGTATGTTTTTCGGCATCTTATAAACAGATTCTTCGTTCCTCAGAAGTCAGGGTTCGGGTGATCAGGTTGCCCAGATTTTTTGAAACATGCATTGGTATGTCAAATTCGAGGTCTTGTATATGTGAGAGAGAGTCAAAACCACCGAAAGGTTTTGAGCCTGTCGCTAAGAAATAAATAAATGAGCCGACTAGCCACATATCTGAGCTGTAGCCATAAGATTATCCTTGTGCCAATTAATGAGAGACATCTTATGTTTTTCCAACAAAACTATCTCTTCTCTTTCTCTTTCTAAGTCGAGCTAGCTGATCGAGTAAGCTAAGTTTCAATACTCCAAACGGCATTTTAACATGCTACAAATGCAGACCCCTAAGAAGAATAGATTTTTTATGCATTATATCCAATACTGACAGTAAGTCTCTTGTATGACTTGCAAGGACATCTTAAGCAATTCCTGAAAGTTGAGTCGCTTGATTCCATAAATTGGTCTCAAAAGATGTATGCGAAGGCTCCATGACTAAGTATACAGAACAACAATCTGAAAATACTGTATAGAGAGTCTGAATATGAGGAATATTGATATTACTCAAAAAAAGATGAAGTTTGATCGACTCAATTAACTGTTTCTAAAGATCTTGATCAGCTACTTTATCCTTGTGGATTGTTCGAATAGTAAAGATAGCTCTGGTTGCTGAATGTTGAACTAGAACTTCTGTGTAGTAGGGTCCTTCCTCTAAGGTGCAGATGATTTCAAAAGCACTTATTGTAGGTTGTCTTGTTAGAGAAGGAATACACCTCAAAATATATTAAACCTAGCTCATATCCTCTTTTTTTGATTGGCAACTTATAGCACTTGCATTGCTAACCTCACTGAACATAGAAACTTCCACTGACTTCAATACTTTATTCTTGCTATTTGGGGGTTTTAGTTTGCTACTCGAAGATTTATCCTGTGATTTTTTGAGGGTCGATTTCGAGCGCTCCGTAGATTTCTTTATTGATGACATTCTTGTGTTCTGCAGCCGCACATCTTTGACTGTTCTTCCTTTGTTCTGTTTGATGGTGCTCTGTGGGTTTAGCGTATTTGGTGTGCAAGCTAATTGCTTGATTTTTTTGGCATTTTGCAAAGATTTTTAACGACTACCTGAGTTTTATCTATTAATTTTGAGAAAGTCCTTTCGAGTTGTGGTGGTAGGCTGACTGATTTTGCTCATGTTCGGTGAAGACGACCGAAGTCTTCCGTTATGAACTGTAGTATTGAGTTGAGTATGTAGAGGTTTTGTATTGCTTGTTTTTATGTGTTATTTTGCTGCTTTCAGGTCCCGAAGACTACGGCTGGTACTCCTATCACGAAACATTTCAATTTTAAAATTAACAGTATAAAATAATCGACATCAGAATAAAGCAGCTAACTTTCCTTTCTTGTAGTCTAAGAATTTGACCCCACCTCCTGCATTTTCATCTCTCTACTTCAATGGGTTCAGATTATTGCTGAGGGCTCTCGATCGGGAGCACACAGTTTATTGATCATTTCCCAAATGAGAAGTCATCTGCTGGGAGTGTTGGGAATACTGCAAATGTGAGGCTTTATTCTTTTTGGACTCTTGGGTGTGGACACTCCTGCACTTCATTCTGTTGAGTAAACCTTTGAGCTAAATCAAATCATCTCCCAGATCTGCCTCATACGGGTATGCATTTTCCTTATCAACTTCAAAAATTGGTTGATTCGGTTGATTTTTCAGCTACATAGCCAAAGCCAAATACTCCTTGTTGTTCATATACTTGGAAACAGTGGCACTTTTACTGGCCGATTTCAAGGATGGTAATTTGATCCTAGGTCGAACATCCTCTCTCTTCTCATACTCCAATAACTGCAGTTGATAAGGCGATCGTTTTTTACGCACATTTCCAGTATCTATTCTCGGTCTAGGCAGCCGCTGTGATACTTTACTCTCTTCCATCTTTCGAATAACGTTATAATCTCTGCTCTTGGACTTATAAAGCTATGAATAAAATTGTAAATCACAGATATTCGTCAGTCCATCAACTACCCTCCAATAAATAGCAAAAACGAGAGAAAGTGACATCAAACAACTCAGTAAAGACTCGACACTCTCATGCTGCTACATAGTTGCTCAAGAAATAATCACAGATACAGATGGTCAAAAAAAGGATTTCAGCTTTGTGTGTTCGCTAACAAAAATATGCTAATAGATCTGTAAATGCTGATTGGCAAATGGAGAAGCGTGATGAGGTGCAAAAGGAAAGTATGAGGATCCAGAGGTTACTAGATGAGCAAAAGAAGAGGGAAGCCAATAAGTTGGATTTACTCAAGTATCGGAATTTGCAGTCTAGAGCAGATAGTTACTTCAAGGTTAAGCTAGTCAGAAAAAATCAGGTCAAAGAAGTCCAACAAAGGTCACAAAATATACGAAACAAAAGCAAAGAATACCACAACGCAATTAGTCAGTAAAGATCTGAGACAATATCATCCCGACAAAGAAAAACCCGATCCATCTATTAGCACACAAGATAGATCCAAAACAACAGAGATCGATTCCTGCAAACTAAAAGAGAATAGGCATTGAGGAGAGAAGATCGAGAAGCTGAGCATTTGGAAAAATTAGAGGAGATCAAAGATTATCAGTTGAATGAGCTTGGAAAACTGGAGATGATGATGGTAGAGAAAAGTAACACCAGTCGAGCAGTATATGAGTCAAAAAGAAAAGATTTAAGCTCGAGGATGAGCAAAAACAGACTTGAGACCCATTCTATTATTAAATCTGCTCGTCAAAGAAAGCCATCTTCTCACAGCTTCTCTCTCAACCTTTACTGACTTGATCTTTAATAATATGTCATCTGATAATCACTCGTTCACGACGTACTCCTCACGGTCTTAATTCTCCTGGAGAACTGGCTCAGGATCACTGGGATAGTAGTTTTGCTTGTACTTGTGACCATAACCAATGTAGAGACTAGAGGTTTTGGTTCCATAGGCAATGGTGATCCAACCTGGCCAAATGAGATTTTTAATGCCAACTACACCTTTGGAGTATGGCTTGGGATTTTTGCCAATAGGTAGGTAAACTTCTTCGATGCCTACACCCCTAACTGACCATTTTTCACTATCTAGAACGATATTTTTCAGCTTGGGTTCTGTAGGATCCAACTGGTTCTGGGCCTTGACCCATTTTTCCTCATCCTCCGCCTCCAAGCCTTCCGGCTTAAGCAAAGTAGTCCTTCCATTTTTCAACAAAGAAGCATTTTGATAGACCCAATGTTCTTTCTGACTGAGGGTGGCAATGTCAGGATACTGATATTATTCAGGTGCCTAAATTTCATTTGTTTCGGCATTGACGATAAGAGATCCACGAGGAATGATGTTGCAGGTGGTCTGGATTCTGACCAATTGACATTTTAGCAAATGTGATTCTTTGCCAGGGAAGAGGGGATTAGTCAGAACATCTCTGTTGAGATCTCCTGTGAAAGTGTACTTGATACGACGGGATATCTTGAGTTGAGCAGGAGTAATGATAGGCAATTCGATCCAATCTCCGCTTAGTTAAGTGCAAGCATAGAAGCTCCACTTGTTGGCTCCTGTGCCTTTAGGTTCAGTTTAGGGACTCAGCTCGCCTGCGTCCTATCCTCCATCTGCTTGACCTTCAGCTATGTAGTAATCTTTCTGAGTGCCGATGATCTTCCCCCAAAATTTGAGATACTTAGCATTTTTTTTCATAGAAAAGCGCTAGCTAATACTATTCTTACGCTGAGAGACTTGAAAAGCCTAAAGTTTTACTCTTATCCAAATCCGAATCCGAACTGCTCGAATACTCTAGCCTCTTCCTGAATATCTGGTACGTATCCTATGGAAGCTGGTTCTTGAGGTTCAGCCTCTGTTCCTTGATTAAGTTTCTAACATAAAAAATGCTTTACAGACAACAAAGAACTGTATTTTTGCTAGTAATCCCGGAGATGTGAGTAGGCTTATCTGACTTTGAAGACAGATTCATTAGGAGGACCTGCTAATCTGTGCTGAGCTGATTCTGCTTCGAAGTGCTAAATGTTGCCTCGGTTGAGGAGAAGAGAGGAGACGAATTGTTTGAGATGCTAGTGAAGATTTTGACCTCCTGCTTGGATTTTTTTGAGTTCCTGGACTATCGAATCACTCATTTAAGTTTCAAATTATAATCACAGCTTAATCATGCATTGCCAATAGCTGAAAAACATAAAACAAGGATTTCTCAGTTATCTTAATTCTGCATACTTGATCAATGCTATCTGACAAAGTGCAATTTATAGTTATAGCAGAGTATTCCTTAAAATTCAAATCTCACCCAAATCAACCATCTACTTTGACCTTAGGGAATGCCTTGTAATCGCCCTTATTGAACAATTTCAAATAATGGCTGAGATCCTCCATGGCATTTTAGAGAATAGCCTTGGACTGGTTGAACCCATTGACATCGATGAAATCTTCATTATCGAGATCCATTTAGTTGATGCCTGACATGATGCGTTCGAGCTCTTCTTGTTTGGATGGGTCTGCTTTCTTGACGATGTTTGACTCATCGACGATAGCCTTGCCGGTGGTCTTGTTGGCTCCTTTCTTACCTTTGCCCCCCATTTTGAATATTAATTTACAAATAATAAACAAAAAACTCATTTTCAATATCACTTTTTGGCATATTTACTAGCTCAGTCCTGGACTCGAATGAAATTACCAATAAATGCATCAGCTCATATAATAAAATATTATGATCGACTTTCCTCTCTAGCACTAACACTCTCACCAGGAGTCTAAATCTCGAGAGCATGAGTAGCAGCCCTAAGTAATATCTGAAGAGGAAGAGGAGAAGTAGGAAGATCTGGAGCATGTGCCTTGTCATCCTCATCGCCCTGCTCGAAATTTCGATTTTTCAGGGATTTAGGAGCAAATCAAGGCTATTAGGCTCAAGAAAGAAATGGCAAGGCAAGCAGCACTAAGAACAAAAAAAATTGCAAAGAACAAGTAACAAATTTACGAAGCTGACGTAATCTAGGAGACGCTAGAGGAAGCGATGGATTTGGTTCCCTAGCACATCAGCATGTCGATCAAGCAACGCACCAAATTCATCGAAGATAAGGTCTATATTGCAGCACTCAACGAATCCTTTGGATAATTGGTCTCGAGAATCAAATAAGAGGTCCTGGGCAATTAAGCTTTAGGGAATGAGCTGAACCTGGTGATGTCTGAGGTGCAGATCAATATAGAAAACGATATCCAGGAGGGAGTGTATGATATTCACAAGGTTGAGAGAAAACAGAAGGTCATTCCTGTGGAGCCTGAGCCTGCTCATAGAGTAAAATTGAAAAATATGTTGATCAAAAGCAAAATTGTTGGACTGAGAGATGAATTTAATAAGAGTGAGCTTGATTCACCTTCTTTGATCTCAGCTTCAGTTGATAACTCAAGTATATCTGCTCGAAAGTAAGGATAGATCTGGGGTGATGAATTTCATATTTTAAGTGAAGGGACAAAGAAAGCCCAGTAGTTTGTCAAAAGGATCCGGAGAGAGCAGCAAGAACAGAAAAAGGCTAAAATTAGAAAAACATAAGAAATGAAATCTCTGGAAGTCAAAAGCGCAATGGAGCACAAATAATTCGAAGAGCAAATGAAAAAATAGCGACATGAAACACTCAAGCAACGATATATACAAGTCCGTTAGCATAAGAAGAAAGAGAAGGAAATTCAATAAGAAAAGGAAAAATAATTTTTGAGTTTTGTGAAAGAATACAAAGGAAAAAAACCTCTTTTCAGAGTCAAAGAAGAACAGTACATTCAAAATGTTGTGGAGTAACAGATCAAAAAGAGAAAAAGACAACTCTAAGAAATTCACTCAGCCCGAAAATCAATCACCAAAGAAGAGCTCATAGAACATGAGAAAAATTATGCTAAACTCAAAGAAGAGAAAGATGCTATACATAATGCTGAAAGATAAATGCGTAGAAAGGAAGTTGCTAATTTGCCGCATAGATCTTATTACCGAGGACGGTATCATTCCTTCATCAAGCAAGAGGAATAGTAAAAAAAGAATGTGCCTGACCCAAATATCGCTAGAGATGAGCTGCTAAAAAAACAAAAAGAGTTCGGTGAATTTGTCAGAAAAAAATATGCTCCTCATGTTGATTAAAAGAAACGTAATGAGTTGGAGCAACTGATAGCAACTCTGGATCAGAAAGGTGGCAAGAAAGGTCTTTCGGAATAAGAGTATAAAAAAATGGGAAACGATTACTTGAAGCATATGCATAAAATGATTGAATAACTAAGGAAGAAAGGTCTAATAAAAAGCAAAGTGGTTGTGGAATAGAATGATAAAAAAATAGATTATCTGAAGTAGAGAAGGGATCGGTATAACTTCTCGACAATCGACTATGCCTCTCAAGCTAACTCCAATGCTTAGTGGGTCCACAACACAGCTCTCAAGAAGGAAGAAGATGCCCGCAAGAAGTAACAAGTAATGAAGCACTATGACAATAGCTTTGACTTTGAAAAATACATGAAAGATATCAAATCGATAAACGAGGATTATATCAGTTCAGCTGAGGCCAAGATGAGTCTGATCAACAAGTTGCAAAAGTCAGGAACTATCGATGAAGATGCTTCAGAGTATTGATTTTTTGATGTTTTTAGATTGTTTATTATCAAAGAATTAATCAAGTTTTACAGTAGGAATGGAGGAGCCTTAAAAAAAGAAGAAGTATGTAGAAAAAGCACTGTACGAAGCTATGAAGAAAGAAGAAACCCAACTAATACAACAAAAACTGTTCAAATACGAAAAGGAACCAAAAACAAGAGTGATCAATGTCAAAGTCGACAAC
>Ga0100378_1006091_pt1 | contig 10969 bp, 14 predicted proteins | sample CryGeymeta201502_FD_81535 | JGI IMG/M metagenome (GOLD analysis project Ga0100378, IMG submission 81535) | Groundwater microbial communities from Crystal Geyser aquifers in Utah, USA - Crystal Geyser metaG 2015-02 | ecosystem: Environmental > Aquatic > Deep subsurface > Groundwater | place: USA...
TAATTTATAATATAAAATATATTATATAAAAATATTTAAAGAACAAAAGAATCTTTTTATTTCAATTTTATTAATCGTAATTTTATTTAGTTAGTGAATCCAGTTGGTTGGAAAGCGTATTTTCCAATATTGCATGATTTATTGTTGGAGACTTCATCTTTGATTTTTATAAAACCGTTTTCTCCCCAAGAAGTTCCCCAGGAATTTCTAATAAGCCAGTATGCTCCACTGCATTTTCCTCCAGCGTTATAACCTACAAGGGTTACAGCATGGTTAACTCCAGCAGAACAATCTCCATCGCAAACTCCAGATTTATAAGAGAACCAGCTATTATTGGCATCGACAGCAACAGCTACTGCACCTCTAGAGAGAAGTTTCCAGAATGCGTCATCAGTCATATTCCATCCATCATATAAACTTGTAAAATCTTTAACTTTTGAATTAGTTTTACTTTTCTTATCTTGCTCACAATTTGCTTGTACTCCAGTATATGGATAAGCAGCTTCTAAACAAACTGCATTATTTTGATAGAACATAAGTGCTCCTTCAAACCAACCGCCATTACATCCTCCATTGGAAGTATCACAATCAACTAATTGCTGGGTAGAGAAATAGTCAGTTAAATCTGGTCGTGTGCCATCATTGTAGTTATTTTCCATTACAGCTTGAGTAGTAAAAGCCCAGCATGATCCGCAGCTTCCTTGGTTTCTTGGCTCTTTGTTTCTTTTTGACCAATCGACATTAGTTTTTGCTTGAATATAAGGTTTGACATTAATAACTTCTTCATCGTCATTATAGTCATCAAGGCTGAATTTAGTCTCTTTCATCATTCTTTTTCTTAATTGTTTTATTGTCATTGGTTTAAGGTTGTAGTATGATCTAACTTCATCATCGGTCATGTCGGATAAGTGGTTTAGTCCCTTTTTGTAAGAGGAATTAGAAGCATTATGTTGTTTAATTTCAGCAAGCTTTTTTTTGAATGTTCTGTATTTATTAATTCCTTCCATGGTATTGTAATCGTAGTCTTTCTTATGAACTAAGTGCCATACTTTAAATAATAATTTAGAATCATGTTCGAAATTTGCAAGAATCTTATCTTGAATTGATAATTTAGGTTCTTCAGCACATTGGTCATATGAGACATTGCTTGCAACTACGCTTGCAATAAAAATTGCCATCAATAAGCATTTTAGTGTAGTAGACATTATTATAAAAATTAAAGGACTTTATTTACATAGTAATAATTAATATTATTTTTATAATAATATTTGGTTTCTCTCAGCAAAATTATTTTTTTATTTAAATTACTATCATATAATTTGTAATATAATTATTTTAATAATATATAGAAGTTACATTTATTTATACTTAAAAGTACTTATTATTAATATTTAAGATATTATATTATAGAGTAATAATGTTATAAATATCCTTTTTACTTGCTAATGTTTTTTGTTTATATTTTGTATGTTATCATTGTGTTTGATATGGATATACATCATATTTGTAGTTTATTTCCTGAAAAATAAATCTAAATACATTTGTAATATGTCTTCGTTATTCAAAACAAATATGATATATTCTTCTTTTGATACAAATTCTTTTTCAATCGTTGCTCCAGCCATACTAAAATATTGTTATATATTTCTTTAATTTATTATATTAAATGTATAAGGATATTTAATAGTATATTTACTTAAAGTATTCAGTTATTTTCCATTTATTTTCTGTGTCTTTTACTAATATTAGCATTAACTTTTCAAAGTTTTTGAAGAACATAATACCTTCTTTAGTAAAGTCGACAAAATCCCAAAATTGTGTTATTTTATTTAATACCCAACTATAAATCATTGTTACTGTTTTGAATGTAACTTCATCAAACTCATATGCTTGGATTTTCATTTCAAAATTATTACTATCGAAAAATTTAAAAAATACGTCCAAACTCACATCATCCTCAGTCAAATCTTCCCCAAAATAATTTTCTAACAAATTATTAATAAACAAATCTTCTAATTCAAACTCAGCAGTTGAAATTTTAATCTGATCACTCAAAGTTCGTCTATCTAGCTGTGTTTTCTTTCCAGTTTTAAAATCATTAATAATAACATTAAAAAATGAAAGCGATTTAGTATAAAATCTAGAAAGTATTAATACTTCAAACTTTTTAACTTCATTTACTGTAATAATTTTTTTATTATTGTAGCAAATAGATTGTTTCAATAAAACATCCTTATTCTCATGAATTAGTTTGAATTTCGGTAATTTACTTCTTAGTATTTCAAAGCAAAATTCTGTATTCATTAAATAGTTCTTATAGTCGTCTCCAAATAGTTTAAAAAAAGAAAAGGGAAGAGCTATGAATATAAGTAAAAATATACCTTTAATTACAGACAGATAATGATCTAGTAATTCTCTACGTATCTGAGTATCAATTCCTAAAAATTGTGAGAATAATGAAACTCTTTCGTCGTCTCCAGCGTACTTAAGAACAGCCATTATAGTCTCTTCTATATGTTTTTTAACTAATTTCTTTAGTTTAAACCTATCTAACAAAAATTGGTATAGGAACTCATCCATACTATTTTTTCTAAACCCTTCAAACACTTGTTTGTTGTCGTTTTCCATTTTTTCATTGTAAACTTCAGGAATAAAAGCAAGTAAGCTTATTATAGATATAGGTTTTTCTTTAGATATGTTATATTTAATTCGCTCGAAGTATGTAGCAAGTCTATTTTTACTCTATAAATTGTTAAAACATTCATTACACAATAATATTAGTATTGTATATAACATAATTCAATAAGATAATTATAATATTAATAAACTTACCAAATTTTTGTAAGCTTTAACAGAATCATGATTTTTTATAATCTTATCAAACATCGTTTGATCAATATTAGTTTGTGTTGTTATTGTTGATTTATTAGCATAAATCTAAATTAAAATAATGTTAATAATTATGTTATGAAATTTAGTTATTATGTTTGCTTAATATTCTAATATACTTATATTATTACCATATTTCTAAAGTTTTCTACTTGCTTCTCCATTCTATCGATCATATGATTATATTCATCTGTTTTATCCATCCATTTTTGCTTATAAGTTTGTTTCTTAAATCTAAATTTGTTGTAAAGTTTTTCTAATCGACTTATTTCTTTTAAATAAAAATTTTTCTGTTCGAAGAAATAAGATCTTTGACCAGATATTAATAAAAATCTATCTGCGTTTACAAGGCAAGCAAGTTCAGCGCGTGATATGGATTTGTGTGCTACTTCATGTTTTATATTTTCAAGTATATCCTTATCAGATAAAGTTTTTAATCTATCCTATAATTATAAATTTGATTGTAATTTATAATTAAATAATTAACCAATACTTACCTTAACGATTTTATTGATTTTTATAATATCAAATTCAAAAACGAAAAAGCGCGCCTCTTTTTTTGTCATTTCTAAGTTAGTTTCTTGTAAATAAGCTTGGTCTCTTTTTTCATTAATTAAATGTAAGAATTTTTGAATGAGTCCTTTGTGACGCTTAAGGTTTTCTATAAAGGTTTAAGTTAATTAAATAAATATGTAGTTATTAAATTATTTAATTTACCTGTTGTCAATCTCTGTGAAAACAATATATCATTTACTAATTCTACTTTTTCTACCATAACATCGTTCTGTTTTACAAACGACTCACATATTTCTTTATAAATTTTAATTTTATCTTTCATTTTGTTTATGACTATAGCCCATCTTTTTTCTTGCTCAGCAAAATATAGTTTTACAAATTTATACATTAAAGCAGCTCTTTCTTTACAATCTTGAAATATTTCAGATAATAATTGAATAAAAACTAAAAATAAGAGTAAGAATCTTTGTCTATTTTTTGCGATTTCTTCTTGTTCTTTATTTGCTTGTTCATTCTTTTTAATATTTGCTAAAGAGAATTAAAGTATATTAATTATGAGTTATTAATTTATAATCTTACCTGGCTCTTGTTCATCAATAGGTTCTCCATCTTTCTCTGCTATTATTTTACTATCGATTATATCGTCCTTCCTTGTTGTTAAGAACTTTTCTATACAAATTATAAATAAATAGTCTATATTTAATTTACCTTTTGTAAGTTTATTAATTAAAGCCCTTGTTTTATCGTCTAATATTTTTTCAAATTCTGGATCGAATATAGGATCATTATCGATTACTTCAAAAGCCATTCCTTTAGGATAAATGCATTCATTTAGTTTTTTTACAATTTCTGGATTTGCAATTTGTTCATAAGAGATCTTTTCCTCAACTAAAGCATCTAAGTAATGAGCTACTATTCTATGTGTTAACCTAGTTCCAACTGCTTGTTTCGGTATTTGATTAATGAAATTCTAAAAACATTATAACATTATTAATTATCAATTATTAATTACTATATCTTTCTTATCACTTGCATTTTTATTCTCTAACGGTACACTTTTAAATAAATTCAATTCATTTCCTAATATAATATCAGAAGTAGTAATAAAATTAAATGCAGTATTTATTATATTTTTTGATTCTTTAATTGAATATATATACTTCTCCATCTGGTCTTCTTTAATAACATTACAATGTTCACAATATGGACAATAAAACTTTTTATCTTGAGAATTATCAATAAACTTCTTTAAGGCCTTACTACCAATTTCATCTATTAATCTTTGTGTTTCTGCAAAATTACTACCGTTATTATTATAATATTGATCATTGTTATCATTTTTTCCTATACTATTTCTAAATTCTGTTCTTGTCATAAATAGTTTATCCTCTGGTTTGTTAACTAAATTACTATCTTTTGATAAACTAATTAATGATTTGTTTGTTTCATTAGCTCCAATTAAATATTGAGATCTATTCAGGCTTTGGCTTAGTCTGGGTACATATTTATGTATATTGTTATTGTTGTTATCATTCCCGGTTCCTTCTCTAATCGGGCTTAAAGTCTTTTTATCATTTTTCATTTTGTTTAAAAAGTCTTTAGAAAGTTCACCACTTTGTTTAGTAGAAGGTTTATCTTGTTTGAGTGTAATTGGATTATTATTTATTTCGTTTGAGTATTTCCTATGAGCGCTTCCTGTAAAACTTTCCTGAGAGTTATTACTTATCACAGATGAGTTGTTATTTACATATTTTAATAAGTTATTTTCTTTTTGTAGGTTTTTTAATGCTTTTCCTGCGTTTTGATCGTATATGTTTTTAAAAACATCAGAAATCTTTATTGATTTTATATTATTCACATTATGTTTATTGAGTAAGTTTGATTCTGAATTATTTTTCATTAGCTTTTTTATATTGTAGTTTTCTAGATTATTCATTTTTATTTAATTCGTAAAGTTAAAATTTATTTTAAAGTAAATATATTAAAAAAATATGTAACTTACTTAATAAATATACATATGGATATAAATTTTTATTCAAATTAAGAAAATGTTTGAAGTAAACTAAGTAAATTAATATTCATCAATATAAAACTAATGATAAATTCTAAAGTTAATTTACTAACAATTTATATTTCATATTTATAATAAAAATATAAATAATTTGTAATTTAATAAAGTTTTACATATTACAAAAACAATTAATTTGATTATTTAATAATAAATTTATTATTATTAATAAGTGAATGTTGTGAGTCCATTAATAAAATTTCTGTAATAACATAATTTACATAAATTATAAGTATACTACTATAACTTTTATATTTCATTCCATTATTTAATAAAAGCTATATTATTTATATATGATGAAATTTATAAATTCCCGGAATTCATTTAATATCAATAATATAAATAAAATTATTCATTATAGTATATATCGTATAACAAATATGGATAAAAATGAGACTACAGAGTTTAAAAAAGTTAATTTAGTAGAGAAATACAAAAGAGAAAAATTAGAAAATTGTTTAAAGAGAAGATTCTTCGTAATTCAATCTTTCGAAATATATGGAGGAGTTGCTGGATTTTATGATTATGGACCACCAGGTTGTGCTTTAAAAAATAATATTGAATCATATTGGAGAGAACATTTTATACTTGAAGAAAATATGCTTGAAATATGTAATCCATGTGTTACTCCAGAGATTGTTTTAAAAGCCTCAGTAAGTTTTTTAATACTACTAATTATAACTAATATAAAAATATAAAAATATTAATTTAACTAACAATTATAAAGGGACATGTTGAGAAATTTACTGATTTCTGTTGCACTGACGTTGAAAATGGAAATTGTTTTAGAGCTGATAAGATTATTCAAGAAGTAATTATTAACTATTAAATGTTATATAATACTTAAAACTAATCTATTTTATAGCATATCGAAGGATTAATAAAAAAAAGATTAGGAAGTAAAAAGGTTTCCGACAAAGATAAAGAAGAGGCAGAAAGATTAACTAAATTAAGCGTAGAAGTTGATCATATGAAGGCCGAGGAATTAGACGAGGTCATTGCAAAACTTGATGTAAGATCTCCAGATAAGAAAAATAAATTGTCTAAGTGTACTCCATTAAATTTAATGTTCCCAACCCAAATAGGACCTGCTAATGGACAAAAAGCTTATTTAAGACCAGAAACAGCTCAAGGTCATTTTATTAACTTTAAAAAGTTATTGGAATTTAACGGAGGAAGAATTCCCTTTGCTTCAGCAACGATAGGATTAGGATTTAGAAATGAAATATCACCAAGATCTGTAATTAAATTAAACAATAAGCATTACTTAATAAATACACTATAATTGTTATAACAAAATTTATTAACAAAACACTATAGGGTTTATTAAGAGTAAGGGAATTCTCAATGGCTGAAATTGAACACTATGTTGATCCTCAAATAAAAACTCATCCCAAATTCAAAAACGTTAAAGATTTAAAAATCCCTATGTTAACTTGCGATTTACAAAAGACACATAGTGCTCCTTTAACAGATATGACTTTAGGAGAAGCTGTAGAAAAGAAAATTATCGACAATGAAACATTAGCTTATTTCGTTGCTAGAACTTATTTATTCATGATGAAAATAGGAATTAATAAAGACGGAATAAGAGCTAGACAACATTTAAAAACTGAAATGGCACATTATGCTTCTGATTGCTGGGATATCGAAATTGAAACTTCATATGGATGGATTGAGTGTGTTGGACATGCTGATAGAACATGTTACGACTTAACAAGTCATTCTAAATGTTCAGGGGTTGAATTAGTTGCATCAAGAAAACTAAAAGAACCAATTACAGTCCATTTAGTATGGGTTAAAACAAATAAGGCTAGTCTTTTTAAAGCATTGGGAAAAGATATTTCTAAAGAAATATTAGAAAAGTTAGAGAAATTAACAGACGAAGAAAAGGAAACATATTGTAAAGAATATGAGAAAAACCAAAAGACTATTATTACAATAGGAGATAAATCACATGAATTATCAAAAGATCTTTTATCATTTGAAAGAAAAGAAGAACATCATTTAGAAGAAAAGTTTGTACCAGGAGTTATCGAACCAGCATTTGGAATTGGTAGAATAGTATATTGCGTATTAGAACATTGCTTTAAAGAAAGAGTTATTGATGGAAAAGTTGACGACAAAAGAACATTGTTTGCCTTCCCACCTTTAGTTGCCCCTGTTAAAGTATCAATACTACCACTAATTGATGATGTAAAAATGAATAGCTTTATTGAACCTTTAAGTAAACAATCATTATTTATATAATATTAATTATTCTTAATAGGACACTCATTTGTCGGTGCTGGTATTTCTTATAAAATTGATGATGTTGCTGATAATATTGGAAAAAGGTAAAATAATAATCATTTAATCATTTAATTAAAATTTGAAGGTATGCAAGAACTGATGAAATTGGTATTCCTTTCGCTTGTACTATTGATAAACAAACTCTTGATGACGAAACTGTTACTCTAAGAGAAATCTTTTCAATGAAACAAATCAGAGTTGATGTAAATAAAATAAATAATAAAAATAGTTAAAAAAAGTAGCTGGAATAATGAGAGATGTTATTAACAATTTAAAAACCTGGGATGATATGTTAAAGGAATATCCTTCATTTGATATTAAAAAAGAAGATGAAAAGACCGAAAAATAAAATTACAATTAATAAAAATTATTAATAATTCTAAACAAATAATTAAATAGTTTATTTATATTAATTAATAATTATTTGATTGTAGTTTAAAATATTATAATCTTATCAACAATTTCAAACACATTTTGATCTCTTTCTACTCTTGTCACAGTATCTATTTTTAAATTTCCAACTTTTTCTGATATCAATGTTTGATATTTATTATTTGACAAGAAGTTATTACAACACATTTCATATTCAAGTCCGTAATCGTTATAATAATCAACTAAATCAGAAGCAAGTAATCTTCCTGTTGCGCAATGTCTTAAGACAAAAGGATCATAAGAATTCATTGGTTTTCCTTCCATTCCAAATCTTAAGGTAGTATCAGGGTGTTCAAGAATCCAAGCTATAGTTTAATTAATAATTAATATAAATTATAATATAATAATATACCTGAATTGTAACATTTTTCAGAATTCATATTAACTTCTTGATTTCTTGAGAATCTTGAATAACTTTGAGGTGATATAAGTGTTGAGAATAAATAAAGCTAAATATATAAATATATAAATGATAATACAATTAATAAGATTAGGAAATTTAGTATTCAGTTATAAACTACCTTTTTTGTATATACTTCTGAATGAGCAACAATACATATTTTCTCTCCATAGTGGACAACTTCATCAGTATTACCATTGTCATACTTTTCAAATGAATATAATGTTCTTGCACAAGAGAAGTTCATAAAAGGATTAGTTGTAATAGCAAAGGCACAGTCATAACTTGTGTTTTTATCATCAGTATCACATGCCATATATCCTTGTGTTTTCTTATTCTTTATTAGGAAGTGATTTCCAGTTACTAGTTTTCCTTCTTTAAATTCATTTAGTTGAAGCTATTAAATTTAAATTGTTAATTTATATTATGTTTATATTAATTACCTTTAGTAAAGATCGAGAAAACTTATCTTCTTTTTTTGAAACTAATAAATTATTGTTTTCTTTCTTTTTGATATAATCTTTAAATCTAAATATTATTATTTTTATTTTACTTTATTTCATCTAATTCTCTGTCTTCATACCAGTTTCCCATTTTGCATTTAGTAGAGTATTTTCCTCCTCCTTGTAATTGTTGTGTGGTAAAGTGTAAATAAGACATCTTGATTTAAATTATAATATTTATAGAATAAGTTATATTAATCAATATTCTTATTTAAATAAAATTTATTAAATTTTATAACTTAATTAATGCTTAAATAATGTTTAAATAAACTTAATTTTCTTAATAATAAATTTAAACTGTTAAACAAAATTTAAAAAAGTTAAAAGTTAAACTAATGAGTTATAATGAATCACTCATGATTATTAAATTTTATTACTTATTATCAAGTATTTAATCTGATTCACCTCCAGCAAAGACAATAACATGTCTTCCATCACTTGACATACATCCAGGGGAATCTCTTGGTTTATGACAACAAGGTAGTTCATTAGATTTTGAATAGATATTCTTTTTAGTACATCCCTCATGAAGACAACCTAGTCTATCGAACTTTTCATTTTTTCCGAAAAATGTCCTTGGATGATATGGTTCTCCTTTACATTCCATGTTTAAGCTAATTTCAAAAGCATTAGTAAATTCTTTTTTGCAAGAAATGCATACAAATGATACTCCTTCTACATTTATATATTCTTTTGATAAAGCATCAATATCGAAAACTGAATGTAATGGAGTAAACAAATAATATAAATCATTTATCTCTCTGAAGGTTAGCCCAACCATCAATTTATGGGATTGAATATAGTTTCTAATAAGGAATAAGTCCATTGAAGAAAGTATTTCGTTTAAGTTTGTTTCAACTGTTTTTTTGTTTTTATAGTCCATGTCAACCAACCATGAGATAAGTGCTACATTATTATAAATATAAGTGTTAGAAATATTTTATGTAAGTAATTATGTTATATTTACCAACTGTTTTAGTAAAATTGTTTGTTTTCATTTCATCTACAACTCTTTCTAAAACTGGGAAAGTAAAAACTTTTCTTGACCAAAGAGTATCGTAGAAATATTCTTCTTTCCATTGGAATGATGGTTTAGCTAAAAGTATTTCAAAAAAGTCTGGTTTAAGTTTTAAGAATATTCCTAAACTGATCAAGTGAAGGAAATCATGGAAACTTTTAGCAGCCTTTTTAAGTTTTTTTGAGTCTTTGCTATACATCCAAACAAGGATATCAAACATTTTTTTATCGTGAGGGATATTATTAATCTCGGTTCTTACTTCTTCATTACCAAAGTGTACACGAGGTTTATTAAATAATTCAGCAAAATAGTCTGAGTAAGTCGAAAGCACCTCGTCGTGAACCCAAAACTCAATTTTTGAATTTACAATTAGTTTTCTATCAGCTTCAATTACATTGTTAAAATCTTTCATACTCCACCAGTTGGTTTTAGAAACATTTAAAGTTTTTGACATGTCATTTGGATTTCCCATCATATTTTCAATTGATGTGTTGTTTGCGTTTATTTCTACAGATGTATTTGATGTTTCAACTTTTACCTCCATTTTTGAGTATTAATTATTAATATTATTATTGAAATAAATTATATTTTTATATATTGATTTTTATTGATTAACATTGTAATTTTTTATTAATTTATAAATGTTTCTGTTTAAGTTGAAAATAATAATTATTGACTTATGATAATTTTTAAAAATCATATTTTCATCGCATCAATCATCATTTTTAGAATTAATATTTTGTATAAAAGATATTTATTATATTATTTGCAATAACATATTTAATTATAAAATAATTGAAAATAAAACTAAATATAACAATATTATTCACTTAGCATATATTAACATAATA